>Ga0247727_10001787_pt1 | contig 50092 bp, 65 predicted proteins | sample WisWelCaveWW1625_FD_202498 | JGI IMG/M metagenome (GOLD analysis project Ga0247727, IMG submission 202498) | Biofilm microbial communities from Wishing Well Cave, Virginia, United States - WW16-25 | ecosystem: Environmental > Aquatic > Deep subsurface > Groundwater > Cave microbial mat | place...
AGCCGTGACGACAGGGAAGTCATACATCGCATACATGAGCAAGGCCGACGGCGCGAACCTGAACGCAGGAATCAAGGAAGTCGGCGCGGCATCATGGCTAACGGCGACACCTACGGGATCACTCACGGTCCTATGGCTCGCGACTGCGGACATGTACCTGAATGCCCAGCGCAACTCGTCTGACACGGCGGACCAGAGCCACGGCGAGATCGACTACAACGCCGCATGTTGGTGGTACAGCGCTCTGACGCCTGCCGCGATTCAAGCCGGTATCGAGGATCACTTCGGGATCGCCAATCCGTCGGCCGGGTACCCGAGGTCGAGGATCGTCAATGCGTGATCTCAAGCAAAGCGCCGGTTATGAGTTGATGATCCTTCTCGTGGACTCGGCGGATCATGTGACTGGGAAGACTGGGGTCACACTCACGATCACGGCATCAAAGACCGGAGGCGCTTTCGCATCGATCACGCCGACGGTCACGGAGCGCGGAAGCGGATGGTACGCCGTGTCGCTCAGCTCTTCCCACACCGATTCGCTTGGGGATCTCGCCCTGCACGTCACGGCTACCGGGGCCGATCCGGTTGACGTTGTGTTCCAGGTGATCGCGGTCAACAAGTTCGATGCCGCCGGGTTCGGGCTTTCCAGACTCGATGCGAAGGTGAGCGACCGCGCCCTCGAGAAGCAGTCTCACCTCATCTGACGGGGATAAACAGTGCCTCTACCTGGCGGTCGGCTCCAGTTCGGCTCTCAGGACGCGGTAGAGATATCCGTCTACCTCGGAAAGAAGGACGGCACTGGCGGTGCGACCGGGCTCGCAGCCGTCGAACTGATCGCTCTCAAGCCATCCAACGGCGCGAAGGTCACGCTCACCACAAAACTCTTCTCGCAGGTGAACGCGACCGATGTGCCGGGTGTATACGAGATCAAGGTCCCGGCCTCCGAGTGGCCGGAATTCGGCGTCTATCAGGCGCGGGTGGACCCGGCAGACGCCACGGTCGATGAGCCAGAGCCGTTCACGTTCGAACGCCTCTCCGGCGCAGCAACCACCGCGCCTCCGGGTGGGAACAATCTGTGCACGCTGGCCGATGTTCAGGGAATCGCAGGCGCGACTACCGCGGCGCAGGACTCGATCATCAACGGCATCATCCCGCGCGTATCCGACTTCATTCACACACGATGTCGCAGGAAGTTCCCTGCACAAGCGTTCACCGAGACGCACGACGGGAACGGCAAGCCGGACCTGCGCGTCCGCAATCCACCGATAGTCACGCTCACGAGCATTACGATTGATGCCGTGGCGCAGACTCTAGCTGATCTCAAGGTCTACTCCGGAAGCAACGAGGGGAAGATCTATCACAGCAAGTCGCTCTTCTCACTGGGCCGCCGGAACATCATCGTCGCCTACAGCGGCGGCTTCTCGACGCTCCCAGGCGAGATCATGGAGGTTGCGATTGAGATGGCCTGGTTCCGGTTCCAGCGGTGGCAGCGGAAGCTCATTGGGATCGCAGCGGACGAGATAGGGGACGGCGTGAGACGCTACACGGAAGAGGACTTCCTGCCGGGTCACCTCGAGCGACTGAACCCGTGGGTGCTCTACTACGGGGCCCTCTGATGCCGGACATCGAGATCAGATTCGACGGGGAACGGCTCGGACGCGAAATTGCCTCAGCAGCCCGGCTGATTGCGTCGGGGCTTCCGAAGGCGATGGACCGCGCATTGCTCGTGCTGGAGCGCCGCGTCAAGGATCGGCACCTTTCCGGGCCTACTGGCTCAACTTCACTTCGGGCACGCAGCGCGAGGCTCAGGGACTCGATCACATCTCGCCTGACGATCGAGGCTGGCGTTCCGGTCGGTACCGTTGGAACGAAGGTCATCTATGGAAGAACGCATGAATTCGGTGGCACGATCCGGCCGCGGCGTGGGCGTTTCCTCACCGTCCCGCTTCCGGCTGCGCTCACTCCAGCCGGTGTCGGACGTTTCACCGCGAGGGAGCTCATCAACAACCCGGAGCAGGCCGGATTCACGGGAACCTGGATCGCCAAGAGCATCATCTTTGGGCGGCGCGGAAGGACGCAGCGATCGAGGCCCGTACCGCTTTTTGTCCTCAAGCGGTCTATCAAGCTCCCGGCGCGACCGTTCCTCCTGACATCACTCATCGGGGCCCGGCAGGAGATCGAGGCGATCTTCGGGGAAGAGCTTGCGCGGGGCCTCGAGTTCGGCGGTGAGGGGGCCTGAGGCATGAGGATCCGTTTTGCCGCAGCCGTCATCGTCGTCTTCCTCTCGGCGCTGCCCACGATCTCGAGGGGCGCGCCTGGCACCTGCACGATGCAGGCCAGCGGGGCGATAAACGGTGGTGATGCCGTCTGGGGCGTCCCCGCCGCCGGATGCCGCGATCTCGGGAATGGCTGCAACGGGACAGATGCCGGATGCCCGGATTCCGATGATGACGTTCAGGTGAACGGGAAGGCGCTCACCATCGATCGCGGCGCGACCGTAGACCGTTTCCTGAACGCGGGTATCAACGGGCAGGTGGTCATCAAGGAAGGGATCACGTTCAAGGCCGCTAATGTCGATGGGAGCAGTTCCGATCCGCTCGCCTGCGCGACCTGCACTCTGGTGGTGGAGCCTGGCGCCATTCTACAGCTCGTAGGGCCGGACAACGGTGTCGGCGCGACGATCGACGGAACGGCGGTAATCCAGGGACGGAAGATCGCCGACGTGACACTCGCGGCCTCAACGGGCGGTTGCTCGGGTGGTGGGTCGGATCAGAAGGTTGTCGCATTCACGGCCCCGGTGGCCGACGCCAAGGTGGGTGACATCCTTCAGATCACAGGCGGCCTAGCGCGTGCGTACACGTTCGAGATCGCGAGCGTCTCTAGCACGAATGCGAAGCAGGTCACGCTCAACTTAGCGATGCGGGATCCGTTCCCAAAGTGTTCAAGCGGGAACGCCACAGTTCAGGCGGACAAGCGCAAATTTCAGATCGATGCGGGCGGCCCGGACTTCGTGACGGCGAATGATCAGGCATACCTCGGGAAGTTTTTAATCATGAGTGGGAGCTACCGAGGGCCAATCGTCGCCTTTTCGTCGGGTACTGGCGAGCGTGATACCGCGACACTGTTCGCCCCGCAGACGGCGCTCTCCGGGAGCGTCGCCTTCGAGATGGCCTACGGCTTTGAGCTGGGCGGGGATACAGGCGTCATCTACAGACCTGCGAAGATCGCCAACGGAAGCCCGGCGACATGCGCTGGCGGCGGCACCCGGCAGTGCTCGTTCGGGGTCTGGAATCAGAACGGGTCGAACACGCGATGGGAGTATGCCGACATAACGGCGGTCGGCGTCGCGTTCATCGGAATCAATGGATCACCTTCAACTGAAGGAGTCGTGGTAAAGCACTTCTCTGTACATGATCAGCCTGTCAATTTCCCCACACCGCTTGCACTGGGCGGGATCGGAGTGGAGAGCGAACGAATCGCGCTCGAATGGATCGACATCTTCAACTACCGAGCCTCGCCAGGCATCGAGTTGACCGGGTCCGGGAACATCCTGCGCAACTCTGTTGTACGCGACATGACGGCCGCACAGGGCGCGGCGTCCGGCTCGGCCGTGCGCATGGGGCTTCCGTCGACGGTCGGAGAGATCACGGTCGAGGATGTCAATCTGCTTCGCGTGCCGGACGGGATCGTGCTCGGCACAACGTCGGCCACGACGCAGGCCCGGGTGCGGCGCGTCTGGTGTGTGGGTCGCCAGAGCAACGCGCAGCCGGGATCGTGCGTCACGTTCAACGGTGGTGTCGGCATCGACCCTGCGAACACGGCCCGCGGCAAGAACGACGGCGCCGCGCGCGTCTTTTCAAGCGTTTTCATGGGGACGCGCAACGCAATCGTCGGAGCTCCTGGGACGCGGATCGGCCAAGCGATGCCGCTCGTCAACTCAGTCGCGGCCTATTCGGGTTTTACCGTTGCCGACAACTCGGACGGAGAGTACCGCGGAGACGCATGGCACAGCGTCTTGGCCTACAACGCGAGGCACGGGCAGTCCGAGTGCACCTGGTGCGTCGGGTCGATCGCGCGGGACAACGCGAATCAGGGGCTCTCGTCCCTTGCCGAATATTGTACGAACTCGACCTGTGCGCCGACGCCGTTTGATCGGCATCTGCTAGGGAACATCGCCTACGGGAACGGGACCTCAGCCCTCGGCTATCAGGAGGTGAACCGTGCGACTGAAGCGCTGCACAATACGTTGGCAAACGATTCGGCTTCTACTTCTCACGGGGCAGATTTCAACCCGGTGAGCACGCCGTACCCGACCGCGTCGAACCCGACGATCGCCTGTGGCAACGGGGAATGTTCTCAAGCTGGCGGGCAGCGTCCCACATGGTGGATCGCCGCACCGAACGCGCAGCCGGACGTGACGTTCAGGGACAACCTGATCGGGAAGCAGGGCACGTCAATCACAGGATCCAGAGGAGCATCGTTCAGCGGCACGCGCTTCGGCGCCGCGGATCTCCTCTCGTCGTTCTCGCACTTCTGGAACTGGGAGGACCCGGACATGGGCGGGTTCACGCCGGCCGCGACCGACGTGGTGAACGGTGCGGCACCGTTCGTGAACGCGGACGCGGACGATTACCGGCTGGCGATCACCGCTCTGGGATCGGACGGAAAACCCAAGGGCGCGTCGATCGCCGGTATCGTTGCCGGGGATGCGGCCATGCCCACTGTCTACAAGGTGCTCAAAGACCAAGGTGAGAAGTTCACCGTCATCGGCGGTGACTTCCTCTTCTCGGTCGATCCGGACGGGGACAAGAAGGCGAACTTCTTAGACATGGACATGACTGGTAAGCGCGTTCGTTTCGCGTTCCCGACGGCACCGACGCTGCCGGGGAACTCGTGCGGCAACCCTACCGACCTCGGAGAGAAGTGTGGAATGCTCAAGCTCAAGCTCTTCCGATCGGATGGAACCGCCGTGTCCAACGAGGCACTCGTGCCGGTGGACGGTGCCGGGAAGATATGGTCCGTCGCTGAATCGGCCATGGTCCTGCTCTGGTCCGGTATCGAGGACGCCGGGGATCTGCGTGTGGCTCTCCAGATCGGATCGACAGAGAGCCCATCAGACGTCTGGCCCATGTCGCGGCCCTACAAGATCCCGCGCTACGTCGTCCCGGTCGGGGGCGCTCTCGCCGAGTCCGGGACGCCTCCGATCGGGGGGCCGAGGTGATCTCGAGGCTCAGGATCGGGACGCTGGACGATGCACTGCTCGCCGTTGAGATCGTCGATCTGAACGGTGACCCTCTCGGCGGATTGGCCCCGACGGCAACTATCACGGCTCCGAGCGGTGCGACGTTGACACTGCCCGGAGCTGGGGCGCTGGGCGCCGTGACTGGGCTCACGGGGTTCTACAGGCTCACCGTCCCGGCCGCGAACTTCTCTGAGGGAGGGCTTCACGCCATCGTGTACGCCCCGAACTCGGCCTCCGCGGCTCCGGTTGCGGGCGCGGCCGTGAACAGGCTGTCGGCGCTGACGCGTGTAGGGCTTGACACGGGACGGCTCACGATCGGGTTGTTCGAGGATTTGGATCTCTGGGTGTGGATCTCTGATCTGGCCGGGGCAGGGCTTGGCGGCTTGACGCCGACGCTGTTGCTCCGGGCACCGGATCTATCAGCTGTGAGCCTCCCGTCGTCCACGCTCTCGCCCGTGGCGGGCGTGACCGGCCTGTACCGGCTGACCGTGTCGCGCACGGTCCTGACACAGACAGGCGGATACTTCGCGCGCGTAGATCCTGTCAGCGCGGCGGCGGCGCGGGTCCCGGCCGACGTGGTCATGCGCGTGGACCCTCTGGCGGCGACAGGCCAGCCCGTAGGTCAGACGCGCGAGGGCGCATACGAGAACCTGCGCGCGACGATCGCAACCGTAGTCGGGATGAAGTCTGCGATTCGCGGGCCGCAGTCATTCGATGAGGTGGCCCCGGACGGGTACCCATACTCGATCATCGTGGATGCCGCCGACGAGAAGCCGCAGGAGGGCTTCGCGAGGGTGTTCCCTCTCCTAGCGCGCGGGCAAATTGAAGTCCACACGCGTGGGCTCACGGCAACGCAGCTTGAGGCTCTTTATCTCGACGTCTGGAAGGCGATCATGGTGGACCCGACGCGCGGAGGCGCGGCGTCGAACACCGCCGTCGGCGACTACACGCCGGTCGACTACCTACCGGAGCACCAGGGCTTCGTACTTTCGGTGCGGATGCTCCTAACGAAGGTGAACTTGGACTGAGAGTCTTAGACGGATGTGTGGCAACGGCAGCCTGGGCGCGAGCCCGGGCTTTTGTTTTAGGGGGATGAGACATGGCGCTCGTGAGAACGCAGCGGATCTCGTACAGCCGCGAGGGCAAGAAGCACACCGCGTCCGATGCTGAGATCACCGTCCGGCCGGAGAGCGCGATCAAGGTAACGAGCGTGACCAGCCAGACCCTCTTCAAGGACTCGGTCCGGTCCGGTGGGGGTGGTGACGCCGACGATTTCTGGAAGGACTCCTACCTCGTCTCGGCTACTGGCGCGAATGCCGGGAAGGCTCGGCGCATCACGGCCTTCGCGAACGTGGACGGCGCCTTCACGATCGCCTCGGCCTTTCCGAACACCGTCGCTGTGAACGACCTCTTCGCCATCAAGCGTTTCGTGAACGCGAACGATGTTGAGTTCTCCCCAGACCTGAACCGGATCGTCAGGAACACGCTCGGGAAGGGGCTCGGGCGTTCGATCCCGATCACGATTCTCGAGGGGGCCTCGGCTGCGTTCTCGGCCCATGTCACCGGCTCAGGCACCTATCCGGCCGCAGACACCGCCCTCCTTAGCCCACCACTCTCCGACCTCTACCGCGCGGCGATGGGGAAGGCGACGAGCGACAAACCGTCGGCCGTGAGCGGTGGTGCCTCGACGACTGCGGTGGTTGATATCACGACCGGGAAACACGAGCAGTTCTCGATCGGAAACCTCGTGCTCGTTGAGGACGTGAACGCCTCCGGCATCATCATCGATGAGGCGCGCTGGATCGTCGGGAAGACGGACGGCGGTGCTGGAGTGGACCAGCTCCACGTCAAGCCCGCTTTCACGGTCGCGCCGGCTACCGGGAAGCGGGTCTACGCGTCCACCACGTTCGGGATGATCACCTCGGGCCATCCGAGGGTCACGATCGAGATCTATCAGCCGGACGGGACGACCGACGGCCAGGTCGTGATCCTGCGGAACTGCCTCGCGAACCTGGAACTATCCGGTGACGCCTCGAACCTCCTGGCCGTGAAGTTCGACGTTGTCGGGAGCGAGCTCTCCGTCTCGTCCATGGGTGCCTCGCACTTCTCGCGGACGATTTCGAACTCGGAGGTGGACGACGAACCCACGGCGTTCGGGCCGGTCCAGACCACAAATGGTGAGTTCGGATTCCGCACTGCACCGGCTGCGAGCGCGACAGGAACGGCCTACTCTGGCAGCCTTCGCGACGGCACGAAGATCACCCTCGCGAACGGGAACACGATCGCGAGGAAGCGTACCTTTAACTCCTCGACCGGCGTTGCATCGACCTTTGTCTCCGCGCGCAACCCGACGCTCTCTCTCAGCCTCTATCTCGAAGGCGCGTTCCCCGACTTCGCGGATCTCAAGGACGCCGTGATCAAGGATCTTCAAGTCCAGTTCTTCGGCAACAAGGAGGTCTCCGCAGTCGTCAAGGGAACGGTGTTCGCGTTGCGCGTGCCGTACGCAATCGTGAGCGACTACAAGCAGGGAGATCAGGATGGGGTGCTCACGCTGGATCTCACGATGGAGCCAGCCGTGGACAAGAGCGAGGGATTCGAGGATCCGGATCTGGGCGGCGTTGCCCACAATTCGCCGCTCATCGATGACGAGTTCCGGTTCGGCATCGTCTAGGAGATGGATATGCTCGTTCCGGTCTGGGTTCTCATCGCCGTCGGCTTCCTCGCTGGAACCTTCACGGGTGCCTTCTTTGTACTCGTGCTCATGGTTGCGCGCACACGGATCAGGACCGAGGTCACGAATGATCTGCTCGGGCTGCTCAGGCTTGTTCGGCCGGACGCCGGGCCTGAAATAGTAAAGGAGTAGGGCATGGCCGAACGTGAGCTCAATATCCTGATCCGGGTCAAGGACTTCTTTACCGGGCAGTTCAAGAAGCTCGGCGACTCTGTTCGAGGCGCCAAAGTTCCGATCAAGGAGCTCGGCGACGAAGGCGAGAAGACGGCCGGGGTGTTCTCGCGACTCGGGTCGGCCATCGCCTCGCGCTTCGTGATCACGCTTGGCGACGTGGTGAACGTGGCGCGTCGCGTGGTCGATGCTTTCGGGTCGGTCATCCGCGCGGCTGAGGAGTCGCAGACCGCGCAGGTACGGCTGAACGAGGCCCTGCGGCAGACCGGCCAACTCACACCTGCTGCATCCAGGAACCTCCAGGAGCTTGCCTCGACGCTCCAGAAGGAAACGGTCTTTTCGGACGAGGCTATCCAGAGCGTCCAGCAGCTCCTGATCCAGTTCGGCCACCTAGCGGTCGACCAGGTGCCCCAGGCGACGCGGGCGGTGCTCGGCCTCGCGTCGGCGAAAGGAATCGATCTCACGAGCGCGGCCACCATCGTGTCAAAGGCCGTCGCCGGCGAGGCCTCGGCGCTCACGCGCCTGGGAATCCAGATCGACACGACGAAGCAGGGGACAGAACTCTACGCCGAGATCATGGCCCGGCTGATCCCGCTGTATGGGCAGGCCACGACCGAGGCGCAGACCTTCCAGGGTGCGCTCGCGCGCATCAAGAATCAGTTTGACGAGCAGCTCGAGACCATCGGCAAGGCAGTCGTCGGTAACCGCGAGTTCGCCGTCGCTCTATCGGGCATCGCCGACGCGCTGGCCGACCCGCGGCTTGCCACGGCGGTGGCGAACCTCGCGACAGACATCGCGAACGTGACGACTGCGATCCTCGGGCTCATCCGGGACGTCGGGAGCAATGCCGACACGATAGGCCGCGTCTTCCAGGTCCTCGACGCCGTGGCGCGCCCGAGCCTTGAGAACTTCCAGGAGGCCTTCCGGGCCCTTGAAGAGCTGACGGGCGGCTTCACGGCAACGGCCAGCGCAGCAGAGGGACTGATTGCTGGGATCGGCGCCGCCTCGGCCACGGCGGCCCCACAGGTGGACCGGCTCTCAGACTCGCTCGGGCGGCAGGCGGCGGCTGCGAGCGAGGTGTCGGCGTCGCTCCTTGGAGCGGCAGAGAAGGCGGCGAAGACGCTCGGCGTGGTGCTTGACGCGGCCAACGCCTCGTTCATCCGGGAGGAAGAGGTCGGCTCGGCCATTCAGGCGTTCACGGTGCTGGAAGGTCTGTTCAACCGCGGCAAGATCAGCGTGGACGCCTACAGGGTGGCGCAGGACAACCTCGACAAGGTGCTTCGCGGCGGCACGCTCGATTCGATCCAGAAGGTCGTCACGAAATTGGAAGAAGTGGCCCCCGCTGCAAACGCGGCCGGGGCCGCCGCTGGAGCTGCCATTGCCTCGGGGATTGAAGCCGGAGCCGCCCGCGCCATCGCGGCTGTGCAAACCATCATCTCGGCGTTCCAGGCAGCGGAGGCGGCGGGGGCTCGCGCTGGCGACCGGATCAACATCGGCGGTGGGGGGACGCGGCTTGTTCCGCGGCATGGCGAGACGATCCGCGTGAACGGGAGGCTGGTCACCTATCGCGCCGGAAGTCTCGCACCATCTCAGCCGTCGCGCTTCTTCGATCACCTCACGACGCAGACTTCGATCACCTCGCAGAACTGAGGAAGGCCGGTGAATGGCGCTCTCCCCGATCAGCGTGAACTACAGGAGCCTGTTCGCCAATGGAACCCTCTCGGCCGCATCCGCCGGAACGACGTGGATTGAGGCGGTTAGGATCGCCGATCACTTTGTGAACCGGATCGCCAAGACGGCGGGCGTTGCTTCCGGCCTGACTGAGATCAAGATCGATCAGGGGGCGACGGTCGCGAACTACGTCAGCCCCAACCGGCTCATCATCCCGGCGCGACACAACTTGGGCGTCGCGCTCACGCTGGCGTTCTCTGCTACAGACACGTGGCCCGGGACAACGGTCACCCTTTCGCCGTCCGCTACGCCGGTAGCCGGGACACTATTCTCGGCCACGTTCCCGAAGGTTACGGCCGCGTCGGGAAATAGATGGTGGCGACTCTCGTTCACGAAGACGGACGCGGTGATCGAGATCCCGGAGGTGTGGGTCACTCAAAAGATCGAGCTGGGGGAGTCAGAGACCGGCCTGACCGAACCGCGGGGGCCCGAAGCTCCGATGGATTTCCCTGTGCGCCGGAACATCGAGGAGATCATTACGCGGGAAGGTTCGCGGGCGGCGGTTGAAATAGGGACGGCCAGGCGCCAGATGGTGCTCCAGTCCTCGGGCCTGGGACCCACGGCATTCGGGGACTGGGAGGCGTTCCTAGTGAGCACCTCATACGGTCTCCGGCCCTTCTTCGTCGATGACCCGCGCGGGGCTACCTGGTTCGCGACGGTTGATCTGGCGGCCCGCTCGCTCACCAACCCGGAACGCTGGACTGTCGAGATGCCGATCGTGGAGATTCCGTAGTGCTCTTGATCGACTCGACGCAGGATCTCCGGAGCCGGGCCGCGTTCATACGACCGGTCGTGCTCGTCACGATCACGGTCTCGGCACCGTCGGCGGCGACCTACCGGCTGTCCCACGACTTCCGGGTCTACGGGGCAAACGAATACCTTGATGCGCTGATTGAGGTGAGCCCGATAGTGACCGCAATCGGCCACCTCGGGAACGTCATGCGCCCCGAGACGATCTCGCTCAGGCTCCGGAACGACGAGCTAGGAGGGGAGCCGCTGCTAGATCTGTTCCTGTCGAGCGCCATTGAGGGCGCGCAGGTGCGGGTCGAGGAACTGCTCCTATCCACAGAAGAGTCACGCTTCAAGCCGACCAGCGCGGGGCCGGTGACCCGCTTCCTCGGGCGGATTAGGCGGGTGACGGATATCACGGCCCGGCAGTTCACCGTCGAATGCGTCGACGAGCTGATTGCGCTGGACGATGCGATCGACTGGTACACGGTGAAGGAAGCGGACGGCGCACCGAAGGAGGCGGTGGGGCTCAGGCTTCCGAAGGTCTACGGCTCGGGCGCACTGGTCAAGGCGGTCCCGTGGGATCGCGGCGCGTTCACCACGCTCGGGCAGGATCTCACTCAGACGGCCACCGGCGCGATCAAGGTGGGGAGTACGAAGGATATTGTCGTCGCGGCTGGGTCTGGAGATGTGGTGGTTGGCGGCGAGGTCATGCACATAACCGCTAAAGACGATGCGGCCAGCACGATCACGGTCACTTTGCGCGGTCAGAGCGGCACGGCCGCCGTCCCGCACAAGATCGGCGAGTCGGTCCTAGAGATTTCCCACGATAGCACGTGGATTGCTGCCGACGGGGGCGACAACAAGGCGGTGAGCCGCGTGTTCGTCCGCCGCCCAGGGACCGAGCAGCTCATCGACGTGACCTCGAAAGCGAGCGTGAACCTCACGCATTCGGGCCTCGTCTCCGGGCGCACGGTCGCGAGCGTCAAGATCACGAAGGCGAACCTTCAATCGCTCAAGCTGATCGACGACCTGATCCAGCAGCCGGTGCCGTCGGCGTCTCTCACGGAGATGGCGTTCGATGAAGCATGGGCAGTCACCACAGACGGATCAACGAGCTTGCGTTTGGTTGGCTCGTCGTTATTGAGCGAGCCGCTGCTTGAAGGTGCCGCTGGCGGTACGTTCAACGAGCTGCATCGCTTCATCGGGCTCGCGAAGGATGATACGGCGATCGTCCAGAAGATCCGGGTCGGTTTCCTGGCCGACTACAAGCGGATCTTCACCGCGCAGAATGTCATCACGGACGTGACGATTACGGGGCCGCTCGGGGTCATCCTCGCAACCACCGGCGTCAGCAGTAATACGAACGGAGCGAAAGTCGCACAAAGCGCTCTCGTGGACATCGCGGCCTCCGGCTTCACGATCAACGACTTCGTTAACTCGGCCTTCTCCACGGTCGGCGCCCGTGTCTTCGTGAAGGTTACGACGAACAATGTGACCGCGTTTCATACTGATCAGACGCAGGTCGCCTTCGGGAAGATCACCGTCGAGTTTCAGCTTGAACCGCTCTCCACTCGCGCCGCTTCCTTCTCCCCTGCGTTTGATCTGGAAATGTGGATCCAGATGGACGGCGCGAAGGTGCCATCAGCGGATGCGACCTACACGGTAGCGGCGGGAACACTCATCGAGAAGGACGTGGATATTGCCCGGCACATACTCAAGAAACAACTGAAGGCCGGTGCACCATCACAGACTCTGGCTTCGGATTGGAACGCGCAGGCGGCACTTGACGGGACGAACATCAAGCACGCCTTCGATCTGCGCGACGTGGGGCCCTCGCTTTCGGACGCTCTCGGGCGGCTGGCCGATGAGTCGCGGTTGAACGTGCTACTCGACGCCGGAACGTGGCGCGCCATCAGAAGGCGTACGCTTCCGCCGGGATACACGGCCGCAGACATCGAGATCCAGGAAGGTCAGACGGTCGGCGGACTCACGATCCAGCCGCGCGGCCTCGAAGAGATCGTGAATGCGGTCAAGGCCCGCTACCAGCGCAACCCGACTCTGGCCGGTGATGAAGGGTTCGAGGGATTGCGCGAGGCATCCGACACAGCGAGTCAGGCCCTCTTCGGGGTGCGCGAGCATGAGGTCTTGTCATACCTGACGATCCTCGATCAGGCGACGGCCACGGATGCCCTGGCCGAGTACCTCCAGGAGATCGGGGACCGGCGCCTGGAGTTCCAGACGGACCTGCCCTATTACGAGGCCTATCTGTTCCAGGTCGGAGACGTGATTCGGGTCCTGTCGCCTTACAAATCGCAAACGGTGAGTGCGCGGATCGTCCGGCTGGAGCGCGATCTCGATAGCCAGGTCACGCGCCTCTCGCTCGTTCAGGTGCCCGGACTGCTCTCCGCGTCGCGCCAAACGCGATTCGACGTGGCCGGGGTGCTCTCGCAATCGAGGCAGACCAAATTTGACGTTGCCGGGGTGCTCTCGCAATCGAGGCAGACCAAATTCGATGTGCTTCGGCAGCCGCCGAACCTCTTGGATGATGGTAGAAATCTTGATGATGGGAGCATTCTCGACTAGGAGCATTTTGTGGCAGACCCCGGCGTGATTTCCGATTGGGATCAGACGAAGCCAATAAATGGAGCGGCCGACACCGCCCTGAATTTCAGAACGGGCTGGGGTGCGATCCAAGATGCTCTTTTCGAAAACGAAGCGAGTTTCGACGGCGGCTTCATCCGCAGCGGACTGATTTCACGCGCATCGGCGACTACGCTCACCGTCACGCCGTGCATGGCCTGGGTCAGCACGACGAAGCGCCTCAAGAAGAAGACGACCTCCACGACTCTGGACATCACGACGAGCGGCGTGGCGGGGCTTGATACCGGCTCAGTCGCGGCGGATACCTGGTATTACATTTGGCTCATTCACGAGACGGCCACGGGCAACATCAGTTTCATGCTGAGCGCGTCGTCCACGACGCCGACGAACCCAACGGGCTGGACCGCCGAGCGGCTGATCGATGCGTGGTGGCGCGGTGACGCCACAACCGGGCTCAAGCCCGGCTATACCCTCGGCGACGGGCGGATGCGCGAGCGCCACTGGGTCGGTGCGTTCGCGGACTCGACGAAGGACAGCCTGTTTCAACTTGAAAACGGGACGGCCACGAGCGCAACCTCGCTCAACCTCTCAACTCTCGGAGGCGTGCCGCCTGCGAACGTGGGCGATAACCTCGTCATCTTCCCGTCACGCATCCGCTTCTACATCCTGAAAACTGGCTCGGGAACGGACGGCCTCTTTACGCTTCAGCACAACACTGTGGTCTCCGGCGATGCGCTGGCGATGCACCTGGCGAAGAACTTCACGCCTTCGGAGCCCGGGCACTTCCTGCTCCCGGACGGACCGACGGTGAAATATAAGGTGAACGCGGCTGGGTTCGCGGCCTATTTCGGGATTGCCTCCTACACGTTCCTAGTCTGATAGGGAGCCAACGTGGCGAACCAGGTTCAGCCGGCCGACGTTCAGATCCTGAAATGCGCGACCGGAATGCCCGCGCCGGACGATACCTCAACAACGATCGGTGGCGCACCCACAGGAACGCAGATCGCGGACGTCTCCGGCGACATCCTCGTGGAGCTCACCGTTAATAAGACGGCGAGCAAGACGCGCTATACGAAGGTCACGATCAAGAACAATCACGGTTCGCTCACCATGACGGAGCCCACGGTCTACCTGGACAACGTGGAGCCGACCGACATCGCATTTGAGCTCGGCAAGGAGAACGCGGCCAACCAGACGACGACTCAGGGAACGGCACCGGCCGGTGTGACATTCACCGCACAGGACGGCACGACTGCCGGGCGGGTGAGTCTCGGGGCGACGCTGGCGGCCAGCGCGTCGGTCGGCGTGTGGATCAAGGTTATCCTCGGGCAGAACGCGACGACTGCCACCGGGCACGTACTCAAACCGAAAGTAGAGTGGGTCTGATGCTGATTCATACGCACGTCTCGACCAACACGGCTGTTCACCCGCCCTCGCGGATGGCCGTCACCATTCCGAGCGCGGACATGATCGAGCCGTCGTGGGACACGGCCGAGGACGGCGTGCGCATCTGCCGGGAGTACGGCGCGAAGCCAGGAGCGCTCATCATCGCCTACCGGACCCTCACGATGCCACTCCAAGGGAGTACCGTCTGTGGGGACGGCCCGTTGCCAGAGTCGGCTTGGCTCCATCACAAGGACGGCAAGCGGTGGAGGGTCATCGAAATTGAGTACGGGCAGCGCCGGGCCGCAAACTCACCTGGAGAGCAGGCGTGGGCCGAGGCGACGGGGTTCCTCAACCCGAAGGATCGGGCGGTCATGGAAGGGGCGCTTGGCGAGCGGGCTAGGCTTCGGGCGCTCGGCTACGCTGGGGTTCGCTACGATGAGACGGTGGTGGGCTGGGGCGCCGGGAACGCCATCGACTTCTCGGACTGCAAGGAGTTCTCCTCCGCCGCCTCCTACGCCTACCAGTTAGCCGCGCTGCTCCGGGAACTGCGCGTGCAGCCGGGCGGGTGGATACAACTCCCGTCCATCATCGACCCTGGGGCGCCCGATGTGTCGGGGATATTCTCGGCCTGCCGTGGAATCTCGACCGAGAACTTCCCAGCTGGGCATGGGCTCACGCCCGAGCGGTGGGCCACGCAGAGCATCCGCGCGCTTGACGTTGACTACGACGCGACCGAGCGGAGCGTATGCGTGAGCGCGGCCATGGCCTCCGCGCTCAGGCGTATCGGAGCGCGGTGTGACGTGATGGCGTTCGCCCGGTTCCCGCTGGGCCTTGGGGCGGTGTCGGGCATGGTGGCCGGATTCTCGGGCAGCCGCGTGTTCTTCAATCTCGACTCCATGCGCGACATGGTAACAGGCCAATTTGTCACTGGGCCGCGATGAACTAGCGGGCGCCATTGGGCGCGCTTTGCGATTTCGTTCTAGGCTAATTATCGCGGCAACATAGCGCGCGACGAGGTTTCTAATGGAGAACCTTCTGCTCGCCTGTATCTATTTCGCCACCGGCTTCATCTGCGGCTGGTATGCCGCGCAATTCTTCTACCGCCAGCGGAGGTCCATCGGTGGGAAAGGGCCTGGCTGACCTCGTTGCGGCCGGTGCTTTGGCGCTCATGTCGATAGGGCTGACCATCTACCTCATCGTCGAAGTGACCTTGCGAGGTCACGAGCCGAATAGCCTTCTCGTCGGGGCGATGGGCGCGATCATCGGCGGCGCGTGGGCGCACCTGCGGATATCCAAGCATCGGCGCAACGGCAAGGGAGCGAAGGATGATCGCGATGCTGGCGCATCTTGAGCGCGCATTCCCGAGCCTCATGGCAACGCTCTACTGGTCTGAGCTCGCGGCGATGGTGGGGGTGCCTCCGTCATCTGAAGAATCGTTCTGGAAGCGGCTATTCGGCGGTGATGGATGATGGCCGACTTTCCCAGGGCCTTCGCGGCCGTCGTCGATCGCTGGGAGGGGCGGCTTTCGCGCAACAGGCTGGACCCGGGCGGCATGACCTACAAAGGCCGCTCCCGCGCATCCCATCCGACGTGGCCCGGCTGGACGCGGATCGACGCGCTGTCCAAGCTGCCTGGGTTCCCGGGCAACCTCGAAGCTGACGTTGAGCTTCAGCGCATGCTCAAGGACTCGTACCGGGCGGGCGAGTGGGGGGACATCCGCGGCTCGGAGATCCCATCGCAGCCGGTCGCAGACGAGATGCTCGATCAGGCGACGCTGGAGGGTCCCGGGACCGCGATCACGCTGCTCCAGTATGCGCTCAACGCCTGCAACAAGGGGGGCGTGCTCTACGCGGACGTGAAGCTGGACGGCGGATTTGGAGACCGAACGATGGAGGCGCTGATCACGGTGCTGGCCAAGGGGCGGGAGAGGACGCTGACGAAGACCCTGAACGTGCTCCAGGGATTCTATCTGCTCGTAGGGCGTGACCTGCTCGACTACCTCAAGGCACACCCGACCCCGGCGTGGCGCGAGGAGTTCTGGAGCGGGTGGCTGGAGCGGATTTCAGTCTGACGGGACGTAGCGCAGCGGAAGCGCATCCGGCCTGGGACCGGAGGGTCGCCCGTTCGATCCGGGCCGTCCCGACCATAGCATCCCTAGCTAGTAGATCCGTAGCCAAGGAGGGCGATCGCCATGCAGGTTTCCGCGCGCACGAAGCGGTCGCCCTCCCTGTCACAGGCCCGTGTGATCGATGTTGTGCCGTCGGTGCCTCGTGGGCATTCTGGGGGGGAAGCGCAGGAGAACCGCGGCCAGCACGGGAGCGGGTCGGTCGTCCGTCAGAGCGATCGGCCCGCTCCTCGTTTGAAGGAAGTCGGCTGGTACGAAACGCAGTTCGCGCTCGGCGACCTCGTAGACGTGCGGCACACGGCGCTGGTCCCTGAAGGCGACGAGGCGCGGGTGATCCCGATCGGGGATGCCGATCTGATCGTGGCACCGGCTTACTTCTGAAAGGATCTACTCTGTAATCATATACCAGTGAGGAGGCCGCATGCCCGCACCGAAGACGAAGCGCCAGAAGCTGCTCGGCTCGACGCTCGCTGGGAAGATGGGGCGCGCCATCCTGCTCGCGGCGCTGCTCGCGGCCGGCGGCGTGGTGGCCGACGAGATCCCTGCCCTCAGACCATACATCGCCATGCTGATCGGCGTGCTGACGACGGGCGTCCCTGTCCTGGCCCCCGCGCCCGAGAAGGCCGCGCCGCCGGCGAACGAGCCCGCGCCGAATCAGATCGACCCGGGCGCGGCAATGAAGAAGGGGTGACGATGCCGACCCCCCAAGCCGCCATCCTCTAGGTGATCACCCTCGAACCCGACGCCCTGTCGGTCATCCGCGCCCACTCCCGGCACGGGGCGCAGGGATACGGGGTTGCCCTCATGATGCTGGCCGAGCTCGAGGCGTGGATCGCGCAGGTGAAGGCGGACGGGCTGCGGCCTGAGGACGCGATCCTGATCCGACTGGCGGTGAGCGGGGAGTGCCAGGGGCCGCGGGCGACGGAAGTGAGCTGATGGCGACGCTTCCCAAGATCCGGATCACGGGCGTCCTTTTCATCCTTTGCGCGATGGGCTTCCACGACGATTGTCCGGGGCATTGGCACGGGGATCGCCTGAGCGTGATGATCTGCTCGTGCATCCACCATAGGCTTCATCGGAGCGCGGTGGAGAACTGAGATGTTCGAGATCCCGAAGTGGTGGCGCCGCCGGTCGTGGCAGGACATCCCCCCGGACCCGTGCTGTCCCGCGCCCCAGACGCCGGAGTCCATGACCCAACCTCCGAATCATGGAGGCTCGCTCGCGGGCCCTGCCGAGAAGACGCCGTCGAAGAGGAAACTCTGGTTCTCGTGGACGTGGAGGTGGTGATGGGACGGTGGCTCGCGCTATTCGCATTCGCCGTCCTGATCGGCGGCTGCTATTGCGGCAACGGTGGCCCGGGCGACTGGGCCGTCATCCGGCACATCGAGTGCTGGCGGGGCAGCGTCCAGACCTATTCGGGCAAACTCATCCTCGATCGGTCGATGACGACGGGGCATGTGGCGCTCTCGACGTGCCCGCCAGAGGATCACGGGTACAGCGCGAAAAGGTGCCGGAGGAACAGCGACGTCTGCATCGTGACGGAGCCGCGCCCCGGAGAGCGGTGGGGCAGGACGCCCGTGCTCCTGGAGGGCGGATAGGGGGAAGCGATGGAACTGTGGAACCGGATCAAGCGGATGTTCGGGCTCGCGGCACCGAAAGTCGTGGACGCCCTAGAAATGGCCATCAAGTTTCTGGCGCCCTATGCGGCGCGGTTCATCTTGGACATGGCCGTCAAGAAACTCGGTGCCACGGCGAAACGGGAGCGGGTTCTCGAACGCCTGCGCGATCAGGCGGCCGCGGCTGGGATCAGGCTGCCCGACTCGATTCTGTCGCTCTCCCTGGAGGCCGAGTATTCGAGGCTCAAGGCCGAAGGGCTGATCCCCGGCAAGGATCCCGGAGCGTTGCTCGCCGCGCTCCCGAAGATCCGGAAGGCGCTGGCGACGAGGACTGGGCCGTGAAGGACGCCCTTCGAGCCACCGCATGGTGGCTCCTGCGGGCGGTCATCTTCCGGATCCCGGTCGTCCGCCGTTTCCTGACGGATCTGGTGATCAGCGTCGAAGGGGGGCTATCCCCCGTCGGGTGCCTCTCCCGGGCCATCACGCAGGCCATCCCGGGCAACCACGACGATCAGATCGCGGCCGAGCTCGTGGAGATCCCCGCCGGCCAGTGGCTCAAGACCCGGGGGTCCCACCTGACCCTCCCAAGCGGCCGGACCCTCCTGGCTGAGTACCAGGCCATCCGGGAGAGCGTGCGGGGGGACTGAGCCGTAGAACGTGGTGTTTCCGCCCCCATGCTCCCCACTACTCAGCCTCGCGCCGCACGCCGATCGCCCAGCACCGGCCAACCTCGTGAGCCGATTCGAACACCTCACTGGGCAAAACGGCGAATCCGGCGTAGATTGCGGCCCCGAAGGTGCCACGGAAGGCCCGGCCAGGCCGCCCTGGTGGGCGCCAGGCTCGCTTGGGGAGCCATGCAGGCCCCAGGCGCCCACCCTTCCGGGGGAACGCGACCTGGGGCCTTTCTGCGCGTTTCCAGTCCACATGCGCCCGGTCCGGCCAGACGGCGATCCCCTGAACCATCTTCCGCGCCAGGTCGCGCGCCGCCGCGCCCGCCGGTTCCTCCTGAAGCATCTCCCGCACGCGCTCCCTGAGCCCGCGCACCCGCGCCTCGGACCATTCGAGCCGCACGCGCGGGCGACGCGCCTCCACCAGGGCCGCCTCCCGATCCCGCTGCGCCGCGCGCAACTCCTCGATCCGGTCCATGAGGGGGCCCGGGTCGCCCCGCCCCGTCTCGATCGCGCGCACGAGCCGGGCCACCTGCCCCGCCAGCGTCCCGATCTCCTGCTCCAGGCGCCGGACCCTCTCCGAGCCGCCGTTCGCCCGACGAAGCTCGATCCGGTTGTAGGTTGCGACCATCCGGCGCACGCTCTCCGGAGTGAGCAGGACGTCGGTCACCACGCGCAGGATCTCCCGATCGAAGTCCGCCATTCGCACGCGCACCCCCGGGCACCCCTGCTTCCCCGCCCGGCGATTGGAGCGGCAGCCGTAGTAGGCGTGGCGGCTGGAGCGGCCCTTCCCCGTCTCGAGCTGGAGCGCCGCGCCGCACAGGCCGCAGCGCAGGAGCCCGGAGAGTAGCCCGCGGCCGCGCACGGCCGGCAGGCCCGCGCAGGTCCTGGCATCAAGCCGCTCCTGGGCGGCGCGCCACGCGGCCTCGTCAATGATCGCCGGGTTGGCCCCCGGGACCGTGACCCATTCCTCACGGGCCTTCATGTTCTGACGCCTGCGCCACCCGCGCCGGTTGAAGATCGCAATCCCGGCGTTCCTGGAATTGCGGAGAATCCCGAGAATCCCGTGACTCGTCCACACCCCGCCCCGCCTTGTCCGCAGCCCATCGGCTGAGAGCGCCTGCGCGATCGCCTTCCCGCCGAGCCCCTCTCCGTGAAGCCGGAACATCCGCTCGACGGTGGGGCCCTCGGCCGGATCGATCTCCAGGCGCGCCTTCGGGTTCCCGGCTTCATCCTTCACCGCCACGAATCGGAAGCCGAAGGGAGCATTGCCACCGTTCGCGTAGCCGCGCCTGGCGTTCTCGATCATGCCGCGCAGTGTCACCCGCGAGAGGGCGCGCGAGTAGTATTCGTCGATCACCTCGAGGATCGCTTCTTGCAGGAACCCGCCCTCGTCGTCCTGGCTGATTTGCTGGGAGGCGTAGAGGACCTTCACTCCGCGGCGGTGGAGGACGCCCTTCATGACCACGGCGTCTTCGCGGTTCCGGGCGAAGCGGGAGGTGTCGTAGCAGAGGAAGGCCTTCACGCCGGGCGTCTCCAGGCAGTAGTCGATCGCGCGCTTGAACGCGGGGCGATCGGCCGTGCGCGCGCTCTCGCCGGCGTCCTCGAACACCCGCGCGATCTCGAAGCCCTGATCGGCGGCGAACTTCCGGATAGCGGCGAGCTGGGACGGTAGCGACAGGTCCTTTTCGGCCTGGCGGTCGGTGGAGACGCGGAGATAGGCGATCGCTTGCTTCATGCTCAAACCCACGGTTGACTCGGCCCCGGGACCGTGTTAGGTAGTGGCACCGCCTTGTCAGCCCAAGGCCCGCCTGGATCGCCAACCCATCGTTTCCGCCGGGGAATCCCGATGGTCCTCTCTCCCAAGGATCGGCTGATCTTTCCCCTCGATGTTCCCGATGTCCGGGAAGCCCGCCGCCTCATCGAACTGCTGAAGGACGAGGTCGGGCTGTTCAAGATTGGGCTCCAGCTTTTCACCGGCGAGGGCCTCCGCGCAGTTGGTCAGATCGCCAGCGAGCGCCCCACAGGGATCTTCCTCGATCTGAAGATCTTCGACATCAGCAACACGGTGAGCAGCGCGGCCCGCCAGCTCCACGGGATGGAGATCGCTTTCCTCACCTTCCCGGCGGACCAGGGGCGAGCGGCCCTCGAGTCCGTCGTCAAGAACCGTCCCATCCCGGGCAGCAAGGTACTCGCCGTAACGGTCCTCACGAGCCTTGACGAAGAGGGCATGCGCGAGGTGGGGATGTCCAAGTCGGTCCAGGAGGTCGTTCTGCTGCGCGCCGAGCTCGCGCGCGACGCCGGGTGTGACGGGGTTGTGTGCTCCGGCCTCGAGGCGCGCGCCGTCCGCGAGAGGATGGGCCCGAAGTTCATCGTCGTCTGCCCTGGGATCCGACCCTCCTGGTACCGGGAACCCGATGATCAGCGCCGGGTCACGACTCCGAGTGAGGCAATAAGGAACGGCGCCGATTACGTAGTGGTCGGTCGGCCAATCCGACTCGCCAAGGATCCAGCCGACGCGGCGCGGCGCGTTGTCAGTGAGATCGCGGAAGCTCTCCAGTAGAGAGCCCACGCGGAGCAGACAGCTTGATCTAGGAGCTAACCCACCCGTGCTCGGGATCGGGGACGAAGATCATCGCCCCGACATGGGACGTCACCATCTTTCCGTCCGGGCCAGTGCCATGCCTCAGGCCCTCCCACTTCACGAGCCATCCGCCAGGCACGCTCACACGTTGATGCGTATCCATCTGTGCCGCTGACGGCGTCGGCGGGTCAATCCTTTCCCATCTCAGTTCGACTGCCATTCTTTTACCTCCATGCCCCCCTCGGTGATTTCCCGCGCGCCCTTGCGTTCCCACTACGGTGACTTCGTTCCCCGCATACCGGTGTATGGATTGACGTTCCCGTTGGTGGACCAATTGTCGAGCATGGTAGAGTTCGGTGCTATCCTCATGTGCGGCTGCACGTAGGTTCCACAGGCTGCATATAAAACGAGGGTGCTTCATGGGGGGCTCCGCTAATTTGCTGTCATCTAACCATCAGCTACACATTCCACGCGGGCGTGCACGTATGGAATGCACGATATAGAAGCTTCAGTTCTCGGGCTTGAGCAGCGCTTCATAGTAAGCTCGAGCAACGGCCGCATATAGTTCAAAAAAGGCCGTGGTGAGCTCGGAACGTTGTGAGCTAGAGAGTCGTTCGATCCGCTCTGCATATGTTCCTTCCCCGGAAGTGAGCGCATCAATCTTATCCAAATAGACCGCGCTCCTATCTGGCAACGGATCGTCCGGACGCATTCTGAACGCAAGATTGAATTCGTTCATTGCAAATGCCAATCGCTCACCAACAGAAGTGTTAAGCGACATCAGGGACCTTATTGAGGCGCCAAGCTTCTCGTACTGATAGCCGTGTTTTATTGACATCGAGGCCACTGCTCCTTCATCGTCCGCAGGATACCCGCCTCCGCCCACGCGAAGATCTGGTTGAGGCGCGTCCGCCGCTCGTCTTCGCTGATCGAATCAGGCGAGTGATGGTAGTCTCCGATCCTCGCCTTCCCCTCCGCCACTCGTGCTATCTTGCGCTGGATGACCCGGCAGCGGCCGCGCTTCAGGCCGTAGCCGGTCTCCCGTTCTATCCGCCCATGCCAGTCGAGGAACTCTTCCCACCGATCCGTCTTGTCAAGGGTGGCGAGAATGAGCGCGCCGATCGAGAGAAGAGCCTGCTTCGTCTCGCGTCCCGAGAGCGCCTTCCGGTTGTCCTCCATGAAGGCGAGCATTTCAAGAGAAGCCTCAAAACCCTCCCGATAGAGCCTGCCTGCGATCACCGCCTGCGCGAGGTAGAGCCATGTCGGATGGGCCAGGAGCGCGCGGAAGCGGGGAAGGGTGAGCGCGGTCGGGAAGAGTCCGCTGCGGGCGAGAATTATGGGAAGCACAGATTCATTCCTCGATGCTGAAACCCCACGCTTCACCATACCTAGCCAACTTCTTTCCGGAGTATCCGTCATAGATATTCACATGAAGCCCTGGCGAAACGCAGCGCTGGAGCGCCACCGCGATCATCTTCTTTTCCTGAAGGGTCGAGGCGTACCACTGCCGTGACACGTACACGTCGTAGCCATCGGGGCTTACTTGCATGATGAAACCCATGCGCTTCATATCTTCGATCGGCTCGCGCCCTCCTGGAGGGCACGGCGTTTTGGTTACCCGCGCGGGTGCGCTCTGTCGATTATCCGTGCTGTCGCTGCTACATTTCCCAATCAGAAGCAGAAGGGCAATTCCACCAAAGATGAGAGTCCCACAACCAGGCCCGGTTTTCTTATCGCCAGTTGTCAAGAGAGTTTTCCCGTCTCCTATCGCCGTCTTCTCACATCCACCACCCGCATCATCTTCCGAATCTCAGACCTCGGAACCACGATCGGCTCGTAGGCCGGGTTCACGGATTGAAGGATCAGCACGTCGCCCTTCGGGTAGACCGCCTTCAGGTACGCCTTCCCGTCCCGCATCTGCACGAGGGCTTCATCGCCTGTTCTCACCCGCGCGAGCCTCGGCGAAATGATCACCACGTCGCCGTCCCGAAGAGAAGGGACCATCGAGTCACCGCGGACTCGGAGGGCGAAGGCGTGGGGATCCCGCAGGTCCGCATTCCCGGCCACGTACTCATCCCCACCACCGACGGGCAGGCCCTCGTCCGTCCAGGCGATCCGCGAGGGACCAGCGGAGACGTGGCCGATGATGGCGATCATGCTGGGATCACCGGCTTCCCGGACGAGGCTTGCTCCATCGTTCCCATAGAGAGCCGCCCTTAAGATCCCTGATGCGCCCAACTTTTCACATAATCGTCGAAGCAGCTTGAGCGACGGCTTTCCACGGCCATTTTCTATCATGCTCAACCAGACTTCCGAAATCCCTAGAGTTTCCGCCAAGCTGGCCTGTGATATGTCAGCCTTCTCCCGCGCATCGGCTAGGAGTTGCCCGAGCTTTTCCAAAGGGATCTGGTAGTCCTGATCCATGAAACTCCCGCTTTATGTACGCCCACAACCTCCCCCAAACTCTAGGTTTTTTCAACCGAAAGAATTTATTTAAGTTTCCGCTTGACAGGCCGAAACGAAAGTCATAGTCTCGCTTTAACCTAAACTGCTGCTTTATCCCGAGGCTCACCGGATGCGGACTCCCTTGAAAGCCTGGCTCGAAGAAAAGGCGGTCACGAACCGCGAACTGACGCGGCGCGTGAGCCGGATCCGAAAACGGAAGATCACCGAGCAGCGCATCGGGCAGATCGCCTCCGGGGAAAGTCCCTCGCCGTCGCTTGCCCGTGCGATTGCAAGGGCCACCGGACTTTCGGAATTGGATCTCCTATATCCGAAGAACGTTCCTGCCGTCCCGAAGCAGCCCGAGGCCCAGCCATGAGCGCGATTTCGCTCCACTGTGATTGTGGCGCCGCGTTGATCCTGCGTGCGCCGGATGCCGACAGACTGATCGCCGCCATAGATGCGAGCGGTTGGAGGGATCGGCCCACGTCCGATCTCTGCCCAAAGTGCAGGGCAACTTATGAAGAGGCCACGCCATGACGCGCTCATTCGCGCCGCCCGAGCCGGGCTTCGTCCTCGTCTATCAGGACGGTCGCCTGTATCCCGTGGCCACGTTCGGCCCGCACGAGTTCGCCCGTGCTATCGCGGAGGCACGCATGCACCGGCTCTCGAAGCTCACAGACATCCGAAACAGCCGCGGGGTGCCGGTCTGGTTCGGCACGAACGGGGCGAATTGATGATTCGGATCAACCAGCACGGCCTCTACCGCTACGTCCCCGGCCCGGGGTTCGTGCTCTGGCAGCGCATCCCCTCAGCGCTGGACTTCCGGCGCCCGGACGCACGAATGGGGAGACGGTCCCCGGAACGGGACGCACCTCCCCCGGCGGCGAGCATGGGCCCTCCGGCCGAGAAAGTCTCAACAAACCTTTGCGTATAAGTCGGGATTGACAATGCCCCGAGTCGCCAGCCATGCCGCAGATCGAACCCGCGCTGCTCGCATCGAGCACCTGGGCGAGCCGGACCCGCAGGGCGAGGCGATGGACGACTTCCTCCAAACCCTCGCGGTGGACGTGGAAGAGGGGCGACTGTGCAGCGAGTGTTTTGGGGCGGTGAGTAATCACCGAGTTTATTGCGGAACGGTTAAGACATGAACGGCTTACAAATTCCTCAATTACAAAACACACAAGATCGCGCGATCATGTTCGCTAGATTTTGGTCAAAGGTGAGAATTGTCGCCGCAAACGATTGCTGGCTGTGGTTGGGTTGTAAGGACAAGTCAGGATATGGCCGATTTCGCGCCCGCGCGGCAAGCGAGGTCCGCTACGCACATAGAGTTGCTTATACCATTGCTGTGGAACCAATTCCTGATGGCGTCCTAATTTGTCATCGTTGTGACAATCCGCCGTGCTGCAATCCTAGTCATCTGTTTATTGGCACGCACGCAACCAATAGTCTTGATTGCGTCGTTAAAGGACGCAGTAATCACGGAGAACGCAATCCTAATGCTCGCCTGACAATAAATATGATCGAAAGGATCCTGGCTTTGTTGGCGGATGGTAAATCGCCGGTCGAGGTTGCGTCACTAGCGCGGGTGACTCCTGACACAATCTATCTCATAAGAGCTAAAAAAATATGGCGTAGAGAAATGCAAAGCATCGGAATGCTCACGCCGTACCGTGCAGGGGGATGATCTGTGAAGCTGCCCACCCTCTCCGACTTCAAGGCGGTTCTCGCAGCGCCGTTCTCCTGCCCGTGGTGCAACCAGGAAGATGGAACTCATTCGCCGGGCTGTCCATCGCTCGGGGACGAGGAAGAGGAGGACGCATGATCCACCCCGACGTGATCGAAACGCTCACCGCCTACTGGCGCACGGGCAGGCGCACCGGCGACTTCATGCGCGCCGTGCTGGCAAACGATCTGTTCGGCGCGTTCGGTCGGGCTGACCGGGAGAACCGCGCGACGCTCGGGGACATCGTCGCGTGGATCTGGGAGCGCCTGCCCGCGAAGTCCTACGGCTCCTACGAGGCCGTGGACATGTGGATCGAGCAGCGCGGGCTTGAAGGAGAGGGGGGCGCTCATGCTCAGGAGTGACCGAGAACAGGTACACGGCGATTTCAGGCGCGACGTGGACAGCCTCGCGCCCGTCGGCGGCTGGTTCGCCAACGTGATCATCCCGCTGTTCGCCGCGATCTCGTGGGCCGCGATCGTCGGGCTCCTGGCGCTCGCGTTCGCCGTGCTGGTGCGGACATGAGCAAGATCATCCGCGTCACCAACCAGACCGAGTTCGAGAAGGCGCTGAAGGCGAATGGCTCCGAGATCCACCTGGCCGACAACGGGATCTACTCCATCAGCACCGGCGAACACCTGATCATCGTTGACGCCGGCTTCTCACCTACGGTCGTGGCGTGGGGGTCGTCGAGCCCGACGGTCGAGGCGTGGGAGTCGTCGAGCCCGAGGGTCGTGGCGCGGGAGTCGTCGAGCCCGAGGGTCGTGGCGTGGGGGTCGTCGAGCCCGACGGTCGTGGCGTGGGAGTCGTCGAGCCCGAGGGTCGTGGCGTGGGGGTCGTCGAGCCCGACGGTCGAGGCGTGGGCGTCGTCGAGCCCGAGGGTCGTGGCGTGGGGGTCGTCGAGCCCGAGGGTCGTGGCGTGGGGGTCGTCGAGCCCGAGGGTCGTGGCGTGGGGGTCGTCGAGCCCGACGGTCGAGGCGCGGGGGTCGTCGAGCCCGAGGGTCGTGGCGTGGGAGTCGTCGAGCCAGAGGGGTTCCGTTGGAAAATTCGCAGTGATCGTCGGGCAGGCTCTGGACCGAGCGAAGATCAATATCCCAGGTCTGATCGTGCTCCCAACGCCCAAGATCGAAACGGCGTCCGATTGGTGCGACTACTACGGCGTTTCGGTCGAGGGGGACATCGCGATCCTCTACAAGGCCGTGGGGGACGATTACCGAAGCCATCGCGGTTTTCTCTATCAGCCGGGAACGCGCGTCGAGTGCCAGGATTGGGACGGCGGTAAGGAAGAGTGCGGGGGCGGGCTCCACTTCTCACCTTCGCCCGGAGCCGCTCTCAACTTCAATCCAGACGCGAAGCGCTTCATGGCCTGCCCCGTCGCTCTCGCCGACATCGTGGTCCACAAGAACGCCGAGTATCCCGCAAAGATCAAAGCACAGCGCAGCTGTGGGCCGTGCTTGGAAGTGGACATCGACGGGAACAGGATCGAGCAGAAGGAGAGTGCGGCGTGACGCCGTGTCAGGGTCCTCACTGGCCCCTCAACGCGAAGCCCCAGGCACGTTTCAGGTCCGTGAAGCCGAAGGCGTGGAGCCTCTGTGCTGACTGCGCGTTCGCGGCATTTCTCGGAGGAGCGCACATCGTTCCGCTCCCCCCCCATTTCGGTCCCCGCGGAAACGAGGACCGAGGCCGAGGCGCTAGGGCTCATGGGGATCTAGCGCCCCGTGCTCTCTGATCCTCGGGGGATAGCCATCCCACGCGAGTGGACGTCCAGGCCCTCGCGTTGACCCCGGGGATCAGTGAGGACGGTCGCGGCATCGCATACGGGAACGTGCAACGTCGCCGGAGGGTCCGGTGGCCGGGGCCGTCTACTTTGAGGATAAGTATGAGCGGCATGACGCCATCGCAGCACGAGATCGGTTACTTCCTGTCTCGTTTCGATAAGCTGGACGCCGAACAGTGTTGGCTCTTGAAATCAACGGGGCATAGCAATTATTACGGCGAAGTTCGGGTAGGCGGAAAACGGGAAGGCGCGCACAGATTTTCCTATCGCTACTTCTTCGGTCCAATTCCGGATGGTCTTCAAGTCCTACATCGTTGTGATACGCCGCCCTGTGTAAATCCTAGCCACCTATTTTTAGGAACCCAAGCCGACAATATGATCGACAGGGATCGTAAGGGGCGTGCCCGCACGCCGCACGGCGAGACGGCCGGCCCATCCAAACTGACACCGGATCAGGTGCATTCAATCCGCTCTCTATTCCGTGAAGGAAACCTCAGCAACGCTGCAATCGGGAGGCGCTACGGAATTACGCGTGAAGCGGTTTGCCTGATTGGGCTAGGCAAGAATTGGCGTCATCTACCGGAGGCAACATGGCCATAAAGATTTTGAGGAAGGGCCTGCCCGTCCTTGGCAAGGTGAAAATAGGCGGCTTGAATTACGAGAAGCCCTTCAAGGGCAAGTCGGACGGGCTCACGCACTACCCGCCGATGAAGTGGGACCACTTCAAGATTTTCACGACCGAGAAGGACCAGAAGGGTGCGCCGGTACTCGACGGCGGGATCATGGAGCAGCTCGGCGAGAAGCCCACGGAGCTCGACATCGTTCTGCCCTTCGATGATCCGGAACTGTGCTTCCGGACGGAGCTCGGCTACTACCGGGGCGGGACGCGCTACTGCTTCGGGGACGGCGAGAAGGCCTTCCGCCTCGAGGTGCGCGGAAAGAACGGCAACCTTCCCATCTACGGCGAGCGCAAGCCCCACCTTCCATGCGGGGAGACCTGTGAGGACTTGGTGTCCCGCCGGTGCAAGCCCTCTGGAACGCTCTCCTTCCTCCTGAAGCAGCAGCCCTTCGTGGGCGGCGTTTACGTTTTCAGAACCCACGGCTGGCGTAGCGTCGCGAATATCCAGGAGTCGATCAACGCGATCCTGATGGTGACCCGCGGACTGCTCGCGTGGATCCCGCTCAAGCTCTCCGTGCAGATGGAGATGGTGCAGCCCAAGGACGGCGGCGCCGCGCAGCTCGCGCCGATCGTGAAGCTATTCTTTCCAGGCTCGCCGATCGAGCTCTTGGGCGAGCGGAAGAAGCTGCTCGAGATCCAGGGACCGCTCCAGGCCGAGATCAAGCGTCTGGAGGCAGGGCTCGTGAATCAGCCCGCGCCAGAACCGACGGCGGAAGAGGCGGCGGAGATCGAAGAGGAGTTCTACCCGGAGAATGCGGTGGCTCCCACGGCCGCGCCGGGGAACGGTGACGGCGGCTTCCTCGACACGGCCGGCGGCGAGGCCCCGCCCGAACCGGAGCCCCCACCCGCGAAGAGCGCGGAGACGCGGAAGGAGTCCACCCGACGGGCCGCGCAGCGATCGGCTGAGCCGAAGGTCGCGCCCGCCCAGGACGAGCCGCCCCCCCTCGACGACGGAGACCTGTTCTAGATGAACGCCACCGACACTGGCCTCATGGCCTTCAGCTATTCACGATTCAATACCTTCGACCGCTGTCCTCTTTGGTTCCGGCTCCGCTACATCGACCGGATTCCAGAGGCCGACTCAGCCCCGCTCGTCACGGGCCGGATCGCGCACGAAGTCGCCGAGGCTTACGGGAAGCACTGCATCGGGAATGGCGTGGCGACGGACTTTGCCTTCTTCGATGATCTCGCGCGCCGGGCCTGCTCGGATGCGCCGGCGGAAGTCGGGGCGGATCTCCGGGGGATCCTTGACACGATGCGGGACACGATCTCGTTCATCGAGGGCCCGGCGTCTCGGATCGAGGAGGAGCTGGCCTTCGATCGGGAGTGGCGGCCAGTCGCGTGGGACGACCCGGCCGTGTTCTTCCGCGCGAAAATCGACAAGCGGATGACGACGGACGAAGGGGTCATCGTTTGGGACTTGAAAACTGATCGCCGCATTCCCCCTGCCTCCGACCTTCCGACGAATCCGCAGCTTCGGATCTACGCCTATCTCGTCACCCTGCTCGACCCGGACGTCCAGTCGATCACCGTCGTTCTGTTTTTCGGGCGTTACGGTCGCTCGCAGTCCTGGACGTTCACCCGCGAGGAGGCGGAGAGCTACGGGAAGGAAATCGAGCGGAAGGCCGAGCGGATCGAGGTGGAGATGGAGTGGACCCCGCGGCTTGGGGAAGCGTGCCGGATCTGCCCGTACACGGCGCGGTGCGAGGCGTTCCAGTCGGCCTACGCGGGAATGGATTTCCTCGTGCGCGACGAGGAGCACGCCCGCGAGCTCGCCGCGCGTCGCGAGGCCGTGGGCGCCGCCTACGATCTGCTCACGGAATCGCTCAAGGCCCACGTCGAGGCCCACGGCCGGATCGCGCTCCCTGACGGGCGCGTGCTTGATTTCGTCCCGGGAACGAAGGTGACGTTCGAGGACGTGCGGGCTGTCGTCGCGTTCCTCCGGAAGGAACTGGGAGACGATCTCGCGTGGGCGGCGCTGTCCACGACGAAGACGCAGGTCACGAAGGTGATCCGGAAAGCCAAGCGCAAGGACCTGATCGACGCCGCGCTCGCGCTCGGGACGGAGACGCCGACGACCACGTTCAAGATCGCGAAGAAGGGCGAGGAGGGGGAGGAAGGGTGAACCTCAAGTTACATCCGATCGTTCACCTCTTTCCTCGCATGCCGAAGGAGGAGTTTGACGAGCTGGTCGCGGACATTCGCGCGCACGGGCTCAGGCGCCCGCTTCTAGTTCACCACGGCCAGATCCTGGACGGGCGCCACCGATGGGAAGCTGCGGAGAAACTCGGGATCGATTGCCAGACCGAGGAATGGGACGGGCGGGGCTCGCTTACCGACCTGGTGATCTCGCTCAACCTCAAGCGTAGGCACCTGAACCAGAGCCAGAAGGGGACGGTCGTTGTAGGGGCCGAGAAATTCTATGCGGAGGAATTAAAGGCAAACCAGCGCCTATCCCAAGGACGCGGGAAAAAAGGTGTGGCAGGAATGCCACCCCTTATTCGAGGCAAAGCGCGTGATCACGCGGCCAAGAAAATTGGCGTGAGCCCTCGCTATGTCCAGGACGCGAAGGCAATCCAAAAGCGCGCGCCGGAACGGTTCGAAGAGATCAAGGCCGGGAAGGCGACCATCTCACAGGTGAAGCGGGACCTTTCTCGCGCAGATCGGATCGAGAAACTAGTCCCGAAGTCACTTCCCCCAAGCGGCGAAGATCGGCGCGTCCCCCTCCTCCTCGCCGATCCGCCGTGGCGCTACGAACATGTCGTCACGGAGAGCCGTGCGATCGAGAACCAGTACCCGACCATGAGCCACGACGAAATCAAGGCCTACCCGGTGGCCCGGCTCGCAACCGACGATGCGGTCCTGTTCCTGTGGGCTACGAGCCCGAAGCTGGCCGAGGCGCTCGAAGTCATGGCGACCTGGGGTTTCACCTATCGGACCTCGCTCGTGTGGGTGAAGGACAAGATCGGGATGGGCTACTGGGCGCGGCAGCGCCACGAGCTACTCCTGGTCGGCACGCGCGGCAATCCTCCCGCACCGGAACCTGCGAACCGGCCCGACTCGGTGTTCTCGGCGCCACGTGGCCGACACAGTGAGAAACCGGCCATCGTCTACGAGATCCTCGAAAGCCTGTATCCGGAATGGAAGGACAACCGAAGAGAGGTCTTCGCGCGGTCCAAGCGAGATGGCTGGTTGTGCTTGGGTAACGAAATATGAATGGCGATGTTCGTTCCGTGATTCACGACTTCACAGAGCGCCTTGAGTTCTCTGCCAGGTTGAGCGACGAGGGGAATTGGATGGACTTCTACCGTCGCCTTTGGCCGGAGATGCTCTCCTGTGTACGCATCGACGCGGATAGCAAGTGGCAGCGTGGCGGCGTGGACCGGATGATCCTTCTGCCAGACAGCAAGCAGATCCTGATCGACGAGAAGAAACGCGAAAAGGACTACGGCGACATCCTGATCGAAGAGTGGTCGGTTTTCTACGGCGACGCAGATCCGCGCAACAAGATCGGCTGGACGCTCGACAGGAAGAAGGTCTGCGATTACGTCGCCTATGCCGTCCTTCCTTCGAGCCGCTGCTACCTGCTCCCAAGCGAAATTCTGCGCCTTGCGGCAGAGCACAACCTTGGAAAATGGAGAGCGGATCGGAGCAAGTATCCGAAGGACGCGAAGAACAACGGCTACGTCACCCGGAACGTGGCAGTTAGTTGGCCGGATCTGCGCCGCGCGATCTGCGAGCAGATGTTGCGGCGATATGGAGACTCGAACGGATCGCCTTTGCCGATGCCCGTCGAGTTCCGCACTCAACTCAACTTCAACTGGTGAGCTTCGATGGAACTAACCACGATCCGCCTCAAGGATTTCCTCTCCCACCGCGACACGATCCTCACCTTCGGCACGAAGATCCAGATCGTGCATGGGGCGAACGGTGCGGGGAAGTCGAGCTTGATAGACGCAATCGCCTACGTGCTTCTCGGGGAGCCGCTCCGCGCCGAGCTGCTCAAGAAGGAACACGGCGAGCTGATCCGCCACGGCGCGAAGGAAGCGACCGTCGAGCTTTCCCTGCCAGGCCTTCACATCGTCCGGACGATCACAGCCACCACGCGCACCCTCACACTGGAGCGGAACGGCGAGCCCGTCGTGGGCGGGCAGGATGCGTTGCAGCAAGTCGTCTACGACGCGCTCGGCACGTCCGCCCAGGCCCTTCGCACGGCCATCGACTCCGAGCGGTTCCTGCACCTGTCCCCGGCCGAGCGGAAATCGCTCCTGTTCGGGCTGGCGAAGGAGCCGTTCACGGCCGTGACGATTGCCGAGCGACTTCGGCGCGCTCTTGGGTCTGGCGATTCCGATCTGCCGGTGGGCGGAGTCGCCGAGCTCGCGGCCGCGCAGGGCTTCCCAGCCGCCGAGAAGCACGCCGTCGAGCAGCGCCGCCAGGCCAAGCGCGACGCCGACGCGCAGGAGGACGTGCTGAGCCACCTGCCCCCGGCCATGTTCGCCACGGCCGCCGGCAAGACAATCTCGCTCGAGAACGTGAAGCCCGAGGCGGTCGCCGAGCAGGTGGCGAAGCTCGAGGACGAGCGGGACGCCCTGGTCGAAGCCCGCGGGGCCCGGGCCCAGGCCGAGCCCGAGGACGTGGAGGCGCTCGAGAAGCGGGCAGAGGAGATGGCTGTCCGCTCGTGCGTTCTGCGCGGCGAGCAGGCGGGTCTCAAGGGCGGGCGGTTGGCCGACGAGATCCCGGCCCTCATGAGGGAGCGGGACGCTGCGGCGCACGCGCTCGATCTGGCCAGGCGCTCCCTGGCCGAGGCGCAGGCGGAGCTCAAGGCCACGCCGGCGGACCCGGAGCCGCAGGCCGAGGGCTGCGCGGCCTGCGGGCGGGCCTACGATGCCGACGCCCTGGCAGAGGCGAAGAAGCGGCACGCGGGGGTGCTACAGGGCCTCTCCGACCGGCGCGAGCGGTGGGGACTGGCGGTGAAGATGGCGCAGAGCACGCTCGCCGAGGCCGAGCAGCTGTGCGGGAGCGCGCAGGAAGCCCTCGATCTCACCGAGAAGGGGACCGGACGCGCGAAGGAGATCGAGCGGGAACTTGCCCTGCTCGCCGAGGAGAAGCCGCGGCTGGGCGAGCGGATCGCGGCGGCGAGGAAGGCCCTAGCGGCGGCGCGTGCCGAGGATCCCACGCCGAAGATCGAGCGGCTTGACGCGCGGATCGCGGAAGGGCGCCGGATGGTCCGGGCGGTCGAGGACTACCTGGCCGGGCGCGAGCGGTCGGCCGCGGCAAAGGCGGTGATCAAGGGGGCCCTCGCGCGCGCCGAGCTTTACGACGCGCTTCAGAAGGCCCTCTCGTCTTCAGGCATCCCGGCCGACATTGCGCGGGAGACGATGGGGCCGGTGCGCGAGCGGATCGACGAGGCTGGGAAGAAGCTCGGGCTCGCCGTCGAACTGACTGACGACTGCGAGGTCCTGATCGAGGGCCGGGACGCGCGGCTCGCCTCGAAGTCGGAGCGGCTGCGAGCCGGGATCCTCGTGCAGCACGCGGTCTGTCAGGCGGCCGGGCTGCGGCTGCTCCTGCTCGATCTCGATGTGACGCTTGACCCCGAGATGAAGAAGCTGGTCAACGCGACGGTGGCGGGGATCGCGGGGGCCTACGATCGCGTGATTATCCTGCTCACGATTACTGCCGAGGGTGTCCGGGCGAGCCGGGGCCAGATCACGAACTGGATCATCTCGGGCGGCGACGTGGAGATGGTTGAGAGGGAGGCGGCGTGAGAGAGAACGAGCCGACCTGCACCTTCGAAGACTGCGAAGCCATCGCGGAGAGCCCGAAGGCGATCCTCGTAAAGTTCCCGGGCGGTGACGGGCCGGAGGGCGAGCACTGGGTTCCCAAGAGTCAGATCCACGACGACTCGGAAGTCTACGAGGCCAGCGGGGCCGGCACGCTCGTCGTGAGCGAGTGGCTCGCGAAGCAAAAGGGGTGGGCATGACCCGCGCAGCCTTGGCGAGAGCGGCCCCGAGCCCGAGCCGGCGGGCTTCGAACAAGAGGCACGACGGTCCCTGTCACGGCCGCGACCCGGAAGGCCACGGGCATCGGTTCTGCGAGTTCGGGAAGGTATGGGCTCCGTTGTTTGAGGAGTACGAACGGTGGCAGGCCGAGCAAGCCGCGCTCCCTCCGTGGGAGCCGTGCCTGTTCTGCGGCGTGCCGTGTCGGGCGGGTAAGGCGCACGGGTGCGCGGAGACGGAGCGGGGTGAAGGGGGGTGAGGCATATCACAGCGCGACTATGTACCCAATGCTGGCACTATCACACGGCAAGCGTGGTCTGCATATTACGCCGCCCTCCGGTGTGAGCGGTGGGCCATGAGAGAGATGGACCGACACCGAAACACCAGCGGTGCTGGCAGGACCCGACCCGTTGCCACACGGCAACCGCATCGGCCTTCGGTCCTTCTCTCTGACGGTCACGGCGGCGCTAGGAATTAGGGGAACGACTGTTCACCCCTAACGAAACCATGAGGCCGGTAGTGCCAATGCGCCCCGGCTCGTGACCGTCTTCAACGAGGAGGAGCGATGACCTGGGAGGAGGAGGCGAGGGCGCTGCTGGAGCGGGCGGCACGTCTCAACGCCGACGCTACGGCAAAGTGGATGTCTCATGCGATGACAGGTAATGAGGCGATCTACAGCGTGCTTATCACTTTGGAGCAGGATATCCGCGCCTTTCTCGCCAAGCCGCGCGATAGAAACACAACTCCCGGTGGCGGTCAATTCCCCGACACGCCAGGCCCGTCTCCTCCGATAAAATCGCCAGAGCCTGAGATACCACAGGACATAGCGCGGGATGCGGTGGAGGTGTGCCGAGAACTATTCGAGGAGCAGACGCAGAACTGGAATCTTGCCCGCTCCGTCGTCGAGCGGATGGAGTAACGATGAGTGAGTCGAATATTATCACACAAATTGACGACCTCATCCACCAAGCCGAAACCGAGCGCAGCCACTACTACACGGCCAATACGCTTAGGATCGCCCGTGTACACTTACTCCGCTCCGAGAGAACGGCGCGCGAGCGGGATGCGCTGCTGAAGGCGGCTAAGATCGCCGCTAGAACCCTCTTTGACTTCGAGCGCGCTCTGCGCATATTGCGGCACGATATGGCTGCTAAAGCGGCAGCCATCGCAGGAGTCGAAACTGAGAAAGCCATCGCCGCGTGCGAGAAGGAGACTTGATGAAGCCCGGAACTCATATTCGACTGCCAGACGGACGTAAGGCTACAGTCGTTTATAACGGGCTTGATGGGGTTGGCATCAAGTGGGGGATACACAATCCAGATCCTTCTATCTTTGATGGCACAACAGGTGGAATGTTTGATGATGTTACTCGTCTCGGGATCGATAGGGGCACGTTCGAGTGGTTCCCCGATGCGATGCTGCGTGATCCTTATCTGTCAGCGGATTTGCCATGTGTAGGTGAGTCCTACACCATCATTGATGGCTAAGCCAGTTCCGTGCGAGAAGGAGGACGGATGAGCCGGGCGGCGAAAAAGGCGGCTTTCCAGTGGGATGACCATTCATTCCGGCACAGGGATTGTTCAAGTGATTGCTTCATGGAGATCATCGACGCCGCCCTCGCCCCCGAGCGGGAAGCGGCGCGGAGGTTGAGGGATACGGCGTTCTCCGTATTGAACACGACGGCTAACTGGAAGAACGGCGACCTACGCGAAGCCATCGCCCACTTCGACGCGGTGACTGAAAATGAGTGACCTTCCGGTGAGTGTCTTGAGGCGCTTCATGTTGAAAGTGGTCAATAATGGGAACTGCTGGGACTGGATTGGCGGCAAGATGACGCGCGGATATGGGAACTTCTCAATCGAAGGCCGACTACATGGAGCACACCGCGTCTCATGGCAGCTATTTCGCGGTCCTATACCTAGCGACCTGTGGGTTTTGCATCTTTGTGATAGGCCGCAATGTGTAAACCCGGAACACCTGTTTCTAGGCAATCATAAAAACAACATGGAAGATTGCGCCAAGAAGAAGCGTACCCGCAATGGACGCACACAATCCGATATTCGTCCATGTGGACATATTAGAAGCGCGGAAACTACCTACGTTGCAAGCCCACGTTCAAAACATTGCTGGCCATGTCTCCGCGTTTACTGGCGCGACCGTTATTACATACGAAAAGCAGCGGTGATGAAGGAGGAGCCTTGACCGAGCCAAACTGGAAAGCCATCGCGGAGCAGGCGGTGGAGGCGCTGCGATTGTGGGTAAATAACGGGCTGCACAGCGGACCGATAACTGGGTCTAGTAGACTTGCCATCGCCGCCTACGAAGCCGCCACGCACAAGCCGGATGCGGCGGAGAGGGCGATGACCCGAATTTATGATCCGAAATACCACGCGCACATAAGAATGGGCGAAACTTGGAATTCATGGGGAGCGAAAATTATCCGCGAGGAGTACGCCCGCGACCTCGCCGAGCGCGACGCGAGGGACAAGGAGCGGGAGGAGGCGGTAATGCACTTTCACGACGTCGCCGGGAAGATCATCGGGCTGCGCGCGGGATCTGGATATTCGGCGGTATGTTCCCGGCTCGCCAGGGCCTTCGGGTGGGAGAAGTGAGCGCACTCCCCTATCAGACCACGAAAGTCCCGGTTGCGCGCACCCAGGGCGCGATCTTCGAGATGGTCCGCGCGCACGGCGCGACGGATTTCATGTTCACGGACGTGAACGATCCGGCCAAGTCCGGCGTGATGTTCGCAGTTCTGTTCGGAAGTAACGGCCCGAAGGTGACGGTGAGGCTCGAGGCCAGGACGGACGGGATTGTCCGGGAGCTCAGGAAGAAGAGCGGATACATGAACCACGATCCGAAACACGCGACGCCCGAGCAGCGTGAGCGGGCTCAGATGATGGCTTGGCGCGTCATGCACGACGAGGTAAAGGCCAGGCTGGTCGCGGTCCGCTACGGCGTGATCGACTTCGTGCGCGCGTTCCTCTCGGACATCGTGCAGAACGGGAACGGACCGACCCTCGGGGACGTGCTCACCGCGCAAATCGAGAAGGGTGGCGACCCGAGGCGGCTTCTTACAGCTGGAACCGAAGGGGAGTAGGCGACGGCGCGAATCACGGCATCATTATGACTTCCCCCCTGCCGTCGCCACGATGTAGCCACAACAGGACCACGACGTACCCACGAAGGCACGGCCGGCGGCGCGTAGGTGTGGCCGGAGACAGGGGAGGGGGAGGGTGGCGCGACAGCGGACGCTGAATCCGGGTTTCTTCGTGAACGAGCAGCTCGCGGCGTTGGCACCTCACGCCCGGCTACTCTTTGCCGGGCTGTGGACGATTGCCGACCGGGAGGGGAGACTTCGGGACAGGCCGGCGGTGATCCACGGGGCGCTTTTCCCACACGAACCAGACGTTGATGTTGATGATCTGCTTGATCGGTTAGCAAAATCAGGTTTCATAGCCCGATACTCTGACTGCTCCGCATCATATATAGAGGTGCTCGCCTGGGCAAAGTATCAGCGGCCACACCACGCGGAAGTATCCAGCAGCATTCCACCTTTTATCCGACCAAAGGTAGGGCGTGGCCCGGTAAAAGGTAGGGCCGAGCCCGGTAAAAGGCTGTCGCCAACCCGCCTTGATCCGGAATCCGGATCCCTTGATCCGGATACGGAAGAATCAAGATCAAAACCCTTGTCACCGGCGCCAGAGAACGGCGCCAGTGACCCTCTCCCTTCGCCCCACGATTGGCTCGAGGCCTGGAACACCACGGCGAAGGCCGGAGGGCTCCGCATGGCCAGAGCCATGACCGAAACGCGCCGTCGCCTCATCGCGGTCCGCCTCCACGAGCACCCGGACCTCGCGTGGTGGCAGGCCGTCTTCGATCGTCTCGCGCGCTCGCGATTCGCCCGCGGGGAGAACGACCGCGGCTGGAGCGCCGGGATCGACTTTATGCTCAGGCCGAACACTGCGTTGCGAATTCTCGAAGGCGAGTTCGACGGCCCAGGAGGCGCCGGCGTGAATGGCGGTGACTCCCGTGGCGCCGGCGCTCGCTCCGAAGCGGCACGGGTCTTCCGCGAGCAGGACGAGGCCCGAGAGAACGCGGTGAGCGAGGAGGAGCGGAAAGAGGCAATGGCGAAACTGCGTGGTGTGATCGGCGACACGAGTTGACCGCGGTCTGGCATGGATCGCCGTCTCTTGAAGTAGCCGAAAGAGCAAGCGAATTCGGAAACTGTAGCGGGTGGAAGCATGGAAGTCGTCATCGCCGGCCGCACCGTTCACTTGCCCGACCATGTCTCGACCGAGGCCGGCACGGTCTGCCCGCTCTCGGGGATCGAACGCGGCCTGTGCGAGCAGTGGGTGCGGCTGGTGTACCGGGCCCGGGGGACCGAGGCGGTGGACGATCCGGGTGAGGACGAGGAGCGGCTGTCCTGGGGGCCGAACTGGATCCCTGCCTGGGCCGTCGACCAGATCGCAGCCGACGCGCTGGCGGTGGACGCGCTCGAGCAGGTGGCCGAGCACAAGCGCCGGACCGCGAATGACCTCGAGCGTCTGCTCGGCGAGGCGGGGGACGTGCTGGCGAGCGTGTATGGCGGGGGAGTGTTGTGGGGGCCGTGAGGAGGAGGGCGTGAACGAACCCAATCTAACCTGCGCCGAGGAATTGAAGCGCGAGCGACTTCTTGAAGAACGCGATGCTCTCGATGATCACTTTTCCGACCCATACGATGAGATGGACAATTTTTTTTGCTTGGTTCGGGAATTGAAGGAGGCTGTCGAGGCTATGTTCTGCGAGGAATGTCGGGAGGATCATTTTCAACGGCATCGCGATCGGAAAGCGGATGCTCGCTTGGTAGCATTGGGCCAGGCACTCGGCAAGATGTTTCCCGGACGAAATGCGAGTGGGCAGTGAGCGCCAAACCACGCGAGACGGAGCGCGACTTCCAGCGCGCGGTGATCGAGCTCGCGCGGCTGCTCAAATGGCGTGTGGCCCACTTCCGCCAGGCCAGGACCGCGAAGGGCTGGCGCACGCCGGTCGAGGCGGACGGGGCCGGGTTCCCGGACCTCGTTCTCCTTCGCCGCGAGCGCCAGGTAGTCGCCGAGCTCAAGGCCGACCGCGGGGTGATTCGGCCAGAGCAGCGGGAGTGGATCGAGGCGTTCAAGGCGGCGGGGGTGGAGGCGCACGTCTGGAGGCCTGAAAATTGGAGCGAGGTCGAATCGTGCCTGCGATAGGCGAACGGAACCGCACGTCGCGAACGGAGAGCGGGCTAGGTTCGTGGATCGGTGCCGGCGAATAGCGAGACAGCGGGGGAACAGGAGTAACTCAATGCCAGTCGGCGTTTTCAGAATCGCCCTCGCGAGAAGGCATCTCAGGCGAACGGAAACCGGGTCAGGACGGCCCATGCGCGCATGCGCACGCGCGTAGCAAGCGGCGTGCCAAGAGGGGATCGACGGATGGGCCACTGCGATCCGATTCCGCTGCGCCACGATCTCGAGCTGGACGGCTGAAAAATGCAAGACACTGAGGTGGCTCAAGCGGATCGGGAGGGGGTGAGGCGATGAGTAGATTCAGGAATCCGGAGTGTTCGGGACTTGATGTGAGCGCTGTCAGTATTGTCACTGATCTGCGCCGGGCCGGATTTGATACGGCAAGGTCGTGCTCTTGGCGCGTTGGGGAGTTCTATGTGGCGATAGAGCCTGACGAGGGAGAGGAACTTTCCGAACTGCATGAGCGGTTTCTGCGCTATGCGCTGGCGCAGAAGGAGCTATGGCAGTGCTTCAACGTCAGCGAGTGCACGTTCTACTGGGACCCCGACAAATACAACTGCAAGTATCTCGTGGTGCAGGTCGGCGGCGCAGCTCCGTTTGCCGGGCACAGGTGCGAGAAGAAGGTGGAGACATTTTCCTTCCATGAGTTCGAGCGTTCAACCGGTCTTCTGGCCTGGCTCAGAGATCACAGTATGAACAGGAGATGACATGGCGCGAAGCAGGTTCCGGCAGATCCTGAAGTCCGAGCAGACGCTGACCTTCGGCTGGCGCGATCGGCTGCGGATCCTCTGGTCTGGGCGTCTGCATGTTGAGCACTTCTTCGGTTGCGAGCATAAGCCCGGGAGGGTGCAGAGCGCCCCGATGAAGTGGGCGGTGTTGCCGCGACATGAGGCGTCGCGTCCGCGACAAACCGCGTCGCAACCGGAGGAGGGGGCGGGATGATGTTCCACTCCGTCTCCCACGCCATGGGCCGCTACTACCGGCTCATGCGCGCCCTCTCGTCGGCCCGCGGTCTGTCTCTTGAGCCCCGTGAGATTGACTCGGGCCGAGACACGGGAACGCTTGAGCGGCGGGTCGTGGTGGCCATGACCATCGCCCGGTGCATGAAGCCGCTCTACCAGGCCGAGCGGTTCGTGCTGGACGCCCTCTACGGCCGTGGCTGGGCCCTGCGGGACCTCCAGGACGCGGTGCGGGAGGCACAGAGGCGGCGTGCCGCGCACGAGCGGTTGAACGGGTTGCACGGCGCGCCCCTGGTGCGCGGGCTCGAGGAGCTGATCCGGATGCGCCGGCGGGCGGAGCGCAAGGTGGAGCGGGAGCTTGAGCGGCGTGGCCTGCTCGAGGACTGAGGGGAATGTGGGGGGAGCGATGGGGGAAGAATTCATCCGGCTATCGGTCGCGGCTCGCCGTTTGGACATTACGGCCTGGCACCTGCTTAGGCTCGCGCGCGCCGGATGGTTTCAGCTCGAAGATCGCAGGCGTGTCTGGTCTCGGCGCCCGAAGTGGTTCGTGAGGCGGGCCGACGTCGAGAAGTACGCGGCGATGGAGCAGCGTTCCACGTGCAACAATAAAGCCGCAGGAAGCACATAAGTCACAATAGCAGCATTTAGCACCTTGAGTCCCGAAACGGCTTGATCTTCCCGAACGAAAACGTCACGAATAGCGCAACCTCGACGAATTGTTGCCGGGGTCCATGGCACGGACACGAAAGCCCTCGTCGCCAGCGGGGGCTTTTCGTTTGTCCGCGAGAGGTGGTGGTGGATCGTGGCCACGCGCAAGAGGACGAGCGGATCGGGCACGCGCAAGCCAGGGCAGACCTACGTCGACCGAAACGGCGTGAGCTACGAGTACCGGCTCGCCGACGCCGATCGGTGCAATGGATGGAATCCAAGCGAGCAACGCCACTGCCGTTGCCGGCCCGGGTACAGGACGGATCATCCCGGTGAGGGACGCTGCTACCGGCACAAGGGCCGCGAGCCACAGCACGGACGGCGATCGGATCGGTTGAAAGGATCCAAGTCGCTCAAGCAGCGGGCCTCGCGCTACGCGGCCCATGAGGGTCTGGGGAAAGCGGCGACTGCAGCGCTTTATGATCCGGAGCTGCTCAAGGTCCTCGACGAAGTGGCCTTTGCCCAGGCGGCGGTTCAGGCGTGGGTCGAGGAGCACAGGAAGGATGTGCCCGACAGCGCATTCACGAAGCAGATGTTCGGTCTATTCGATTCTCTCGTCAGGCTCAAGGAGGCGGGCCATCGGATCGCGGAAGCGTGGACCGATCGGAGAGCGGTCGCGTTCATGGACTACCTGCGCCAGGTCATCCGGGATTCCCTCGACCGTCACTTTGCGGGGCACCCGGCGATCCCGAAAGTGCTGCTCGAGATCGCGGAGGAAGCCGAGAGGTTCAAGGTTTGAGGGGCACCGGCTCGGGCGTTGCGTGGATTCAGAACTTCAACGCGCGCACACCACAGGAGTCCTTCGCGCGGGGCCTACGCGAAGATGCGGAGCGGCTGAACCGACTCGAGGTGAACAGGGCGCCGATCGACGAGATCGCCTACGCGACCGAGCATCACCTTGACGCGCTCACGCGCCGCCCACTGCGCTTCGACGATCGGCCGTACCTGCGGGGCATCTATGCGGACGGGGCACTGGCCCAGGTAATCAAGAAGTCGGTGCAGTCGTGCCTCACGGAGCGGTTCCTGGTCCACGCGCTCATTCGGGCCGGCGAGCAGGGATACTCGGTCCTGTACGTCCTGCCCTCGCAGATGGCGAGATCGACGTTCGTCCCGAACCGGGTGGACCGCCTGTTCTCGATCGCCCCGCACTACCGGGAGCTGGCGAGGAACGCCATCGGGCACGCAGAGAGCGTGGCGCTTAAGCACTTCGGCGTCGGGACAATCAAGTTCGTCGGATCGAATTCGCAGGACGAGTTCGTGGAGTTCCCCGCGGACTCCCTGATCGTGGACGAATACGATCGCTGCAACCTCGAGAACCTGCTCCTCGCACCCGACCGGCTCACGGCATCGCTTCTCAAGGAGGACATCCGCTTCTCGACGCCAAGCATCGAGGGGTACGGGATCGACCGGGCCTACGGCGAGAGCGACGCGAAGCGGTGGATGGTCAGGTGCGGTAGATGCGGCTTGGCCCAGGCGATCGACTGGTTTCAGAACGTGGTGAGAGAGGTGGAGAGTGGACAGTTCGCGCTGCGCGACCGCCACTGGGATCCGGAAGGATCGGCCGACGCCAGCGCGAACTGCCTTGCCTGCGAGGCGCCGATCGACCGGCTCGGCCCAGGGGAATGGGTCGCCGAGTATCCGAACCGCGACGTGTCCGGCTACCACGTCTCGAAGATGATCGCCCCGGTCGCGAAGGCGGGGGAGCGGCAAATCGCGACGTTATGGGCGAAGTTCCAGAAGGGCCAGTCGGATCTCAGCGTCTATCAGGTGTTCATGAATTCAGACCTCGGGCTGGCCTGGACGGCCCCGGGTGCGAAGCTCACGGAGGCACTGCTCGCCGCGTGCGCAGACGAAGCACATCACCTGCTTCCACAGGCGGTCGGCTGCGCGATGGGCGTGGACGTGGGGAAAGTCTTCCACGTCGAGATCACGGACAACCTAACTCAGTGCGGCCCCCGCGTGGTCTGGGCAGGAACCGTTCAGGACGACGAGGAACTCTCGCGCCTCATGCGCGCCTACGACGTCCGGTGCTGCGTCGTGGACGCGGCGCCGGAGACACACCTGGTCAAGAAGTTCCAAGCCAGGCACCCGGGGCGGGTCTTCCTCGCGCGCTACGACGCGAACCGGATCGGCGAGCCGCTGATCAACACGGACGATGGGATAGTGTCCTACGATCGGACGCAATCCCTGGACGCTTCTCACGCCGAGTTGCTCGAGCGCGGGGTCATTCTCCCCGCTGAGTTCAGAACCATCGACGGCGGCGAGTTCGTCCGACAGATGTGCGCCCCGGCCCGGGTGTTTGAGGAATCGCGCGGACGTTACGTCTGGATCGAGGGCTCGGAACCCGATCACTACCGGCACGCACATAACTACAACTGGATCGCCCGGGATCTGCGCCACCGCGGGTTCGGCGGCCGCAGGTGGGGCGCGATGGTGGTCGGATGAGCATTATGTCGCGGATCATTGACGCCGCCCGCGTTGGGCTGCGTGACGACCGTAGCCTCGATGGCGCGGGTGCATTCGGCCATGCCATGGCCTCGGTTGGAACCGGGATCCAGATCAGGAAGTATTTCGAAAACTGGTCCTACGCCGACTCGTTCCGCCGTGCGATTGATCTGCATGGAGGTGCGACAGGCCAGAACGTCACGGACCCTTATCGGCAGTCTGGCCCGTACAAGCGCGGCGTGGACGCCGTGGCGAAGGCCGTCCGTTCCGTCCCTTGGCGACTGTTCCCGGCTGGAGATAGTGAGAAAGAAGTCACGAACGGCCGCGTCTGGGATCTGTTCCGTGCGCCGAACCCTACGATGAGTCGGCTACAACTGTTCGTAGGCACGGTCGTCCACCTCTACCGTGATGGCGAGGCGGTGTGGGCCTACGACAAGATGAGCGGAGGAGTTCCCGGTGAGGTCTGGCTTCTCAACCCGAGATGGTTGACACCGAAGACACGGGAATCTGATGGGCTACTTCAGGCATGGGAATACAGGAACCCGCGGATGAGGCGCGCGATCACGTATCCCGTCGAGGAAACGACGCACTTCAAGAACTACAACCCGGACGATCCGATCCGGGGGCTGCCCATCGTGACCGGCGGTCTCGCGGACGTCGACTTCGAGTTCTGGGCCAAGTCGCTGATGGCGAGCGTGCTCGCGCAGGGCGGCCACTTCGGCGACGTATTTAGCACGGACAAGGACGTACCGCCCGAGACGGCGACAGCGATCATGGAGACGATCCTCGCGCGCCATGGTGGCCCCGGAAAGGCGCTCAAACCGATCATGCTGGAGAAGGGTTTCAGGCTCGAGCGCGCGCCGACATCGCCTCGGGACATGCAGTACGAGCAGCAGCAGAGATTCAGCCGAGAGGAGACGGCCGGAAACACGGGCGTCCCTCCGCTCTACATGGGGATCCTCGAGTTCGCCAACTACGCGAACGCCCGCGTACAGGAGCGGATCTTCTGGACCAACACGGTGATACCGTTGCTCGACGACGTGACAGACTCGCTGGGCTCGAGCTTCTTCGCGCGCTTCGCTCCCGACATCGTGGGCATGTTCGACACGAGCGGCGTCACGGCGATGAAGGACGCGTTCGGAGAGAAGGTACTGTGGGTCCAGATCCTGGAGGCCGCAGGATGGCCCATCAACGCGATAAGCAAACTGCTCGATCTGGGCTTTGACCCGGTGCCATGGGGCGACGACAAACTCGTGCCGTTCTCGATGGTGCCTGCGCGGTTGGCTGTAGGCCAGACTCTGGATGACGTGGGCGGCAGCGGCTCACCGGCACAACCGCGCGCGATCGGTACGTCCACCCATGCGTGGCCCAGCATCGTCCGCGCGTCGAGGCGGGACGCGTCTGACGATGCGCGCTTCGCCGGGTCGCTCCTTGCGAGCGAAGAGCGCCGCACTGTCCACTGGCGAGGCTTCGTACAGACCCTTGCACCGATCGAGAATCAGTTCGGCAAGCGCCTGCGCGTATACTTCACCGATCAGCGGCGCGAGGTCCTGAATAACCTGGCCAACTCTGAGAAGCGCGGTCGAGGGCTGCGCAAGCAGGACACCGACAGCGAGATCGACAGCATCCTGTTCGACCTTGAGGACGGGACGACACGGCTTCGGCTACTGGCGCGGCCGTTCCTCGCGACCGCGATGGAGACTGGTGCCGGGCAGATCCTGGCAGATCTCGATGTAGACCCGTTTGACATCGACGATTCCAGGGCGCAGGCCGCCATCTCCACTCGTCTACAGAAAGTGACACGGATCAACGAGACAACTCGCGATGGACTGCGAGAGGCGCTGCGCGAGGGGCTCACCGCGGGGGAGTCGATATCAGATCTTGCGGCACGCGTGCGCGGCGTCTTCGAAGCGTCCTCAGCGCGGAGCAGGATGATTGCCAGGACCGAGATCGCCGGCGCCGCGAACGAGGGGAAGCTCGTGGCCGCGCAGGAAGCAGGGCTCGAGCGACACGAGTGGCTCTCGGCACGGGACGACGCTGTGCGCGACGATCATGTCGCCGAGGATGGGAACGTCGTGCGCGTGGGCGCACCGTTCCCGGTTACGAACCTTCTGTACCCGCTGGACTCGTCCGGACCGCCGGAGCAGGTGGTGAACTGCCGATGCACAACGATCCCAGCGTTGACGTGAGGAGAGTCTGATGCCGGACATGATGGCAATGAACCGGGCTTACCCCGTTCCCGAGCGTGATGGACTGTGGCGAGAGGCGTTCGCGTTCGAGACCAAGCAGGAGGACGAGAGCTCGCGCGTCGTGCGCTTCGTCGGATCGACAGAGGACGTGGATAGGGACGGGGACGTGATCCAGGTGTCCGGATGGGATCTGCGACCGTTCAAGAAGAACCCGGTCGTTCTCTGGAGTCACGATTACCGGATACCGGCAATCGGCAAAGCGATCAGGGTCGAGAAGGTTGAAGGGAAGCTCACGTTCGACGTGGAGTTCGCGAAGCGGGAGGAACACGAACTAGCCGACACGATTTTCCGCCTCGTCAAAGGCGGTTTTCTCAGGGCTACGAGCGTGGGCTTCATTCCGAAGGAGATCGCCGACAGGACCGACGAAGAAGGCGAGAAGCTGGCGAGTGGGCGTCTTTTCAAGAAGCAGGAACTCCTCGAGCTGTCCATCGTGAACGTGCCGAGCAACCCGCATGCCCTTGAGGAAGCCTACGCGAAGGGGATCGTGACGCATGCCGAGATGGCCGAACTCGATGCGCTCCTGAGGGGCCCGGTGCCCTACACGCAGAATCCGGTCACAGGAGAGGATGAAGCTTGGGACGGCGCAGCGGCGCGAGGGCGCCTGGTCCGGTGGGCCGGAGGACCTGATCCGGACGAGATCGATTGGGCCAAGCTCGCGAAGGGGTTTGCGTGGTTTGACTCGGAGAGCCGTGAAACCTTGGGCGCCTACAAGCTGCCTCATCACGATGTGCGCGCCGGTCAACTCGTGTCCCACCGCCGTGGAGTCATAGCCGCCATGGTGGCCCATCTCGGTGGGCGCGGAGGAACAGACATCCCGGAGGGCGATCGCCGTCCGGTGTACGCGCACCTTGCGAAAGAATACGCACATCACGGGATGGAGCCGCCGGAGTTCAGACTGCTCGCGCTTCACGAGCAGGTTCGCATGCTGACGGATGCTGGGTTCGCGGGCCAGCAGACACTCCAGTTTTTGGGCGCGTCTCCGGAGAATTCAGGCGTGACGACAGAGGAAGAGCGGCATCAGGATCTTGAGTCCATGCGTCGCCGGATCGAAGACAAGATCTGCGGGGTTTTCGGGAGCGAGACGGAGAAAGTCCGTGCAGAGCTGCGCGATCTCACCTCGCGCTTCATTTTGCTTGACGACGGGTTCAGAGAACTCGCCGCCGAGATCCGGGAGGGGAAGTTCCCCGATCCCGTTTGTGCCAACGAGGACCCGCCCGAGGTGCGGGCCCTGTGGCGGCGCATCGAGCAGTCGGTGCGCGAGCTGCGGGACCTGACCCACCAAAAGGACGGCAACACGTAGGTGGTTGGAAGAAAAACACTTTGAGAACACCCCGCGCCAGGCGGGGTTTCTCGTTGGAGAACATCATGCCGGACCCTATCGGGTTGCAGGAGCAGTACGTCGAACGAGTGAAGGATCTGGCCACACAGGTGGCCGGCGTGTCGGCGGTCCTCAAGGCCCAGGACGAGTTTCTGAACGAACTGGGCAAGGAGACCGAAGAGCGCAAGGAGAAGGTCAAGAACATCGTCGCGGCGTTCGACAAGATCGACGAGATCAAGAAGAGCGTCGACGGGCTCGAGAAGCAGGTGGCCAGGCGCAAGATGAATCTCGCGTCGGCCTTCGAGCCTGGGGAGAAGGAGGCGCTGCTCTCCAAGTGGGTAGCCGGGGTGCTCAGGGCGAAGACGGCTCCGGAGTACGCCGCCCAGATGTTCGGGGAGGTGAAGGAGGCCCTGATCACCAAGGATCTCCAGGCGGATACGGGTTCGGGGTCGCACTTCGTCCCGAAGCCGCTGATCGCCGAGGTGATCCGCGAGCAGCCAGAGGTCGCGAGCTTCCGGAACCTGGCCCGGGTGGTCCCGATGACGAGCGACAAGCAGGACTGGCCCTCGCTCGGCGCCGTGACGACCGCCTGGCAGGGGACCTACGGCACGGCTTCCGTCGATCAGACGCCGACCACGAACATCGTGTCGCTCGTGGCCGATACGCTGATCGCCACCGTGCCCATCGGGAACCAGCTCCTCCAGGATGCGACGCCCGATATCGTGCCGGCGCTGACGGACGCCTTCCGGGAGGTGATCATGCTCGCGGAGGAGAAGCAGGGGCTGTTGGGCACCGGGGCCGGAGCGGATCCCTTCACGGGGATCGGCTCGGCTGCAGGCGTCCAGCAGAGGGTCATGGTCGGCGCCGCGGCCTCGACGAAGGTCGTGCTTACGGACATCACGGGGCTGATCGGAACGCTGATCAGCCGCGCGCTGGCCGGGGCACGGTTCTTCGCTAGCCGCACGCTCGTGAACCAGTTCCGCGAGATCAACGACGGCCAGGGCCGGCCGATCTTCGGGCTGGTGAACGAGACGCAGACGCATCAGATGTACGGCTTCCCGGTGGTCGTTTCCGATCAGATGCCTCAGATCGGGGCGGGCGGCGGCGGGGCCGTGAACGAGATCAACCTCATCCTCGGGAACCTGCGGAACGTGTTCCTCGGCGACCGCCGGCAGGTGGAGATCTTCCTGTCGGAGCATGCCGAGGTGCGCAAGTACGAGACCCTCATGCGCGTCACGGAGCGGGTCGCGATCACCGTCGCGATCGCAGCCTACTTCGCACGACTCAAGAGGGCCGCGGCCTAAGCCGGAAGGCCGATCATATGGAGGGGGCCCGTTCGCGGGCCCCCTTCTTTTCTCGGAGGTCTTCAGGATGAAGCGCAGGTACAAGGTGAATGCCACAGGTGGCATCCTTCACGAAGCCGGTCAGGTCGGCGCTCCAGGGCAGTTCATCGAGGTAAACGAGGCGCGGGCCGCCGAACTCGGCCCGAATCTCGAATGCGATGTCGAAGGATCGCCTGTAGCGTTCGATGATCTAGGCGAGAAAGTGATCGATGCACCGCCGGCTGACAAGATGTTCAGGCGCGGGCGTGCGCAGACGAAGGAGAGCGACCGATGAGGCGAAGAGCACTTGTGGCGTCACTGATAGGGCTCGCGTTGGCGTGTCTTGTCGTCGCAGGCGATCGACTAGTGAGCGACGCGTCCACGTTTCCGCAAATCCGGATCACGAAGCCGATCAGCGCTGGGACGATCAATGCGTATCCGTTCGACCTGAATCTCGACTTCGGTGAGGCGCTGGAAGGCTCCTATTCCCTAGTCTACACGTACGGCGGGACTACTGAGCTGATCACGGTGGCCTTCCAGGGGAGCGTGGACAACTCGAATTGGATCACAATCGCCACCCCCGTGAGCGCGAGCAGCGCGAACGTCGCCCTCCATCGGATCGCCATTTCCAGTGACGCTGGTGGGACGACGGTCAACGGAATCGTATTCCCGTTCTACCGCCTGCGGTTTACGACTTCTGCGGGAACCCCTCCGCTCACGGCCGTAACGGTGAACGTGTACCGCCGCGACCTGTCGATGCGCTAAATGGGCTCCGTAAGGATCGTCGGAGAATGTGGGTTCCCGTCGGTGCCGGCAGCCGTCGCGGACCTTCAAGCGCGAGAGCCTACGATCGATGCGAACTACCGCCTCTCGTCCGAGTGGACGGCGGACCGCTTCCTATCAAGGTTGCGCGTCAGAATGTGGCAGTCCGCAGGGTTCAGGCCCGGGAACGGCCAGACGCTGAACGGCGGCACGATCAAAGTCCTTTGATCGAGTCGTGGCGGCGAGGAGACATCAGTGGCGGTGCTCAGCCCTACGACCCTGCTCGCGTGGTTCGATTTCGGGCACATGGGGCTCACGCAATTTCTCAACTCCAGAAACACCTACTTAGGCGCAAATGATGGTGTGCAGCTCGTGGGGTTCGGTGCTCCGCAGCTCAGGGCTAATCTCGCTTTGACGAACTACTTCAAGGACGGCCCGATAGGAAGGCACTCCTACGGCCGATATGTTGAGTTCCATTCTGGCGCGCCGCACGGGGTATTCAGTCTCAGCACGTTCGGCGACGCGGACAATAGAGCCTACTACAACAGGGCGGCGTGGACCGTGGCGGTCGTGTTCAGGCCTATGTCGGTAGTCGGTAATCAGGTCCTGATTAGTAAGCGCGCTGCGCACAACACCGTTGATCTCACCTTCTCGCAGCGACTGATGCTCTCGGGGAGCACCCTCAAGGCCGCGTGTGCGTCAAGTGCAAGCGTACAGAACGAGATCACAATCGCGGAAGCCGTGACGACAGGGAAGTCATACATCGCATACATGAGCAAGGCCGACGGCGCGAACCTGAACGCAGGAATCAAGGAAGTCGGCGCGGCATCATGGCTAACGGCGACACCTACGGGATCACTCACG
>Ga0247727_10001788_pt1 | contig 50076 bp, 57 predicted proteins | sample WisWelCaveWW1625_FD_202498 | JGI IMG/M metagenome (GOLD analysis project Ga0247727, IMG submission 202498) | Biofilm microbial communities from Wishing Well Cave, Virginia, United States - WW16-25 | ecosystem: Environmental > Aquatic > Deep subsurface > Groundwater > Cave microbial mat | place...
ATCGATTGGAGCAGACCGCACTGCTCCAACCACTTCGCGGCACGGCCCATAGGGATTGCAGTTCACGCTGAAGTCGAGAATATCAGCGGGTTCGATACCGAGGGTGCGAAGCTCAGCATGGAGGAAGCCGCCGTGAACCCGCCGGTCGGTGCTTGCGGCGCCGAGGCTACCCAAGATAGACATGACGGACTCCTATGGCGGCGGCGAGCAACGCGGCGGCGAGGGCGGCGCAGAACATGACGACGCGCCACGCTGCGTCGATGGTGGCGATCCCATGACCCACGACCGGATCCCCGAGCCGGTACGATCCCTTCTTCGCCAGCTCCACGCTCAGGAGACCGGCCATCGCAGCCATAGGACGACCGGCATTCGGACTCTCCGTGCTTCCTCCGTCCCGCCAGAGCACGCGCCAACCACGAAGCGCATCCTTGCCGGAGAGCCAACCGGCGACGAGCAAGAGCCCCGCGGTCAGCCGAGCCGGAATCAGGTTCAAGAGGTCGTCGAGCCGTGCGGCCGCTTTGCCGAGATACTCGTATCGGCCGTGGTAACCGATCATGGCGTCAAGCGTATTCATGCCCCGGTAGAAAACGGCCCCGGGAAGTCCGAATAAGACGTAATAAAAAAGTGGTGCCACGAAGCTGTCCGACGTGTTTTCCGCGAGCGACTCCACCGTCCCAGCAACCAGGAGCGGCGCATCGAGCGTGGACGCGTCTCGACTGCACAGACTCCGAAGGTTTTGGCGAGCCCGACTGATCTGGCCCGCTGCCAGTGCGTCACGCACCTGAGCCGCGGCGCGGCCAAGAGCCCGCAAGGCGAACATCGGCTTGAGCAGCACGGTCGCAGCCGCGAACTCGAGGAGAGGCCACCGTGCGGTGGCTAGGAGGAGCGCTGCGCTCGCCATGGCAAAACTTGTTGGGATGGCAATCGTGACAAACATGCCGAAGAAAAACTGGCTGACGGCGCCCTCGCGAGGGGCGAGCCGCAGCAGGAACGATGCCGTCTTCCCCAGCCACGCGACGGGATGGATGACGTTGGGAGGCTCGCCACAGAGCACGTCAAGCACGAGCGCCACCGCGAATACCGCGAAGGACGGCTCCAGAGCTGTTGAGAAACTAAGCGCCACTATCGCTCACCCCCGCCGCCGTGAACGTCGCCATTTCGCGAAGGATGCATAGCGATGCCTCGACGAGATGCATAGCGAGCACCGCGCCGGTGCCTTCGCCTAACCGCAGGTCCAGATCGAGCAGGGGCTTGGTGCCGAGTGCCTGGAGCACGAGCTCGTGCCCGACCTCCACGGAGCGGTGCGAGGAAATGAGGTAGCCTGCCGTGAGAGACGCGATCCGCGTCGCGGCGAGCGCTGCGGCGCCGCAGATGAATCCATCGACCACGATCGGGACCCCAGAGGCCGCTCCGCCCAAGACCACGCCGGCAAGCCCGGCGATCTCAAATCCCCCGACCTTGGCCAGGGCATCGATGCCATTCTGTGGATCAGGACGGTTGACCGAGAGCCCCCGCCGGATGACGTCGATCTTCCGCTTGAAGGCCATGTCATCAATCCCGGTGCCTCGGCCCGCGACTTCCTCCGCAGGTGCTCCTGTGAACACCGCGGCCAAGGCGCTCGCGGCGGTCGTGTTGCCAATGCCCATGTCGCCAATGCCCAGGAGGGTCACCCCGTCCCGCACCAGCTCCTCCGCGATCTGAATGCCGACTTCGACCGCCGCGACGACCTCTTCTCGCGTCATCGCCGGCCCCTTTGTGAAGTTGCGCGTGCCGGGCCCGATGCGGTACGCCCGGATCTCCGGGACCGCGGGGAGCGGCACCTTCACGCCCATGTCCACGACCACGACACGGGCACCGGCATGCCGCGCCAACACATTGATCGCCGCACCGCCGCGTGCAAAGTTGAGAAGCATCTGCCCGGTGACCTCTTGTGGATAGGCGCTTACGCCCTCCTCGGCCACGCCGTGGTCAGCCCCCATCACCACAATAGCCTTCCGGGGAGGATCAGGCTCGCTCGTGCCGCGAATCGCCGAGATCTGGCAGGCGAGGTCCTCGAGCCGACCGAGACTCCTCCGCGGTTTGGTCTTGCTATCGAGGAGTCGTTGCGTCCCCTCTGCCATGCGACGGTCGGGCTCTCTGATGCGGGAACAGATCTCGATCAACTTGCTCATCGTGCGCCTCCCTGGGTTTGAACCAAAACGGGCTCGGGTCGGATACGCAGGACCGACCCGAGGATCGCCAAATAGACCTCATCGGCGACGCCGGCGAGTCGTTGGTGGGCGCGGCCCGCTACGTCCCGGAAGGCTCTTCCGAGCGACGTCTCGGGCACCACGCCCATCCCCACCTCGTTCGTCACGATGACGGCGTGGAACGCCCGTCTTTCTAGGACGCCGGCAAGGGCCTGCACCTGCTCCAAGATCCTCGCCTCCGACTCGTCTCGGAGTAGCAAGTTCGAAAGCCACAGGGTCAGGCAATCGATCACGACAACGTCAATGTCGCGAAGCTCGAGTAACCTCTCAACGAGGGCGAGTGGCTCCTCGACGGTCCGAAAGTCGACCCCACGTGTGCGGGCATGCTCCGCGATCCTCTCCTTCATCTCCTGATCCAGGGCCTGCGCGGTCGCGACGAACGCGCGCCGTGTGCCGAGGCTCCGTGCCCGCGAGAGGGCGAAGGTGCTCTTGCCCGATCGGGCTCCTCCCCCGATCAGGACGATCCTGGTTTGGCCGCTCATCGGCTGGCCCTTCGCTCACGTTTCCAGTCCTCCACACCCTGGGTGGTCGCCTCTCTGACGGCCGTCCCGATGAGATGGCCGAGCACCGTGTGCTTCCCCACGTAGCGTGCGGGAACGCCATGCGCAGGCGCCGCAATGACCATGCAGTCGGTCCCGGTTCCCGAAGCGGGCTCGCCACTCACCGTGCTCGGAATGGAGGCCTCGCGGACGGCTAAGGCACGCGCCTCGGTGGCCAACGCGAGCGCTTCGAGGAGCGCTTCGGTAGAAAGGGGGACCGACAGGCGACAGAGCACATTGATCGTGCCGATCCTCCCCGCCGGTCCTGGCGGATCCCCAGCGCAAAGCGCATTCCCCAGCCCCACGGTAGCGATACAGCGCGCCTCAAGATCACCGTAGCGTCTCGTGACATCCACATAGGACTCGAGGTTACGGCTGGTGAGCAGCCCGACGGCATCTGCCATCCCTGCGTCGAGAAGGCGCATACCCAACAGTTCGCGCGCGTCGACCGGCGGACGTAATTCGTCTTCCGAAACCTGGTGCCACGCGACGGTGAGGGTACGGCTCAATCCCCCGCCAACGATCGCCCAGCTGGCCAGGGTGTGGTCCTTGGCGAATCGCACGACGAGCCACCTCGGTGTCCGCACGACCTCTATTTCGGGCGCACCCGTGAACCTCAGCAACGCGGGCTGCGGCAGAGAACGGGCGCGGGTCACGACCGCTTCTCCGCGAGGAGCGACCGAACGACGGCCAGCGACTCCTCAAAATCGGCCTCACGAAAGACTTCGAGCGTAAGCACACCGCGATACGACGCACTCAGCAGGGTGTCGATGACCCAACGTGCACGCTCGCGCGGGTAGTACTTGAGCGAGCGATGGTCTCGCCCCGATGGGTCCACGCCGTGCCACTGGATCACCCGCGTACGGTGCAGGTTGCGGAGAAGGAATTCTTGCTCAGGACGCGCGTCGCGGTGAAGGTGTCCGAGATCAATGGCGACAGAGAGGCCAAGGTCGTCGACGACCGGTTCGATGTGCGAGAAATCGTAGTCGAGCGTTTCGACACACACGTCCACCGGAGAAACCCCGTTGCACAAAATGGCTTCGAGCGACCCCGCGGCGCGACGACGCCAGGCGGGAAGATCCGATGGCTCCCTATCGTGTTCGCAGTCGCCCAAGTAGACGTGCACAATATAGGCGTGTGGCCGGAGCGGCCGAGCCAACTCAATCGCGCGACAGACTTGCTCAATGGCCCTCTGACGCTGGGATTCCCTGTCGCTCGCCAGACTGACGTTGAGAGGCGTGTGCACCGTATAGGTCAGCTCGGCTCGCCCTTTCCACTCAACGAGGGCGCGCAGTTCTGCTTCGTCCGGAACGCCGCATTCGAGTTCGAACAAGAGAATCTCGATGTCGTCGACCCGACCGGCCAGCCGCTCGACGTTTGGAAGCCACCGGGCCGGGTAGATAAACGAGGTGGCGCCGATGCGGAAGGGTACGTTCACCGCGTCCTCCTCGCGTAAGCGGTGCATGCGTGAACGAACCCCTGGGCCACAAGAGGATTTGACGCCCAGTGGGCGTGCACATACGAAGCCAGCGTGTTGCCGATACGATAGCCTTCTCGGAGCACCTCACCTCCGCGGCGGCGACGAACGGTGTAGACGCACTCGACCTCTGCCTGGAGTCGAAAGTCCGAGTAGCGAAATTGGTGTCCGCGAAATCGCAGCCCGGGCGGACCCAGCATCGTCACGTCCTGTGTTTCCACCTCGACGTATCCGAGAGCCTGCAGGCGATCTCGCATCTCAGCTTCACCTGGGACGAGCCCCACCATGGCATGCAGCGTGCCATCGACCGTTCGGATGCCGCGGGATAGGTACATGAGGCCGCCACACTCGCCGTAGATAGGTCCACGGGTCGCGGCAAACGCCGTTACGTCTTTGCGCATGGAGAGGTTCTGGGATAGCGCCTCGGCATAGACCTCGGGGTAGCCGCCACCGAAATAGAGGCCGTCCACGTCGGGAAGGTGAGAATCGCGAATGGGTGAGAACCGCACGAGTTCCGCGCCGAGGCTCTCAAGGCGCCGGAGGTTGTCGTCGTAGTAGAAGTGGAACGCCTCGTCGAAGGCGAGGCCAATTCGGCACTGGACGCCCTCCCCGACGATCCGTTCCGTCGTCGGAATTTCCTGGAGCAGCGGCGCGGCGCACGCCACCGCCACGATCGCGTCGACGTCACACCACTCGAGAACCCGCTCGCCCCAGGCCGCCAGGACGCTGTCTGGCACCGCCCCTCGGTCGGCGGTGTGCAGACCCAGGTGTCGGTCCGGGAAGGCCAGCGCGGCTTCCTTGGGAAGCCCACCCATAACGGGGGGCGCGCCGCCCGTGGCCTTGCGGAGGAGGTCCAGGTGCGCTCGACTGCCGATCCGGTTGCAGATGAGACCAGCCACCTGGAGGTCGGCATCGAAAGTCGCGAAACCGCGAGCAAGCGCGGCGATGCTGCGGGCCATGCCTCCTGCGTCACAGACGAGCAACACCGGCGCCTGTAACCACTTGGCGATCTCGGCGGTCGAGCCTTCCTCCCCCGTCGGTGAGGCGCCATCGAACAGACCCATCACGCCTTCGAGGAGTGCGATGTCAGCCCCTTGCGACGCACGCGCGAACGTCGCGACGACCGCCTCACGCCCCATCATCCACCCGTCGAGATTGTGGCAGGGCGCATCGGCCGCACGGACGTGATACGTCGGGTCGAGATAATCGGGACCGCATTTGAAGACGGCGACTCGCAGACCTCGCGCACGCAGCGCCCGGACGAGGCCGACCATGACGGTCGTCTTGCCGACGCTACTGGACGTGCCTGCAATGACGAGACGCGGAATCATCAATAGTCGATTCCCGGCTGAGCCTTGAAGCCGTGTTCAAACGGGTGTTTCACCGGCTTCATCTCCGTCACGAGGTCGGCCAGTGCGCAGAGTTCCTCCTGTGCCTTACGCCCCGTGACGACCACGTGCACATGGGTCGGGCGTTCGCGAAGAGTGGCGAGGACGTCCACCAACGCGATGAAGCCGTAGTTGATCGCGTACGTCATCTCGTCGAGGACCACCACGGCATGCTCGCCGCCCGCAATGAGCCCCTTCGCCTTGGCCCAGGCCGCCACCGCCGCGTTTCGGTCCCGTGTGAGGTCGTCACTCTCCCAGGTAAATCCATGCCCCATCACGAGGAACGTGAGCCCAGGGATTGTCTCGGCGAACAACCGCTCGCCGGTCTTCCACTTGCCCTTGATAAACTGGACCACGGCTACCCGAAGACCGCGGCCGAGGGCCCGAAAGACGATGCCCAAAGCAGCCGTCGTCTTCCCTTTGCCCTGACCCGTGTAGACCAGAAGCAGCCCTTTTCGCACTGACTCTACCTTTCCGGACTGTTCGTCGCCATTCGGGTGTACACTCGGTGGAGTCTGCGGGCGCATATCTTCGCTCGCGCGCTCGCCGTCAATCCGGCTCGTCTCTAGCGCGCGGAGGAGGTCGGGCCGCGGCCGCTCGGCCCAGCGGTCATGAAAGACCACGTCTTGGAGCGGAAGCTGCGGCAACCAGCCCCTGGTCTCAAGCATGGGCCGCTCCGGAAAGCTCTCGACAAAACCGACGCACAGATAGGCAACGGGGACGATTCGATCCGGAATCCCTAGGATCGTACGGAGGACGGCAGGCTCCATGATACTTACCCAGCCGACGCCGACCCCTTCGGCGCGTGCGGCGAGCCAAAGGTTTTGGATGGCGCAGCACGTGCTATAGACCGCGGTTTCCGGAATTGTGTTCCGTCCGATCACCGCGGGCCCGAAACGCTCCTGGTCACACGTCACGCATAGGTTGATGGGCGCATCGAGGATCCCTTCCAGCTTGAACGAGAGATACTTCTCGCGGCGCTCCTTCTCAAACGTTTCGGCAGCACGCAGCCGCTCCGTCTCGACGTGTGCATGGACCTGCCTGCGGACCTCACGATTCTCAACCACGAGAAAGTTCCAGGGTTGCGAGAGCCCGACTGATCCGGCCTGATGCGCCGCCAGGAGGATACGAGCCAGAGTCTCGTCCGGGATGGGATCGGGGAGAAACGATCGCATGTCGCGGCGGCGCGTGATCGTTTCGTACAGTCCGCGTCGCCAGGCTTCAGGAAAGGCATGATCCGTCATAGAGCCCCCATCATCGAAACGGCGCGGGACACCAGCGATGCCACGCTGTCCTCCTCCGCCACCACCACAGACTGAGCTCCGCATTGGCACGCCGCTGCTTCAGTCTGCGGGCCTATCGCCGCCATCGGCAGGCCCAACAGGGCCTTACCAAAATCACCCGAGAGCACGGTGCGAGCCGCCGAGGAACTTGGCAGCACCACGAGGTCGATCGGCGGCAAGGGAAAAGTCGGCATCCGGTGAACATAGCGATAGGCGGCCACCGCTTCGACTTCCGCACCAATCCTGATAAGTTCGTTTCGTAAGTTCGGACGGCCGTCCTCCGCCATCACCAGGAGGAATGGCCCCTTCTGAAAAAGAACCGAGTGCTCATCTAGCGCCTCCTGACAGGCACCTCGCACACAGACAACGGATGTGATGCCATGCCGGGACAGCGCCTGCGCAGCCGCTACCCCAACCGCGATGACCGGTATGTCGAAGCTGGGGATTTGTGAAACCACCGCGTCGACACCGGCGGCACACCCAAAGACGATGCCACGGAATTCGTGGAGGCGCGCAAGGGCCGCATCGATGGGAGATCTTTCCTTGAGGGAGACCGCCTCGACCTCAGGAATTTCCAACACCTCGGCTCCGAGCGCGCGGAGTTCTGCAGCAATCGCTGAGCGGCCAGGGCGCGCGCGGGCGACGAGCAGTCGCCGACCAGCCAGGAGACGGCGCTCGAACCAGGCAATCCGCTTTCTCAGTCCGACGACGTCGCCGACGATGACGAGAGCCGGAATGGTGAGATCGACATCCCGTATCTTGTCCGGAAGGGTCGCCAACGTACCAACGATAACTTTCTGTTTGGGAGTGGTGGCCGAAGCGATATAGGCAGCGGGAGTCTCAGCGGAGCGGCCTGCCTGAATCAGACGTTGAAGATTTGCTGAAAGTTTTCTGGCAGCCATGAAGAGCACCAGGGTGCCCTTGCCGCTGGCAGCCTTAGACCAGTCGGTGAGACTCTGGCTCCCCTCAACAGCGTGGCCGCTCAGGAATGTCACATCGGAGGAATGCAAACGATGCGTGAGCGGAATACCTGCATAGGCTGCAGCGCCAAGGGCAGCGGAAATGCCCGGGACGATCGTGCAGGGAATGCCTGATTCCGCCAACTCCTCCGCTTCCTCCCCGCCTCGCCCAAAGATGAGCGGGTCGCCCGCCTTCAACCGAACAACAGTGTAGCCTGCCTTGGCGCGAGCCAGCACCTCAGGATGCAATCGATAGGGAGTCTCTCCCGTGCCATGACGCCGGCCAACTGGCAACAGCTCAGCCTCCGGCCAGGCGAGCGAGAGGATGGCTTGCGAGACCAGCTCGTCGTAGGCCACCACCTCGGCGGCACGCAGCAATTCCAGTGCGCGGACTGTGAGAAGGCCTGGATCCCCTGGGCCTGCCCCGACCAGATAGACCATTCCCTTTCGAACAGCTGACTCAGTCGACACGAACATCTCCTTGCTTCCTTATCGCCGGCTCGCCCTTCCGGAACCGATGGGTAAACTCCGGATCGTACAATCGTGAATTGGCAAACTCGGTAGCCGTGAGCACACGACCGACCAACACCATCGACGTGGAGTTGAGCTTCGCGGCCTTCACCTTCCCTTCGATGTCCGACAGGGTCCCGGTCACAATCACCTGATCAGGCCAGGAGGCCTTATGGACGACCGCAACGGGGCAATCCGCTCCATACGAAGGAGTCAGGGAACGCACGACATCCTTGAGGAGCGTGATGCTCAGAAATAGCGCCAAGGTCGCTTGATGCTTCGCGAGGTCTTCCAGCTTCTCGCCTTCCGGCATCGAGGTCCGCCCTTCCGCCCTGGTCAGGATCACCGTCTGAGACAGTTCGGGAAGGGTGAGTTCTCGGCCCAGCGCCGCCGCCGCTGCGGTGAAGGAGGAGACACCGGGAATAATGTCGTAAGGAATGCCCAGCTCAACCAGTCGGCGCATCTGCTCGGCGGTGGAGCCGAAGATCATCGGATCCCCCGTATGGACCCGCGCCACATCCTGGTCCGCATCGCGGGCGGCCACGATCACCTCGACGATCTGTTCGAGGGTCATCCCCGATGAGTCCATCACCTTGGCGTCTGGCCTGACATGGGCAATGACTTCTTTGGGGACCAGCGATCCCGTGTACAGCACGATGGGGCAGGACGCAATCAACTCCGCCCCGCGAAGCGTGAGGAGTTTCGGATCGCCTGGGCCTGCTCCAATGATATAGACGCGCATCAGTACTCCTTAACTGCACTTCAAAACGGTCTCTCGTACAATGTGCCAAATCTCTGTCGGGATCTCTCCGAGCCACCGCGCATTGATATTGCCACCAGGCACCGCACGGTTTTCCTGTTTGGGATCAGTCACCAGACGCCAGAGGCGATCGCTGATCGAACTATTGCGCTGGATAACGAACCGGTCGACAAGCAACTGGGCCAGCGCCTCCCCTTCGACATCCACCATCACGTACGGTTGCGGCACATGAACCGGACGGCATGGGGACAGCCTGATAAAAGGACGCTCCAAGGCATTGATCACCCCAGGAGGCTCAAACCCCACCGCAGCAAAATCGCAGGGCTCCTTGGGATTACCCACCAAAAAAAACTGTCCTTCCGTCTCGGCCAGGATGGCTCCGGCTAAACGTCCGACCAGCGCCATCAGTCCGCCTCCGATGTCGGTGGAACGACGAGCGAAAACCCCGGTCTCTGACCGGGGAGGACGGTGCCGTCGAAGCTGTACTTGTTGGTGTAGCCGCGGGGGGTGACCATGTAGCCCTCGAACATGAAGGTGTTGCTGGACCCGATAATGACGGTGGTCAACATCCCGATCTCGTAATCGAGAAAGTTCGCCAGATCCGTCAGGACCACCTGCTCCATGTCGCGATAGGCGCTCTTGACGAGCGCCACCGGCGTACTCGCCTCGCGGTGACGCCGGATAATCGTCTGCGCATCGACAATCTGTCTCGTGCGCCGACCGCTGGCCGGGTTATACAGACCGATGACGAAATCCGCGTTGGCCGCCGCCTCGATCCGACGCTCGATCACCGACCAGGGAGTCAGAAGATCCGAGAGCGAGATCGAACAAAAGTCGTGGACCAATGGCGCGCCGACCAGGGAGGCGCAGGAGTTGAGCGCGGTCATCCCTGGGATGAGGCGGAGCTCCGGTGAATCGCCCCTCTTCCAGCCCATCTCCTTCAGAACCTGAAAGACCAAACCGGCCATTCCGTAGACGCCCGCATCTCCGGAGGAGATCAACGAAACGGTGGCACCATCTCGCGCTCGTTCAATGGCGGCACGCGCACGGCCGATCTCTTCCGTCATCCCGGTCTTGACGATGTCCTTCCCTTCGAGCAGATGGCGGACCAGTTTGATATACGTGGTGTAGCCGACGACGAGCTGGGACTCGGCGATGGCCTTCAGCGCCGCCGGAGTGGCATGCGCTTCCGCACCGGGCCCGATGCCCACGACATAGAGAATCCCTTTCGATTCGCTCATAGGCTGCCCACCTCCATCTGCCGTTTCACGAAAGCTCGCCGCGCCACGGCCAAGGTCATCGATCGTCCGGCGCCTGGCTCGGTATAGATTTGCTTGGGAACGAGAAGTGCCTCCACCCCAGCAGCGAGCAATGCAGCCGGCTCTGAAACCCCGCGCGAGCCGACGTACTGCTTCACTTTCTCGGATGGGTTCTGGATACCAGGCACCACGTCCAGCTCCTCCGGCGGAAAGGCACGTAGCGGCCAGCCATACCGCTCACTCAAGGCCAGCAACGCAGGCTCGTCCATTTTTGCATCGATGGTCGCCAGCTCTTTCACAGACTTTGGCGAGAGGCCATGCCGGGCCAAGAGGGCCATGACACCCCGCTCCACCAGGTCGGGAGCCGTCCCCCTGTCGCAGCCAATGCCAAGCACGAGGCTCTTCGGGCGATAAATGACGGCGTTCTTCCAGTGAGCCGGATGAGACTCGCCGATCTCGCGATCCGTGGCGATCAGTAGAATTTCAAAATTGTTTGGGTCGACGCCCGCCAGCGAGGTGGCGTAGCGGACACCCTCCGGCAGAGGTTTCTCAGCCGGCCACCAGTTCGGCTCTCCCGTCTCCTGAACAAAGAGCACCTCGGTTGCATTCACGACCGCGGCGCAGCCCCTCGTTACATTGCGGTCTGGATCGTCGAGTGTCCACCCGAAGTCGCGACCCAGGATATCCACCGTCAATGTGCCGATTACATCCGATGCGGTCGTCACGACCGACTGCGCGCCTAGCGTTGTCGCGATCCGATCGGTAAAAATATTTCCACGGCCGACGTGACCGGAGAGCACACAGATCGAAAACCGGGCGGCGTCATCGATGCAGACCACCGCCGGATCGACCTTCTTGTTCTTCAACAGCGGCGCGATCATCCGCACCACCGCCCCGACACTGATAATAAAAATATGGCAATCGTAGGCAGGAAAGGTCTCGGACAGAGTGGGGCCCATCGGCAGAGGCAGACGAAGCGCGCCGGCTGGCGCCGAGGCGATCAATTTCTCTGAAACAAAGAGGTCGGCGCCCGACAACTGCGGCAGCAAACGGGAGACAATCGCGACTCCATGCTTCGTGATCACATAGATAGCGAATGGCTTGCGTTCGGCTATCATACCCCGATCTCTCTGGTAGCCACTCTCGGCGTCGCGGGTACCAAGCCAGCCAACAACCCGCTACGTTCCTTGCGCGAGACGATAATCATCGCAAAACAATCGCCACGCTCAGCCTGGATCGTGCGGATATCCCGGACAATCCGCTCTTCGGCCATGGTGGCCTTCGACACGTAGACCGCCCGATCGACGAGCCCCTGTCGCTCAAGCGCTTCGACCACCTTGGGAATCTCGGTGCCCATCTTCATCAAGACGACGGTGTCGAACATCTCCAGCACCTGCCTCAAATCCTCCACCCCGTAGCTCGCGGGAAGAATAGCGATCCGCTCTTGCCCGTCGGCCAGCGGGATGCCGGTCACAGAAGGTACCGCCATAATCGACGACACCCCTGGAACGACCTCGATGCGGATACCAGGCCAGCGCAGCGGAGCCTCCCGACGCAGATAAATGAAGGTGCTAAAGAGCGAGGGATCGCCTTCCGTCGCGAACGCGACCGACAACCCACGCTCCAGACGCTCCCCGATGGCAGTAAAGGCGGCATCCCAGGCTGGCCGAAGGCGCTCCGGGTCCTTGTTCATCGGGAACGTCAGAAACATACGTTCTTGTCCAGGAATCTCGCCCAAGGTCGGCTTGAGGATCTTCCAGGCCATCGACTCTCCGTAATTGGAGCTGCGAGGCAGCGCTAGGACCTGCGCCTGCTTCAACACATTGAGCGCGCGGAGCGTGATCAGATCCGGCGCGCCGGGACCGACCCCGACTCCGTACAATGTTCCATAGTTCATGAGACCACTCCTGTCTGGCTGGGCTTCTCGACCGCAAAGATTTGAATGGGGTTCAAGGCCTCGTAGCGAAGGTAGTGGGCCAAGGGCGCGGCTCGCGACACTTGGAGCAATGTGACCTCCGGCACTAACCCTCGCTTGCGCAAGGATTGATAGGTCTCCGCCACATTCTCCAGCGTAATGGCGTTCACGACCAGGCGACCACCCGGTTGCAGCCGGTCCATGACGACGTCGATGATCTCCTCCATGCTCCCCTTGCTGCCGCCGATGAAGACCGCATCGGGCGCCTCCAGACCGGCAAGCGCCTCTGGCGCTCGTCCGGCGATGACTCGCACGTTGTCCACCGCATGGGCCAACAGATTTTCGCGGCAGATCTCGACACCTTCCAGATCGACCTCGATCGCGTAGACCAACCCTTTCGGTGCGAGCAAGGCCGCCTCGATCGATACAGAGCCGGAACCGGCCCCGATGTCCCAGACCACGCTGTCCGGTCTGATCCCCATCGCAGCCAAAGACAACAGTCTCACTTCGCGCTTGGTGATGAGACCTTTCTTAGGCATCCGCTTCGCAAATTGATCCTCGTGAAGAAAAGGAATGGTGCAGGGGGCGCGCCATGAGAGATCGGAGCGGACGAGCAACAGAACGTTGAGCGGCCCCACGTCCTGGCAAGCAGCTAGAGTCGCCACGTCGAATCGCCGGACCCGCTCATCAGGACCACCAAGGTTTTCACAGACCCACGCCACCCAGGCTGTCTCTCCATGTTCGACCATTCGCTTCGCTAACACCCACGGCGAGTTTTTCTCATCGGTGAGGATCGCCACCTTGGCCTGGCCTTTGAGCCTGGTGAGAAATCCCTCAGACGAGCGGCCATGCAAGGAAAGAAGCGCTGCGTCGTCCCACTTCAGCCCGGCTCGCGCAAAGGCCCACTGTATCGAACTGGGCTGCGGCAGAATCTCGACGTGCTCGGCGCCCAGCCGCTTGATGACCAGACTGCCGATGCCGAAAAACAAGGGATCGCCGGAGGCCACCACACAAACATTCTGTTCCTCTGCCAGTTCAGCCACCCGGTCGAGCACCGCTGAAACACCGTCTTTGAGGGCGATCCGCTCGCCCTGAAATTGCGGAAAGAACTCAAGATGGCGCTCGCCACCCACGAGCACCCCCGCCTTCATCACCGCACTTACGGCACGGCTCGTCAGACTCGCACAGCCGTCGTCCCCGATACCCACCAAGGTAATGGCGCGCCGAGAACTCATGCCGGTTCCTTTGCCGAGAGGAGCAGCAGGGCATGGATGATCGCGACGGCGATGGGGCTGCCCCCCTTGCGGCCGCGGGCCACGATATAGGGAGTCGAGAGTTCCAGCGTGACTTCCTTCGACTCAGCCGCCGACACAAACCCGACCGGCACGCCGATGATGAGGGCCGGCTTTGCATGTTCTTCGCGAATCAGGCGGGCCACCTCCAGCAACGCGGTCGGGGCATTGCCGATCGCGACGACAGCCCCATTGAGCAGGTTGAGGCGGTGCGCCTTTCGCATGGCTTCGATTGCACGCGTCGAGTTGTTGGCCTTCGCGGTCGCAATGACATCCTCGTCTGAAATAAAAGAATGGACCTTGCAGCCGTAGGAGGAGAGCCGCTCCTCGTTCAGGCCGGCAGAAATCATCTTCACATCGACCAACAGGGGGCAGCCGCCTTGAAGCGCCGCCACACCGGCACGAACCGCATCAGGATGGAATCGCATCAGCGTCTTAAACTCGAAGTCCGCCGTGGCATGGATCACCCGGCGCACGACCTGCCACTCGGCCGGCCCGAAGTTGTGCGTGCCGGCCTCCTGGTCGATGATGGCGAAACTCCCATCTTCAATGCTCCGTCCAAGCGCGGTCATCTGACGCATATCGTTCATTCAATTACCTCCGGGTAGCGGCCGAGCAAAGCGCCGCCGAAGTCCACGAGACAGGCCTGTATCGTCAGCATGCCACCAGCGTGGCGCTGACAATGTTCGACGACCTTCTTGCAGACGAGCGATGTGATGCCGACGAGGCCTGCCTCGCGGCAGAGTTCAAGCACATGGCGGGCGGTATTGGCCTGACGGATGGACGAGATCAACTCGTCCGAGGCTGACAGTTCAGCCGCCAGCGACGCCAGGAACTCCATGTCCACTTCCGATCCGGCAACGTGCGTCTGCATCTTGCCGTTGGCCATCTTCGAAAGTTTTCCCATCATCCCGACGATGATGGCGCGCGCGATCCCTCGCCGCGCACACTGCTTGACGCCGATGCCGATGAAGTCGCCCACCTGAATAAACGCCTGCTCCGGCAAATGCGGGTACAACGCCATCGCATACTGTTCCGATTTACCGCCGGTCGTCAGCACCAGGTCACGCAGACCGCCAGCCGCGGCGACGTCGATCTCCTGCATCACGCTCGCTTTGAAGGCCGCCGTAGAATACGGCCTCACGATGCCCGTCGTGCCGAGAATGGAGATGCCGCCCAAGAGGCCGAGACGCGCATTGGTCGTCTTCTTCGCCATGTCCTCGCCGCCCGGCACGCTGATCGTCACGACGGCGCCTCCGTAGGGAGCGCCTTCGAGTTCTTCTCCTACCATCTCCGTAATATTTCGCCTCGGCACCGGGTTAATCGCAGGCCCACCGATTTCCAAGCCCAACCCAGCCTTGGTGACCGTGGCAACGCCATGGCCTCCTCTGATCTCGATGCCAGGTTCGGCGCGGAGTTCGACTTCGGCGATCAGCTCAGCACCGTGCGTACAATCGGGATCGTCGCCGGCATCCTTGATAATGCTGCAGATCGCGCGGATGTCCACGCGCTCGCAACGTGCGAGTGCGAAGGTGACTCGCGTCCGATTCGGCAGCGTCGTTTCAATTTCTGACAGCATGGCGCCCTTTACGAGACAGCGCGTCGCAGCCTTGGCTGCCGCCGCTGCGCACGCGCCGGTGGTGAACCCGGTGCGCAGCCCCTTTCGATTTTGTGGCGGCACCTTCGTGTCCATCGGTCATGTGCCCGCGCACTCCGTCAGGCATCCGAAACGCACGCGTACGTTCGCGGCGCATTCACTGTTGCAGCTCTCTGCTCGCGCCGGGTTCGTGCCTCGGAACGAGATACGACAGAGCACATCCCCGTTGAACCCCAGCAGCTCAAGCGCCGCATTGCCCTCGTCCGGCTGCGTATAGCGAAGCCTGCACCCCTCCTGAATCTTGAGATGGACGTGGGTGCTTCCCTCCTCGCCAAGCGTGGCCCACTCAGCCCCTTGCCGCAACGTGAGGAGGCCATGGACCTCGGCAATCACACCAGCCGAACGGACGATGACACTCGTATCCCCACACGCGAGCGCTGCTTCAAGCGCCGCGAGGATCTGCTCCCGGTCGGTCATGCGGATTTCTTTGGCATATTGAAGAACGACTCCACGTTGTCCTTGCTCACAGGCACTCCGGCGGCCACCAGATCATCGAGCAAGGCCTGGTTCACGGCGCCATCGCCCGCGATGAAGGCCTGAGCGAGGCCGCCGCACGACAGCACCTGGCGGAGAATGGCTCGGGCATGAGGAACCCGTTCCGGGTGACCGATCGCAGGGATCGCTTCGATTCTCACTTCTCCACAGCCAGCAGGGATGCACTCCCGCACGAACTCTTCCGGAAGAAAGTAATCCGACGATGCGCGCAGCCAAATGAGCAGGGCCTGAGGAAGCAACGGTGCGAAGCGGGTGGCGTGGAGAAAGCCAAGCGCGGCGGTAATCCCCGTATCCGTCGCAAGGATCAGGGTCCTGCCCGATGCGCCCTCCCGCGGAAAAAACTTGCCCCAGGGTCCGCTGAACGAAACGTCCGTTCCCGCGGCAAGCCCATGCACGAAAGCTGAACCCAGTCCATCGGGGATGCGCTTCACCGCAAGCTGGAAGCGACGTTGCTCCGCATCGCTGGTGAGAAACGAGTAGGCCCGCTTGACCGCCTTGCCGCTCGGCAAGATCATTCGACTGTCGAGGATGAGGTACTGTCCGCCGAGGAACCCCAAGGGCTCGGTCGCGTGCAGATCGAGGAGCAGGGTATCAGGCCCCATCCTCTCGGTTCCCACCACTCGGGCAGTCTTCGCCACGGCCATCGCTGCTACTCCGCCGGATAGATCTCATGGACAAAATCATGCATCTCGTCGAGGTCGCGATAGAGATGCGTGAGCCCCTCGATCTGATGCGCCAGGTCGAGATCGACCTTCTTCGTGAGCACCACGAGGGTGCGGAGGTACGGAAGCTTCGGGTCGTCGGAGCGGGTCGCGGACACGCGCTGTTCAAGGGCGGACACCGCTCCTTCGTAAAACTGTTTGAGCGTGGCCAAATCCTTCGCCCCGCACATGGAGCGAATCGGTCCCGGTTGATCGGCCCCGGCGCCAAGCTCAGCCAGCTCGTGCTGCCGCTCGGCCTCGTTCTTCACCCCCAACACTTCCATCAACCCCAGCCGCAGCCCTGCGATTTCATGACAGGCCATCGTATCTCCTCCGTTACTGCATAATGTTGTCGACCAGGCGACTGACAAGCCGATCGCCAAGCAGATGCTCCTCGACCAATTCCTTGGCATCCGTCTCTTTCACGCCCCGGTACCAGATGCCGTCCGGATACACCGCGACCGTCGGCCCTTCTCCGCAGCGGCCCATGCAAGATGTCTTGGTCACCCGGATATCCAGCTCGCGGCCGGTTTCTTTCAGCAGCCGCCGCAATGTGGCAATCAACGTGATGCTCCCTGCGTCGGCACAATCCGCATTCCCGCACACCAGGACATGTTTGGCGAGCGGGCGATGGGCATGCACGTGCGGCATGGCCTGCGCATGGGTGAACCCGTGCCGCAGACTCCAGAGCAGCGCGTTGAGGCCGCCCACGTTCTTGGTCACGGCAGACACCGGCACACGATACTGGCAGGTGTCACAAGGGAGCGGGCGTTCCCCTACCATCGCTTCGGAGAAGCGCTCGTCCATCAACCTGAGCAGGCGGTCGTCGCTTCCCAAATACGGCGTAAGCTCGGTCTTAATCCACGGATAGCGAGCTTGAAACGATTCCACCTGCTCGCGAATCTTACTGATTAACCGTCCGCCAAAGAGAAAGTATGGGACCACGACGATCCGTTCGGGACGCGCACGCGCGACCAGCTCCACTGTCTCCTCAAGCAGCGGTCTCGTGAAGCCAATGAAACAAGGCACCACCCACCCGATCTCACGTCCTTCTGCGAGAAGCCGAACGACCTTACAAAAATCACCGTTCGCATCTGGGTCGCTTGCGCCACGCCCCACGACCACAACAGCGGTCTTCGCAGTTTCACGGGCACCTTCCAGCGCCGTTCGTGCCCGCTCGAAAGCTAACTCCACGAGGTTCGGATGGACGCCCAAGGCATTGGTGACGGTAAAACGGACGGAGGGGAAATCCTGCCGTGCCTGTGAGAGCGCGAGAGGAATATCGTTCTTCACATGCCCGGCTGCGAAGAGGAAGAGCGGCAGCACGACAACGGAATTTGTCCGCTGGGCCAGATTGCCAAGGGCGGTAGCCAAAGACGGGCGGGCCAGCTCCACATAGCCGTGAGCAACGTCAAGATCGGGGCGTGCCGCACGATAGGCCGCGACTAAGGACTCGAACTCGACATTCGCGCTGGGATCGCGACTGCCATGCCCGACGATGAGCAGTCCCGTGCTCATGCGATGCGGACCGGTCTGGGACACTCTGCCAAGTCCGGGGGTCTGCGATCAGTCTTGCGCTGATCCAGAATGGCGGAGGGCATAAAAAAACCTCCAGTCCCGCAACGGGAACGAGAGGTCACATGCTAAAGAGGCAGGCGAGATCTCCGTTACCGCGCGGAGAAACAGTGCTCTCTCACCTCGGATAGGTCTCCTGGCTCGTAGGTTCAGAAGGTCAGACCTTCAACGCTTCCCCCAGCCTTCCCCGACTAGTTCGTCGAGTGGCTTGCACGGGGGTCGCTTCCCACTTACAGTGGCGGGACCGCGCCGGTTTTTCACCGGACTTCCCTGTTACGCCCTTGCGGGCATCCGAGATGCTATACAGTTATCGACCGGGATACATACCGCAGGCTAGCTGGCTCTGTCAAGCTGAAATATAGGAGGGCGATCTGAATCGGCTACCGACTGCAACAATTCTCGTTCTCTATGGACCAGTCTTACGGGAGAATGTCACACAGAAGTGGGGCTAGCTCAGGGAGTATCTCTCATCAGAAACCTGAAAACACATATACGCACCGTTCTGGTCTCTCCTGTCTGAAACCTCACCCGAACAGCGTCATACAGCTTATCAAACCTCTCGATAAGAGACTGTGAATATCGCTCCCCGCCAACAAGGTGTTGTTCAAGCCAGGCATACTCTGCTGGTACCCCGTCAACCGAGCTCTTCGCGCCAGAAATAACAACGGCGGTTTCTTGCGTGAGCCCCCCTCCGCCAGAGTAATGAATAGATTGTATTTGACCTGCTGCTTGAGATGGAGAGGCAATCAGTTGGCAGGACACCAGCACAAGAGTAGCTGCGATAACCATCAACCCATGCATTGTCCACCCGTTGAAGATGAGTATTGGCATAATCCTCAGAGGCAAATATCTTACTTTATAACTGGCTCATTTGATCGAGAGGGCGATGGCCGAGAAGATTGCGAAGAACCACGATCACTCCCGCGTGTTCGAGTAGAAGGCGCTCCCCCTCCATTCGCCGGCGATTTTATAAGAGAGGGTTGATCTTCGCGAATCCTGGGCATCGAGGGGAATGAGATGTCCTCGTCCCCCTGCACCAAGGCCCTGGATTGAGATTTGATCGATTCGTATGCTTGGGTGGCGGCGTAATTTGCAGCATCAAGTGAATCTGGAGCAAAATGCCCGGCCGAGACCGCACTGCTTACGCTCATTCTAGCGAACTCTGCAGCATTTTGAAGCATGCTCCCATACGAAGACATCCATTCGTTCTTATTCTGCTCAGAACTAAGAAACTGTGGGCCTTGCCCAGATGGAGAGCCGCTCCCAGGTCCCGAAGGACCATGACCACCAGATGCAGGCTCCCCTCCCTCTATGCCCCCGCCTCTACGCGATTGCCCGAGTCCGCGGCCCCTAAGAATGAGAAATTTGTTAAGCCCATCAATCCCCAGCCTGCCACTCTCAATGCCATACGCAATGCCCTCCTCAACCTTTGAAGGATTCAACATATCCGTACCCATAGCCTTGAACACCATTTGAGTGACAGAGAGATTGGCCCCGCTGTCGGAATGGAACTGGACGCGATTAAAATCGTGATGGTCAGTCCCTTTTTTCCCCTCTGATAAAACTACATTCCCTTCTTGGTCTCTATAATTTCTAGTTACATATCCATTCTTCACAAAGTAATCTTCATTGACCTCACGAGTTCTCTCAACCATTCCCTTTCCATCCGGAGAGGCCGTGAATTCTCGAACGCTATATACCGGGTTTCCTTCCTTCGAAGTTCGAAATTCTCCAATGACCCCCTTGCCCGTGTCAGTCACATCATAGGCCATCACTTGATGATTTTGAGGGTCACGAGCGACCCACCCATTCACTTTCCTGGAACCACCAGTCTTAGGATCTGTGACCGCAAATGTTCCCTTGCTCACATCTTCATTTAGGTGCTGCCGACTAAATCCGCTCACAACACTGTGAGACAGCAGCTCCCGTTGACCATCCTTACCCATCTTCTTGCCTAATTCTCTAGTGTGAACTTCGCCACCTTCGCCGGTTTTCGCCGTCATCGTGCTTTGGAACGTTCCGACTGAGATACCACTTTTCATATCTTGCGCACCCTGCTTAATCCCCCACACTTGTTCGCCCGACTCCGTGGTAATGAAGGAGGAATAACTTTCATCAACGGTATTTCTAACAATCCCTCCAATCGGCGTATCACTCACGCGCTTGCCGTCCTCGCCGGTTTGATAAAACAGTTGCGCGTACATAGGAACCTCTTTGCCTTGATTCGAGTCATAGACCATAAAGCTGCCCTGAAATGAATCAATGCCGAACCCTTCTTTCCGATGCCCATACATCTCCTGGACAAGATCAAACACGCCCTTCTGATAACCTCGCTGATCTTGCTCCATGATGCGTTCACTACCCAAGAATGTAGATTTTGAGGCAGTCCTTTCCCCAGTACGCGTGTCTTCTTTGACGCCATCATAACGAACCATAGGGTTTTTGCCATCTGCGCCAGAGTATGTATCTGTCACACCTCTGCTGATATTCCCATCTGGAGTGATATCTGTTCCAATATCTTGGTTGTGTATCCCCGAGCCGCCCTTCATACTGACAATCTTATCTCCATCCAGCAAACCACTGAGTTGACGTTCTGGCTCGACCAGGCTTTTCTCTTTCCCGTTAAACAGGGTGACAGGGGAACTATCTTTGCCAAAGCCGTTCACTTCAGTAAAGGTTCCTTCCAGCTGCGTTCCATTCGGAAGAGTTCGCTTCTCGTGACTTGTTTTAATGTCGCCCTCCTGCCCAGACAGGAATACCACCTTCCCATCTTTTAACAGGGCAGAGGCCTGAAATGGTTGTGCATTGGGATTCTTCGAATCCATGACCATCCCGTTGAACAAGGTTGGGACATTCGAGTCATTCGCCTTTCCGGTCAGACCTGTAAAAGTTCCCTCGAACGTGTATCCACCAATGGTTTGCGGACCGTGCTGCATTCCTTTGGAGCCTTGTTCCCACGATTCATGAGAGACAAAGAGCTTTTCCATGCCATCTTCGTCCTTACGAACCTGTCCAAATACAGTATGGGTGATTCCTCCTCGGTCCTCCGAGACAGAGAAATTCGAATACGTGGTCTTGGGATTGGCCTTATCCGTTTCATCGACCGTGCCTCGAGCAAGCACAGACCCTGCGATAAAACCTGACTGACCAAATGGACCAACCGTCATGAAAGACTTGTTCCCCGTCTCGAGGAAAAACTGTTCATGGTCTGGCCCACCAAGGATCGTTCGTTGCAGGCCACCGGCAATGCCTGTTTCCTTCCCTCCCTTTTCTTTTTCAAACTGCTGCGCGAAAAAGTGCCACTGACCATTCTTCTTTTCCAAAGTTCCAGATTGGAACGACTTGCCATCGATCGTGCTCTGCATGGTGGCGTTGGTTATTTGATCGGAGCTCATCCCGGACTCACGAAAACCAGCCACATTGACTAACGCCTGGTCGGCCTCAACCCGATCGCCATAATGCCGCCACAGCATCAAATTGCCGCTCTGATTGAACGATTCATACCCCTTATCAGAAATAGTCCGATTATCACGTAACCCGTCATGGATGCTCTGCTCTGTTCGATCACTAATGACGCCACTATTCTGATTCCGCTGAACCATCACGGAACGCCCCACCCCATCACCACCCGTATAGGTGAATCGGTCTTCGACCATGTCTCCAAATACAGAGGTTTGGACCTGAACCTGTTGGCCGCTGTGAGAATCAAACAGGCTATGCCGGAACACACCGGACTCATAGGATCCGTCTGCGCGACGAGTATATTGCCCCTCACTCCCGTGATACATCACCGTGCCATTCGACCCCAGCTTCGTCACCCCGCCATGACTATCGAAAATATCGGCGGTCCCGTTCTGATTGTCGACTCTGACTCCACCGGCTCCGACCGGAATAGAGAATTGAGGACCAGACTCCACCCCATGACCGATCACTTGACCACGTGGAAGACTGACAGGCTCCGTGTGATACGCTGGACCTTCAAGAAGTGAACGGCCCTCCCCGCGTGCAAACTGCGATGCCACTGAAGACGCCGCCGTTTCTGCCGTCTTGGCACCGGCCCCAAACGAACTCCCGATTGCCGACCCACCCCACACCAAGGCCCACCCGATCCCTGGAACGAGAAACGCATAGTCAGCAGCCGAGGAATTCATCATCGCAATGAACTCGTTCAGTGCATCATACGTTTCCATGTTCACATTGGCGCTCGTAGCAGCAGCCAACAGACCAACCAATCGGGAGCGAGCCTCTTGGAACAAGACGAAGTTCATGACCGCATATAACGGTCCCCATGTGAGCAACCACAAAAAACACTTCCAGTAGAGACTAACCATCTTCATCATCCCGGGAGAAATAGCGAGGATGAGAATAAATGGGCTCATGATGTACACTATGGCCTCGACAATGGTCCGCAGCATGGGAATCATCTTCTGCGCCACATTCGATCGGGAGAACGCCTGTTCCTTCAAATCCTGACGAACCGCTCGCTGTTCAAGCAAGATACTTTCCGCGGGATCTGCCTTCCGCTTCGCATCTTCATGCTCCGCATGGCGCCAACGATTGATCAACAAGACATTATTGATAAGCTGAGTACTGTCCTGACCAGCTACCGGCAGGAGGTTAGCCCGGAGGTCATCAGTCAAGCCGATCTCATCAATTGGACTGGCGGCAGTCAACTGAAGCTTGGTACGCAAAAGACGTATGGCATTGGTGTAGTCCGAACCAGGCCCGGTAAACGCTGGCAGGACAAGGACGTTGTAGAAATCAGGACAGGTTCTGGGGGTTGCTTCTCGAGTGCCACCAGCATAGCCCAGAGCCGTAAGCGCATTGTTCGTCGCAGCAAATGCTGCCAGAAGATCACCAGCAGACATCAACATACCCAGATTCTTCTGTTGCAGATCGACCTCGGGGAACACACAAAACATATAGTAAATGTCGAGATTTCTGGCTAAGTCCGAATCAGTGAGAGTTGCGGTCAATACCTTCTGAAAGTCGAACAAGGGGCGATTATAGGTCGATTGTCCCTGAGTGTATTGGACAGGAATCGCAAACGAAGCTTCAACCAACTGGGTGACAAAAAACCCGACTTGCCCGGTAACATACGCCGGCAACGCCACGGCGATCGGAACACCCGTGACAACGACGTCTGCCACATCAGCGTTGACTTGATCTTCCACCGAGACATCAACTGTGATCCGCACACTCGCATACAGAATAATGATCGCTCCCAAGAACAGGGGCAGCATAGGAGCGCGGCGATTGAAGGCGTAGTAGACCAATCCGAACAGCACGAAGCCTAGGAGGGCAAGGTGAAAGAGACTTTCAAAACGGCCGGTGGTCATCATGATCCGAAGACCAAGCATGACCTGGCTAATCACGTCACCGTTGCCATATGTATAAATATCCCACACCGGACTACCTCATCGGCAAAGTGACTGATCGGCGCGGCCTTGGTACCACTACTTCCGAGACTTCAACTGCCCCTCGGTCTTGACCAACTGCATGAGCTGATTCAGATTGTTCAGCATCCCGGCCCGCTTCGCGAGATCGGTCGAAGCCAACTGCAATCGAGCACGCAGTTCCGTTTTGAATTTGGCAATATCGCCCGGGAATTCCGGTTTCTGCTTCTTCATCCCATCAACATTGCGACTCACTTCTTGCCCCGCCCATCGCATCCATTGATAGGCCATATCCGCTGCAATCATTTCTGCACTGAGGCGAACAATTTGATCCGCCATCTGAGGATCCCGCCCATACTCAGAGATCATCCGATACATCGGCGCTGGCGACATGTTGATCAAGGTGATATCCGCGGCCGCCAGAGTAGTTCCAGCTTGAATTGCCGTTACGATGTTCGTGAGGGCGTCATAGACACGATTGTGAAATCCTTGGACCGTGGTATCGCCCACCACAGTAAGGGTAAGACATTCCGGTGTCCCGCCACAATCGAACACTCTGACCGTATCCCCAGTATCAGTGTCGACCAGTTGCTCAAAGGTGAGGGTGGGTTCACGGGTTTGCACATCGCCCGTATCATCAACAATAACCGTACCGGTTGCTGACATAATCAATCGCCTTGTCATGTCGTCCGCACCAGCAAGACCCAGGACATCCCACACTAGATTTCCTGTCACATCATAGGTAGTGCCCTTCATCGCCGTGGTCGCCTGTTGCGTAGTCTGGGTAGCGGTCGTATCTCGATCTTCGAAGACATCGCCGATAGAGGCTCCGGCTTCTTTCATTTTCTGCCACGCGTCGCCATAGCGACTCGCGAGACGATTCTGAGCACTTTCATCTCCAGACAATGCCTTCGCAATCTCATTGCCTGTTTGACAAGGCTGGATACGACCAGCAGAATTCAGCGCGCGGGCCGCCGCTTCAATCTTATTGAGCACGTCGGCACAATCCGGACAAATCGCTTTCATCGCAAGTTGAAACGCATAGCCCAGAACGGCACTCGTTCCAATCTGCGTAAGAAGATTCACATACCGACTGAGCTTTCCATACGAGAACGCTCCCAAGTACACGTCGATTCCCTGACACCCGACACTGAGGCGTGGAGGAGCAACTGAAAATACGTTAAAGCTGTTTTGGAACGTACGAACGGATACGCCGCCCCCGCTAAAGTACCCCTTGCTCTGGCTTTGATATGATCCCGGAGGTGTGGTGACCCCAGTACCCCAGGACGTAAACATGTTTTGCAGGGAAGAATCGAGGCTCTGTGCCTCAGACAAGACCGGGACAAGAAGTACCGTCAGCACACAGAACCAAATACAAATAGTGCGTCCGATCATGCATCCTCGCGTGGTTAGGAACTGCGTTTCTGTTCTTGAAGCAGTAGGTCCTTCTTCTGGAGAAGAACCAACACCCGTTCTCGTAAATCGTTGAGCGTCATCAGCCCAGCGCCAATGGGTTTCAAGAAGTTTTCTTGCGGGATCGCGAGATAGATCGTCGGGACCATATGCACGCCAATCTTATCGGCCATCCCATTGTCCCGGACCGGCCGTGGATACTCAGGAAGACCTTGGCCATCGAGCGACACGGGGAATATCTTCAGATCGTACTGATCGGCAAAGAGCTTGACGATCTTGGCTTGCTCTTTACAGTAGGGGCAGGTCGACGTGAAAAAAAAGAACAGGCCGACCTCTTCGGACGCACTCGCGAGCAATGCTTCTTCTTGTTGTTTCGTGACCTCAGCTTCGATCTGGTGCCCGTAGGTTGAGGTCGGATGCTTCGTCGATGAATCCAATTGTGGATTCGTATACATCGCCACCTGATACGAATCGGTAAACTTCTGCGACCGATCGAATGCGGCCTGCTGAACTTTAATGTAATCCGTCACATTGGGAACGGTGGGAACGTCTAAGGCCATTTCTTTCTTCGCGTCAACCAGCTCCTTGAGAAACATCGCCGGCAGCCGCTCGAGATTCATCCCCTCAATGGAAAGCTTCTTCAGCAACGACCGATGCTTGGCAGGGTCCGACCAAATATCGCCAGGAAGCATCTTGAGTTGTGGAGGCATGTCTTCATCATCGTCATCCTCCTCATCCATCTGTACCGGAGGGTTTTTGTAGAAAAACCACCCTTCGCGTGAACGATCGATGTATTCCATCGAACCGGGAGAGACTTCAGCTAAGACGCTCACGACTTGAAGGAGGAGAAAGACCACAGACATAGAAAGGATGCGGAAACCGACTTCCGCCTTACCAAGGCTAGCTCGCCTCATCTCACCTCCCCCTCCCGGCGACACGGGTTACAGCATGCAACATCGCTGGAGCTTCCACAGGAGGAACACATAATCCTCACCGACTGCAGGGATGGATTTATTCAGACCCCACATCATGAGGGTTCGACCAATCGGCTGACAGCATGGTCCTATCGCCCCGGTATTTGGAATGGGATAGATCAATTGATATTTGTACTGGCTCTTCACGATAAGCCCTGTCGGAAAGTCATCGCAGATCAGAGATCCATTGCCGGCGGTATACGCCTCCGCACCCACGCGCGCGAGCTTTGATAACATATGAAATCCCGACAAGGCAGCGGGACCGAGATCCGTACCAGCGCCTGAATAGTTGCCATCAGGAGGATAGAGAAATCCTTGTGACCCGGCACACCAAAACAAGGCATCGATGGGAAATCCTAAGGACGCAGCGAGTGAATCGGCCGCACATGCACTGAGCGCAATCGGATTAGCAATGAGTAACGCCTCGGGAAACAGCATCAAGTTGAGAATGTCGTCGTTCCAGGACGGATCAATCTCGGAGATGAACACGACATCAATCTCATCCGCGATCCCCCCCGGATTGAGACAAGCAATATCGAGCCCAATACCGATCAGAAACCAAAGGGGATACGAGATATAATGAACATTCCAAAAGGTGTGATTCAGTTCCGTATCGTCCATCTGGGTCGATTCAGAGCCGCGCCCAATATGGGTAAATCCACCTGTCATCGACACTCCCAACGACGGGAAACAGAGGGGATCATGCACCACTTCAATCAGGTTTTTGGGTTCCCAGATGCCGAAGGGAAGTCCGGGGATACAGACACCGTTGAAACAAATACAACCACACAAAACAGACCCGTAGTACGGAGCACGTCCTGGTCCAACCGCCGGAACGGTATAGTCCTCATCAGCATTAAAGAGCGTGAACCCCGACATACTAATGGGAAACATACACTCCCAACATGTCGTAGCAAGCGAGCTAGCAAGAACATTGGTGTTCGTCTGACAAAAGGCTTCTGCAGTGTCTGGAGCCACTACCCCCGAGAACGGTAGACCGCAGAGAATAACGAGAATCACGCTAAGGACACCCCGCTTCAGAACACTGAACCAGCGTACATTCCTCAAACAAATAGGTTCATGCACGGCTTGGGTCATCATCGCAACGCATACTCCTGGACCTTCAACCGTTCCCCCTCTTGCTTGACCACACTAGGCACGGCCACCACACCAAACCGTTGCAGCAAATACGTATCGGCCCAATAGACCCGGTGATCAAGCGCCTTCATCGCCTCAGCAATATCCCCTTCGGTCACAGCCACCTTCACATACATCCGATCGTGTGCATCGAGATACTGTCGTGCCCAACGCACCTGATCCTGATTGTCGGCATTGAAAAAGATCATTGCATAAGGCCACTTCACCTTCTGTAACGGATTGACACGAGCGCCTGCCTTCACCAAGATTGTTTTGGACGTCGGATCTGTAATGTCTTCCGGATACTCCATGGTCATATCGACGAGGAAGGTCCTGGGAGATTGAGCATCAGGCAACTTCAGCCCTGGTCCCCGATGAAGCTTCTCCTTGAGAACCTCCTCTTCGTGTTGCCTCACCTTCTCCCAGTCAACCTTCGCAATGCTTTCCTTCATTACTGTGATCATGTCCCGCTCAGCAATCTGGAAGGTGTGGTATTCACCCGCGACCTTGTAATTCGCACGTATCACAGGAAGCTTCGGCCTCGGATCTGTCGTCGGCCCTCCTTGCAAAAAGCCCTGCTGACGTCTCTCTAACCAACCCACCCAAGAATCTAATTGCCGATCATGTCTCGCAAGCACACGAAGCAAGTACTCAACGCTCCCCGCCCCTGAGGCCATCCAATAGTGATCCTCAGACCAAAAAACTAACGCGGGGACTCCCGACACAGGCACTTTCCGAAATATCACAGGATCAATGGCAATACCGGCATGTGTCGACTCATCGGGCTGATTCTCAGCGGTCATATAAATCCGCATGATTCGAGTCTGTGTTTCCCTAAAGGAATTGTTCACCAGACCCTGAATCAGCACACGCGTGCCCAGCTGCTTAGCTTGACGGAAGTACTCTTTGAGAGTTTCTTCAGGCATTGAGAACGACACGAGCAAAAACACGCCATCCTTCCGCATCTCTTTCGGTGTTTTCGACGGCATCGTCTGCTGTACGTGCTGCCTCGAATACCGTGCTATTTCAGAAGCGATCTCTTGATGGGTCTTTTCTGTTAGTGTTTGAGTCGGAGTCGATTGCCCAGCCAGAACCGGCCAGGAAGAAACAATACTGAGACCCAAAACGAGATTGGCAACAAGGAGATGCAGCGGCATCATAGGACGAACCTCCTAGAACAACGTGGGTATGTAGCTATGATCAAGAACCGTAAGACCGTGACCCGGCGTAAAAGTAAAAGGCCGAAACGCCTGCGCGAAGAATCCCCGACACAAATCCCGCACCCATGTTGCAAGTGGTGTGACGTATCCGATCTCACGACAGAGGCCCTGAACATTGTCATAGGTGATCGCCTCATCACGTTCCACAAAAGCTCTGACGGTGGCGGCACAGAAAGGATGCAGACGAATGTATTCACCAAGCTGCTCATAATCCCGGTCCGCGATCTCAGAGTAGTGGAGTTGACTATATTTAAGCCCAGCCCAGAGGCTCAGAACACAGAACAGAGCAGGAATGAGATAGCCAATCAGAAGAAAAATCACCCAAGCAGAACTCGATCCCCTCCCCATCATTGGAGCACCGATCAATTCAGTCATCACGATAACTGGAAGCACCAAGAGGAAGAGGGGCCACAGGACGGCGCGAAAAGGATTTCCGATGCGAGCGACACATATTGTTTGTTTCACTCGAATTCTCCTGTCTGATCAATACAGGTTTACGAGATAGACTAGAACAAGGGAACTGCAAGACCGATCACGTCGCTTTCCTTCACCATCCCGTAATATCGTGAATCAAAAGACCGCGCATGGGGAAGGGAGACATAGTACTGATGTGCCGGAATCTCCCCGCGGAAACTCGTGAGGTAGATCGGAACACCAAAACGATCACGACCGAATCCAGACGCAACCGGTTGTCCGTTGATCACCACTTGATTCTCAACAACATCCACCCGATCCCCAGGCATACCCAGGACTCGCTTCATCCACATCGTATTCACCGGTATTTGTGTTCTCGGAGCATGAGGCTCAATACGCTCGACGTATTCCTCCCGTAGCTGGAAAGCCACCAACTCCCCGCGGTCAGGCAAAATCCCCTTCTTAATCAAGAACACCGTATGAAACGGCCAGCTCTCCTGATCTCGCATATGAATTTGATACCAAGGAGAAATAGCGGCCACCGCAAAGATCGCCGCATAGACAATGACCATTCCCCAAAACACACGAGGATGCTCATCGATCCAGCGAGTAATCCTGCCGGCTACCTGTATTTGGGGCTGCGTGATAACCACATCTGCATTCATCACATTCCTCCCAGACGGAACCAACTATGTAGTCGGCGCCGATTGACCGCTCCGACGTTGTTCCTCCTGAATCATGATCTTGATGACCTCTGCAATACTCAGTTCCTCGCCATGCTGTTTACGAACCTGAGCAATCATGTGAAGTTCATCGGGATCGGTCGTGTAGAGCAGCTGGGTCTGTCGCGGGACCACCAGGCGGACAACACCTCGACCAAAGGGCGTGATGGCAAAGATCTCCGAATATCCCCTTCCCCGATCCACGCTCTCCAAAAGGGAATACTCGAAATCGTTCAGCTTGATCTTTCCTGTACGCCGCATGCTTTCGATACTCTCGGGATGTTGCTTCAGCAGGAGCTTGAAATCGGAATTCCCCAACAGCGCCATCCCGACTTCCTTCATCTTCACGTCGTAGTCATCAATGTTCTGAGTGATGGTTCCAATGGATCCCCCATATTTTCTGACCCGGCGCACAGCCTTTTCGAAAAACGGACCACAGTTTCCCCCATCCGAGAGTAGATCCCACGCTTCATCCATGACCAAGAACTTACGGCGGCCTTTATTCGCCTTTTCAAACATGGCGCTTTGAATACTCATCTGGACCGAGAGCAGGAGGACAGACCCTAGGGCTTTCTGGTCTCCTAGACCATCCATCTCCATCACCACCAAATCATTTTCAAAATTGATATTGTTCACCCGATTGAACAGATGTTCGTACATGCCGCCCTTGGAAAACTTCTGCAGAACTAACGCCATATCCTGTGCGCGATCATCCTTTGATTCTCGAAGACGCATCATCACATGGGTTGGCGTTCCACTATTGCCTTCGTCCTGGAGGACTAACTGAATGGCTTCCTCGAGCAGGGCCATCTGTACATCATTGAGTTTCTGCGACGGACTCACCATCTGGGCATGGATCGCGACTAACGACCAGAATTCATCAGCACGATCCTTTGCTCGCTCCATCTCGTCGGCATAATCATCATCATAGGCGCTGGAGCCATCTCCCCAATGCACGAGCTTGGAAAATGGATTGAAACACAGCTTCGCCCCTTGCTTCGCATATTGGATATATTGGCCCTTGCGAAGTTCACATAGTTTGACGTAGCTATACCCGGCATCGATAATCCATCCACGCCCACCCACTTGCAGATAGTTCTCGATCAAGTCATTCATCCAGAACGACTTTCCGGCACCGGAGGTGGCAATCGCCGAAAAATTATAATTACCTTGCTGATTCGCAAAGAGATCGAGCGAGACAACCTGTCCAGAGCGGGACGTGTATAAGAGGACCGGGGAGCCGCCCCCCTTCCAATCCCCCACCAATGGCGCACAATGCGCGGGAACAGCGGTGTGCACCGTCTTTAGTCGGCGCAACCCATCCCGCAAGAGCTTGGCGTCAGAAGGCAACGCCATCGGCAGGCCGCAGAGGAAAATCTTCAAGCCAATGAAGAAATCGTCCTGAAGATTGATATCCATCGCGCGATAGATCGACTTCATGGAGTCCGCTTGTTGTTGCGCCTGCCGAGGAGAATCGGCATAGATCGCCACTTGGAAAAACTGGCCAATAAACTGACGACTATTCTCGATCTCTACCGCCATCGCATTGGAATGTTCGAGCTTTGAGCGAAACACGGGAATGAGGTTCAGAAAGATCCCTTTGGCTTGATTGGAGATCACCAGATGTTTCTTGTTGAATCGTGCCTTTTCTGAAACTTGATCCAATTTCAGTACGTTTAATGTGATGAAGAATGGGCAAATGATCTGATCGGTCAGCTTCATCAAGCTACCGATGAACTCCCGATTACGCCCTCCGTGCCAATGAAGGGGCCACGATTGGATGGTCATGGTCTTGACGAATTTATTGTCAAGTTCCAGCATTTTGGTTTTTACATTCATCACCGTATCCAACCGCACGGCTTGATCACGAAGCAGAATCTCATCTGAATAGGCAGGGGGACGATCGTTCCATGAATGGCCGGGATTCAATAAGACATGAAGTAGCCAGAGAAACTGGAGCGGAGGCACACGCTGAGGCAACAGTCCCATCGTTCGAAGCTGTTCTTCGATCCCATCTAAGGCCTGATAGACCGATTCTTCGTCCCACCCATCAGGATTGATATCCTTTACCGGCATCGTAATGGAGACATAGAGTGTGATGTCACGAGGCTTTAGGGGAGGATTTGGAATCAGGGATGTATCTCTCGCGTGCAGATAAAACTCCCTCTTGGCACGAGCCGCAGCATGATGTTCGGGGCTCTGAGTCCCCCGTTCAGCAAGCACCACATGCTGATCCAAGCAAGGTTCGATAATAGGGGACGCATGGAGCATGAATTGAAAGGTGGTTCCGATAGGAAGATCCGACTCAAACAAGTTGGTCAGCTTTTGAATCCGCCCTTCATCAAGCCCTAAGACAGGCTGGCTGGCCCATAGGATTCCGATGCGGCCATCATCCATTCGATAGACACGATTCTTCTCGTCATAGGCCTCGTAGGGAAGCCATTCACTCAACGAGGTCCGCTCAACTGTCTGTTTCACGCGAGTTTCTAGTATGGTCGACATGTCTTACCTTTCTTGCTCTCAGCCCATAACAATGGAGGCCCCCCCCACGACTTCCCACGATCAACTTATGGCATTGCCGGTAATCCCAGGGGCCCATCCTCCAGCATGTACGGAGACGCCCCACCAGGAACCGGCATTTGCGGCAAACCCTGTGGCAGAGGAGACATCGTAGGCGGACGTTCTGCTCCACCCGTTGGACCTCCAGCTGGCTCCTGAGATTGAACCGTCGACAAAGCTGAAGCCGTAGCCGGACCACCCGCACGATTGCGAGTACTCGGCGGCTCCACCATTCGGGAGTTCCGAGGGATAAACTCGCGAGATCGACCATAGGATGACGCGGCTGCTCCCTTGCCTCCAAATTGATGTCCATAAACAAATCGGGGACCTTCTACCACTTGATAGACAATCGTCGCTTCGTGGAGACGACCCTTCGCATCCTGCCATGGCGCGATCCACACCTGGAGAGTCTTCGGAGGGGTCACGATCGGCTTGCCCAGAAAGGATTCCGCTCGACCAGCAAAGGCGCCATTCACCGGCAACGGGAGATCCTGCGCAGCTTTCGAATCCGCATGATCAGATGAGGAATTGCCTCCGTTTTTCTCAGTCACCATTGCCGGTTTATCAAACCGATTCGCATACGCATTGGAAACTGATTCGCAAATCGCCTGATCCGGGTAGCCTTTGCACGAGAAATCTGATTGGTATCCCCCTCCGCACGCAGTCAATGTTCCCAACAAGAGGAGGGCGAGCCCCTTCACAACCGGAAAGAAGAACTGGTGCATGGACTCATAGCCCAGAAGATCGACTTGTCTGCGAGAGGACATCATGGGACGTTACTCCTTTGAGGACAAACACAGCCTCAGATCACGGTTTGGACGCATCGAGTTGAAGCATCGATAACAATTGCTCTGCTGAGACAAATCCTTCCAGACGTTGACCGCTCGGCAGGAACACAGTAGGAGTCTTGTGCAATTTGAGGCGCCGGCCAAACTTCAAAATGTCATCAACCGGATGCTGACAAAGCTGTGCTGGATTCTCGATAGGCTGAGCAGTCAAGGCCTTATCCAGCGAGGCAGCACGGTCAGAAGAACACCAGACCGCCACTGATTTCCGATAGGCATCGGGGTGAATCGTGGTCAGGGGATGCAGCAGAACAGCGACAGGAACCCCTAAGGAAACCAGCTTCTTGATTTCTGGATGCAGCTTCTGACAAACCGGGCAGTCCAGATCATCGACAACTAAAAGAGGTTTTGTAATCTTCGGGGACTCAGGCTGGAGGAGGATCGTCTTGCTCAGATCCAGTGAATCAAGCACTCTGCGCTCCCGCTCTCTCATATATTCCTGAGTCACGTTGCGACCAAGTTGAAGGTCAAACATCCCGCCGGCTAACACATACCGACCACTCTCATGGACGTACCACAACCCTTCCGGACTATCGGACTCAGTCTCAACGAGATACCAACTCGGGATTTCAGTCTTCGCCACGCGACGCACGTTCATTCCCGGAAACTTCTGTTCCATTGTGGATTGAAGCATTTGCGGTACATCACTCCGTTCACTCCCTTGGGAAGCTTGAACGAATGCGATGACCTCACAGACCACCATCACCGCGACTGTCAATCCAACACCCACTCTTTTTGTTTTCGACATATGAACCCCCTTCAATAAAGACTGCCCGAAGAACTCACGCCGTTACAGGAAGTAATCCACCAGTTCGCGACCAGTCCCGACAATGAAGTCCACCTCACGTTGGGCATCGATCTCGATCACCGGAAAGACCGAGGCAGCCATCATGCTGTAATGTCGGGCGAGAAACCGAGCCGCTTGTCCCATGCCGCCCGCTGCCCCAGCCATGGCAAGCGGACCGGCTGGAGGAAGGTTAAATGCCTGGTTGGGGCTTTGAGCGATAACGAACCCTTGCTGATATGGCATAAATGCCTGTGAAATCCCTGAAACGAAACCAGCCAGTAGCGTCCGACCCAGTAACGCACCCTCTTTCATCACGACTCGGCCGCGCAAGCCGAGCTTGCCGTCTTCACCGTTGACGAATCCTTTCAGATCAAGGTCGACGGCTTCGCCATTCTGCTTGACACACGAGATCGCAGTACCTCGTATTTGCACACGCTCACTCGAGAGTTCCCCCACCCCTTCGCCAAGGATGAAACACTCACGTGCATCGACCATGACTTCATTCGGGAGCTTCATGAGATCCCGAACAACCATCAACACGGGATAGGGACTGTTTTGTGAGGCTCCACCAGCACCGGCACCACTCGCAGTTTTCGCGGGGGCATCCATCCCAGACAACAATTTGACCGGGATAATCGCGCCGGTGTTCAACCACAGTTTCTTCTCAGAGGCTTTCTTCACCGTCGCAGGATCCGTCTTAAAGAGCACACGTATCCCATCTTGTGGAAGGTCAACGGCCCCACCGGCCTGAACACCCGTTGCGCCCGGACGCCCTGCAGGAAGTGCACCAGGTACACCACCCTTCGGCAGAGGAAAGGCCGCTGGCTGTGCAGACGCCCCACCAGGGGCCAAGGGAGGCGGTAGCGGGGGCATGCCGGACGGCCGAGCGCCCTTACCATCGCCGGACGCGAATGTCACTCCGCCGGAACGCTGAACACTCCCGACCTGCTTTGATAAATCAGAGATCTGTTTTCTGATCTCATCTTGACTTTTGTGGTCAAGATCCAGTGTTCGACGCAGCACATCATTCTCTACTTCCAACGCCTCAATCCGGGAACCGGCCTGTTTAAGGAAGATTTCCTTGTCAACCTTTTCAGTATCAATAGAGATCGTCTTTGGTGCCTTTTTAGCGACTAAAGCACTGGGCGGAGTACGAAATTGACTCAGTACGATCGCCATGCCAATAAATCCGATCACCGCAGCCGCGGTCACTAAGGTTTTCGACGATGGGGCCGTCTTTTCAGCTTTGATGGGATCGCCCGGCTGTAACACTGGGCCAGACTGTCCGGATAAGGTCGTCATTGTGCAAATCTCCCCCCTACTCCCAAACTAGTTCTTGGAATCTGGATCGATCTTCGGTGCCGCCTTTTCTCGAATAGGAGGCGTATCATCGGTAATCAGAATCTCAACACGCTCACCTGGTTCGACAACCTGGCGATCAAGTGCAATGGCTTTTTGACGACCGGTATAGAATTCAGGCTGACGAACCGTGTACTTGGTCTGCGTGATGTTCTCGAGCACATAGACGGTGACACGGTACTTCGGCCCTCGGTACTCGACCGCATTCAACACTTTAAGTTCGAGCCACTTGGGATAAAATTCTGGGGGGATCGTCGAGGTAACGTAGCCTTTAGGAACCGAACCCTTCGCCACAAGGTTAATGACTTCGAGTAACCCATCTTGGTAGTCAGCTGCATGTCGGATCGGATCAGCGTCACGATCCATAGAGGCACCGCGAAAGTCATCGATATTGATCATCTGCGCGCTCAGCGAAGGCTGAACGGTGATTTCAAACACGTAGGTGAGGGAACCTGCCGTGATGATTAAATCGGCAGGCCCAGTTCGCGCACGGACGATCACATTCCGACCTTCTTTGTCAGCCTGGAGGTCCGGCTTTGAGGTCACAGCGCTCGTGACCTGGCTGGGAAACACAAGAACGTTCAGATCACGACTGGAGAGGACGATCTGCTGCGGATCGTCACCCGTTATTACCAGCCTCTGACTCGCCAGACTTTCCATCGGCGTTGTTAGTGCGATCCAGATGGATACCACGCACAGCAACAACCCACGGCTTCCAGTCTTGAAAACGCAGCTTGATGTGATATTCACGTTCTTCCTCTTGGGTTTCAGTTTTGCCAACAAACCGACGCTCCATTCCCTGAATGATGATTTCGTCTCCGCTCACCCGAGTCGCTATTGGGAAAAACACTCGATTCAAGTTATTTTTCTTCACGTAAACCGCTTCAGCTCCAAGCGACTCGCCCATGACCCCATACAAATCTGGAGGGACATAACTCATGAACAGTTTATGGGTGTATTCGACTGACGCGGGGGTCACATTGGCAATCCAAGGCAATAGCGAGAGAGCAATGGCCTTCCGATACTGTTCATCCCCATCCATGGCACTCGCCGAGTACGCCTGCTGAATCTGCATCGGCACGATATGAAGCACTTCATGGCTTCGAAAGATGCCGTTGGTTACCAACGCACCAGACAGCAGAAGGATGATCAACGCCATAAACACGATGAGCATCTGCCTGGTATGCAACAAGGATTTCCATAGTTCGATTGTCATCGCAGTCTCCTACTCAACTAATTCACGGATCGCTCCTGAAGGCACGCCTTTGATCGCAAAAGATGGAACGCCATACCAATAGGCCAAATGAAAAATAAAGCCATCACTCTTGCCGTTCTTGAGCTTCGCAAGAATGAATGTGCTAATGACCCCGACGATCAAGAGCGTGGTGAGCTGGCGTGTAATCAGACCGAGAAAAAAAGACAGAAAGAGAATCACGAGTTCATCCAACTCCCACCAAAGAATCTGGGGAAGCGCGTCCATGTATCTCGGAATAAAGGCCCCCACAGCACACCCTCCTTGGGATGAAAGATGGGGCGGCCTAGTCGCCCCATCTCAGCGAACCCTTACAGCAATCCAGTCACGATGGTCGGAAGGATCGTCGGAACGTAGAAGAACCCGGCTCCCACGCCGAACCCACCGAACATTTCGCCCCACCGGCCGGCGATGGCCGACACTAGTCCATAGGTGGCCGCCGCAAGGGCGAGCAACAGGCCGAGCGAACCCTGCATGTAGTTGGTCACCAACGTCACCAGGGGGGTGAATGTGGCATCCGCACCGGCAAAAGCCGGAAGTGCCATCGCGACGAAGCTGGCGAACATGACCATGCCGAGAACCATTGCCACCGACCCAACCTTTTTTGTGTACTTGCTAATCGTTTGCATGAACGTCCTCCTCAGACGCACTTATCGGTTTGAAGTGAAGTTATCGTTTACCTAGCGATGCGTTTGTCTCCGCCGTCGTGAGGAGACAGGGCGGCACGCAGCCGCGCCATCTCAGCGAACCCTTACAGCAATCCAGTCACGATGGTCGGAAGGATCGTCGGAACGTAGAAGAATCCGGCTCCCACGCCGAACCCACCGAACATGGCGCCCCAGCGGCCGGCGATGGCCGACACCAGCCCATAGGTGGCCGCCACGAGGGCAAGCAACAGGCCGAGCGAACCCTGCATGTAGTTGGTCACCAACGTCACCAAGGGGGTGAACGTCGCGTCAGCGCCGGCATACGCCGGGATCGCCATCACCACGAAGCTGGCGAACATGACCATGCCGAGAACCATTGCCACCGACCCAACCTTTTTTGCGTATTTGCTAATCGTTTGCATGGACGTCCTCCTTAGACGTACTTCTCCATTTGGTGTGGATCGTTCGTGATTATGTTTGTCTTCGCAGTCACCGAACCAAATGGGAAGCGCACGCCTGCTACTTGGCCATAGAAGGAGTCCCTCCTTTATGCTCAATAGAGGACACGTCATTCGCCGGCTTCACGGACGGAACAGACGCGATCGATGGATGACAAGGCTTCAACATGACACCCGTCACTTCCACCCGCCGCGTTGCAGCATCGGTCGACTTGTGACAGCAGCCAGCACGGCCACTGACCTCGACGCGCATTTGCTTCCCCACGACTTCGGATAAGGCACGTGAAACCTCTCGTGCGCGTTCCGTCGCCAGCGCCGCATTCATCGCCACGGATCCGCTTGGATCAGTGAACCCTTCAAGATGGAAATACGAGACAGGGATCCCATGAAATCGGGCAAGTTTTGCGCGTTCATACTCAGTCATCACGTTCGACCCCAGAGCAAACTGAATCACCTCACGCTCAACCTCACTGACATTTTCACAAGTACGCATCGATGGACCCTGTCCACCACCCATAGGAGCCAGGGGTTGCTGGACAGAACCGGGGAGGACAGGAGCCACAACGGCGATACTCGCGGCAGGAATACTTCGTCCTGGCGGAACAAAACGAGGCAGTCCCTGAAGAACGCCCATCACGGCCGTCTTGATTGGAGCCAATTCTTGTTTCTTCGTAGCCTCAACTCGTGGTTGTGGCTGAGGACTCAACACAGGGTGATCGACACAGGCACGCGGTTCCGTAATCAGCCACTGAGGCTGCTTTTCGACCGCTACCACCGTCGCCTTCGCTTCATACTGTTGCCCGCACACATTGATCCGATCAGCCATGTCACTCCTGGAGGGAGTGAGACAAGATGTCAGAGAGAGCACGGCACACACTCCTCCAACCATCCCAATACCCTGTTCAACGGAATAGCGGGTACTCATTGTCGACATATTCCCTTTCAGCGCCCCCTGAGCCGATGATCGCTCTGATGAATCTGCCGAATAACAGCAGCGCCTATAGTCACACTGAAGTTATACGGATTGGGGTCTACGACAACGGGAACATAGAAAACAGAACGCTAAAGACCGCAGTGAATGACCGATGGAGGGGGGCTGTGAGAAGGAGATGGCAACTCGCGAAACAGTCCGCTATGCCGATGAAGAGACTCAGGGTTCTTTGAATTGAGGAGGACACACCGACTGGGTAGGTGAGGATGTTGAAGGATGTACGAGAAGAACGGTAAAACCCGTCGCCTCTTGGCGGAACACCGTTCGTAAGACCTCAACCTGAAGACATTCTGCCGGCATAACGCCTCAGACAACAACGGCAAGGCTTACGGAGCGTCGCAACCAAGAAACATACTGACCGTTCGTCCCAATGCGGTAGAGCCGAGCACATTGGAGACATTGATGGACGTAGCGTTCAAGATACTCATCCATATCGGCAGCCCGATATGGAAACACCGCGCCTTGGCAGTGAGGACAGTCATTGAGGACTCGCTTGCTCGCCATGGCAGCAGATCCCGAATTCACGCCGCTGCTCCTGAGCTCCCAGCGCTCTCCAACGAAGACTGAGTCCTTGCGCTCAACGCTTCTATTCGACGTGCTAGCTCTAAGGTCTGTACTTGCTGAGGCAGGGACAACACCGCTTTCCTCCGTTCAAGAATCCCAACATAATCAGTCAGCCGACGCAACACGATTCGCACCGAAAATTCCTGATACCCTTGCGACTCACTGCAGACGATCCGAAATGATTCATCACCTTCGCTCGGACCGCCTTCTCCGCCTGACACCAACGGTTGATCAGCAGCCATGAACCGCTGCTCGATCTCCAGAACGGACTGTTCCAATCGAGAGAGGGTCGATTGTTCAACGTACAGCCATTGTTCGGGATTCCACGCATCATGACGAGTCAGCACCGGCAAGCACTCTCGCAAGGGGAAGGACTATGTGAGCGGAAATGCTAACCGGTCGCGAAGCTGCTCCACCTTCGCGAAATCCCCATGAAAGGCCGCATACAACTGGGCCGCATCATAGAGCTTAGAGACCGCAATCCGCTTCTTCATCGCCGTGCTCATCCGTTGAGCCAAACGACGTACCACCCCATCACCATGACGCCCACGTTCTAAGGCCTCATGAACCACCCCTCCAAGAAAGAGCCGCGCGCGAATCAGTCCTTCACCGGCCGACAAGATTTGTCGATAGTACCCCTCAGCCTTCTCCCCTAACTCCTGCTCCCACCCATAGGTGACTTCAGGAGAGGGATGTTGCTCCTGACCTGACATAACGTTCACCATGTAAAGGTTAGACCCACCATTCCACGGACAATGGCCTGACCTGTCGTTCCCAGAAAGTCTCGATTAACCCCCAAGCTAAGCTGCCAGTTCTTATCCAGAGCCACCAGGTAACCCAGTTCGGGGGCGACGACCATCGAATCTGTTTTGAGAGGATCCTGCATGACGCGGAAATTAAGAACGACAGCTGAAGACTCAGCGAGAGCTTTGACGGCCCCCAGATTGACGCCAAAGAGGCTCGTTCTAGCAGGAATCCATTGGCCAGGTTGGAATGAAGGGACGACTTCATACCAAACATTCCCGCTAATCCACCAGTTGTTGCGTACATTCCAGGAGGTCACAAGAGCGCCTCTCAAAGTGGGGTTCTTTCGATCACCCTGAAAAGGAATAGAGCTCGACACTCGAATCGCGGTACTCGGCTTCCAATCTCCTGGCTCTGGTTGTTTGTAGAAGCGAACCATCGTTCCTAAGCTAACGGAGCGCGGATCCTCAACTGTCGCAGGATTCAGAGACCCTCGCAATGATGTCCCTCCTGCTGTGAACTCAATATCTTCCGCCATACCCAGGCGGATATCATGCGTGGCCCGTAATCGTCCTACTTCGGTCCCAACTGCGTTCTCCGTGATATCGGTCCGAAGAGCCGATTGCACGGCAAACGTTCCCTTCGGAACCGGATACGCGTCATCCAGACTCGTCCCATAATCTGGATTCAAATTCACAATCGATAAACTCCATGCCGGAGATGGGACACTCGCCGTAGTCAGCCACACGGCACACAGCACAATAGCAGACCATGTCCGTTTCATCACACCCTCATCCTGAAATGATAAAAGAGAATCGATCTATTGAGGTAATACGGACGAGCCGAGGAAGGCGAACAGTGAAGTACTGCTAATCCGTTACTTCAGGACGAGTATGGGCACATCGCGCTGAGGGTCAATCACCTCACACCGCAGCGGCCAGGAAGCCGGAAGGATCATCACACGCACACGAGGGAGTCCACGGTCTAAGGACGCCGTTTTCCACATCACATTCACCGGGCAGCGATCATTCAGCAAGACCCGTGATCGCTCCAATAAGTGCCAGAGCGCATCCTCCATTCCCGACACATCACGAGTAAGCAGATCGCCGGGCGCATACTCCACTACCAAGGGGTCGTGAGTCAGCTCTACTTCACTTTTGCACCTCTGAGGCTTACGATCACAAATCCCCGAATTGGACCCAGGGAACTCGGGCAAAGTGCTTGCGATCATAGGTGAGGATCTGTGTCAGTCCGCGATCTCTCATGTGGAAGGCGTTGTAGGCGTCTACGAAATCGATGTTGGCATGGACGTAGAGATCCAGGGCCATAAAGAGAAGCGGGGTTTCGGGACAATCCAGATTGGGCGTATTCAGAATCTTCTCAACTTTCGCGGCGATATCCGGCTTCTCAAGTTTATAAAAGGATTCCAGTGTCCAGATAATCTCGGCGATGACCAGCAGACTCGTCGCCAATTTTATCTTGCCTCGCAGGGCATCACGAAACAGTGTCTCGGCTCGCTTGGCTTTCGCCGGGTCGTCGTTGGTCAGAAAACGCAGAAAGACATTCGTGTCGACGAAGACACTAGCCATGTCCAGCCACCTTCTTTGTCACGGTCTGCTTCACTGACTGACGAATATTCTCAAAATCTTCGGGGCGCGCGGACGGTTGAACTGACCCCCTGAGATCGAGAATGGTCCCCTTTACGACCTTCAAGACCACCTCTTCGCCCCTCATCACGAAAAGGACCTTCTCTCCTTCTTTCATTCCTAAGCGATCACGAATTGCCTTTGGAATCGTGACCTGCCCCTTCCGAGTCATGACGGAGTCCATCATTCCTACCTCCATACATATTGTAGTACTTCACAATGATAGTACTACTTTCCTTTTGAGTCAACCTCGCTTTCATCAGTAGGCTGGCGTAATGCAATCGGCAGAACAACGGTTTTGAATAGCGATGTTGTCCGAATTCTCCATAGGCCACGCCAACCTGATTCTTGCCTCACGGTAGTTGCCCTGGCAATTCCAGGACGAGCGGCTGACTAAACGGCTCCACGGTCGGAAGAGGGTCCGCTTGTTTCACATGAGACGGAACCTGTTTCCAATGCGCCGGCTTCACTCGACGACGGAGCCCCACTATCCGCTGCAACGCGGCTAACTTACCGAACCTGGAGACCATAGAGTTTTCGTTCCATCAACACGATCAAGATTTCATTAGCACGACAACCGTGCACCACACTATGCCGCTCAAGTTCCTGGCTCAATCGATAGAACCACACATAGGCATTCTCAGGCTTCAGGGCCAAGAGCCAGTCGGAAACACCCTCAAACCAGGCATAGTCCAGCGTCTGAAGGGGGTTTTCTCGCAGTGTCGTCAAACATTCGTCCAGGACCACTTCAATTGCTCCACGCGATTCATACACCGCGTCCGACATATCTCTTCCTCCTTCATACACCAAACAATATGTCTGGCGGCGACCGACCGCTCTCCAAACTCCCGAGAAACAAAGGCACGAGTCTTCCGTTTCACCATGACCCATTGGCGGTTGTTCGGATCGTCGGCCTAATCATCATGACATATCCGGCTATCGTCACGTCCCCTGTCATGGAGTAATCCCCTTTTTCTTCCCATGATTTGCAACATTCGTCACCCGAGGAAATGAATCTTGCAATTGACAGGACATCGGTCCCTCCCTGAACACCCTTAAGCCCCTCCAGCTCAATCCTGGCCGCGCCACTCCATCTCTGTCGTGGCCTTTCCCAACCATTTTCACGAAGGACCCGCCAATGATTGCTGAACTGATCCATCCCATCGCCGCGATGGGCTACGAAGAGTGGCCCTATCGACCACGTCCTTCCAACGCCGGGCCAGAGATCTGCATCAGAAAGCTCTCGTACCAAACCAACAAGATCGCTGGCAAAGATCCCCATGGACGATTCCTTGTCGTGTTGGACGACGGGACTTGGCATGAAGAACTCGTGCTGAACTGGATCGAGAAAACCGTCTTTCAATTGCATAGCCGCCAACTGCGCGTCACCTGTGGCACGACGACCTGGAATGGCCAGACCTATGACATCAACGGTGCGATCGATGGCATCGTGACCGATCTGCTCGGTGTCGACCGTCTGCTGGAAATCAAAGGTCATGAACATTTCACCTTTACCCGGTTCTCCAACGGCGACTATCCCATCAACCATTTCACTCAATGCGCGATGTACGTCACCGGAGTACAACGTATCAACCCGGAAATCAACGAGTGCCTCCTCCTCATTAAGAACAAGAATCAAAGCGCCTTTCTTGAATTCCGCCTGCGATACGACACCGACGCCGACCGGTTAACCGTCGTAGAGACCATCCATTCCAACGGCGAGCACACATTTCCCAACCAGGAGTTCATCGGTCTGTACAAGCAGGCCATGACCAAATTCGACCAGATCGAAACACACCGAGAATTTGGCACGCTCCCTGCCCGACCATTTGAGAATGACGATTCCTACCACTGCCATTACTGTCCATACCGGACGCAGTGCTGGGAGGGGTTCGTCCGTCAACCCCTGACTGGGATTGCGGAATTACGCACGGAGCTGATTCCGACGATCGAGGAATATCTGAAGTTGGAGGCTGAGCTGAAACCAAAAAACAAGCGGTTCAAAGAGATCAAACAATTATTGAAACTGGAACTCACAAGCCAACATATCCAACGAGCACAAGGCCAAGGCTATGTCCTCGCCATCAATGAATCAACAGAAGAACGACTTGACCAAAGCCTGCTGCCGGCCGACCTCGTCGAACGATCCAAGACAACCCGCAAAAAGGAAGAATTAGAGGTGTACCGTTTCCACCAAAAAGCTCAGAAACGCAAACAGAGCAAACGAACAGAATCCCTAGCGAGCTAACATTCATTCCCTCACTGAAGGAGATCACCATGGGCGAAGCACTCAAGCTGCAAGACGCACGAATCAGTACATTCATCCCGTTCCACAGAATTAAAGGGCTCTCGGATCGCCGACGGGTGCCCGTTATCGGACGCATTAAACTTGGGGTGAGAGTGAATGGGAAAGACGGCATCTACCCAAAGGAGACTCCCTATTTCGTCGTGCCACCGGAAGTCGAACACGTCTATGGACCCAAGCCAACGGAACTGGACATCATTTTCGTTTCCGATGATGAAACGAAAATGTTTCCACAAGCTCTCAAATTATACGGAGAGAACCAGTTGCTGAAATGCATCGGCAACGGCGAACAAGCCTCGCGGTTAAACGAGAGATTCAAATGGGAACCGCGGGCTTGTACATGCGAATTCTTTGATCAGAGGAAATGCCGGGCGCGTGCCAACCTCATGGTCATGCTACCCAAGGTAGGCACTGGGGGACTGTACCAGATCGACACGGGCAATCAGGACAGTATCCCGAACATCAACAGTTACTTCGAGTTTCTCTATATGACGTTCGGGCGCATCGCGAATATCCCGCTCAAGCTCCGCCGTGTTCCTCTCACGCGGCGCCGAGAAAACCGATCCGAAACACACTACCCGTTAGTCCTTCGATATGAGGGCACACTGGAAGAAAGCAAGCAATTGAAGCAGGAAACCGCCACCATTCTCAAGAAACTGAAATCAATCGAGATCCAGGACCCCCTAGACATCAATCCCGCAGCGGATACAGATGCCAAGATTGTGGCGGAAGAAGACTTGCCTGAAGTCATGACACTGTCCTCAACTCAAGCCACAAACACCACAGCCACCGCGCAGGAGGTCCAACAAACAGAAAAGGACTTGGGACAGCCCTCCCAATCCACGACCGAAGGCTCCCCAGCCGATACTACTTCCATTAGAAGCAGCTCAACCCACACCACAAGGGAGCGCAATGGAAAGCCCTGAACCTAAAGGACCCAAAACTATGTCCCAGGCGCAGTTCGATTTCCTCTGTCGACTCGCTAGGTCCATGAAGATCGCGCAAGACCAAGTGACAGAACACACGCAAGGCTACACGACCAAACAAGCATCAAACCTGATTAATCAACTCCAGGCTGGAGATTTCTCTGCTTTCGACATTGTGAAAGAAGAAGAGATCGTACTCCCACCAGCGGTCAATTCAACGACGCCCCTTCCCGCCCCAGCACCTGAAGGGGCAGAATTTTAGGGAGGATCAACGATCAATGAAACCGATCTGGTCAGGCCATTTTGCACTTCTATGGAAGCGGCAACCAGCCAGCCAAACGATCTCTTACATAATGGAATATCGACCAGCGAAGATTCCAACCCTGATGAGAAGAAGCCTGTCAAAAATCCTGCCGCTGTTGCTTTAGGTCGCCTCAGTGGACTGAAGGCGGGAAAGCCAGGGGGGAAACTCTCACAAAAGAATAGGAGCCTCATCGCAAAAAAAGGCTCCTAAGGCCAGGTGGAAGAGCCAAAAAGCGGAAAACGCCCATAAGTTGTTGACTCGCTAGAGCCTCTACGCTACATCTAGGGGGGGCATTGACACCATGTAGCACGGTGATACATTATGAATGACCCCACTGATTTGGATCAACCGCCGCAGTACTCAATTGAAGTTGCACGGGCTACTTTCAGGAAAGCTGTCCGTCAGGGGGCATTCATCTCTACGAAGCATGCTCGTAAGAGGATGCATGAGTACCAAGTTGATAACAACGACATTCTGGGTCTTGCGCGAACAGGTGTTGTTCTGAATACACCAGAATTGGATATTAAGACAAATGAGTGGACCTACAGAATTGAATCTGACAGCCTTCGGCTCAAAGCCGTTTTTACTATCCCTGACCCAAACAGAGTTCGATTAATCACAGTCATTACGGACTGATTTCAATATCTTCTAATTACTCTGTGGGAAAGGAGGTCAACGCCGTGAAGTGCGCTCAATGTGGCCATAGTATGGGAAAAACAACGGGCATTCATCGGTACGAGGAGTCTGGATTGAAGAACGTCATGCTGATGAACGTGCCGATGTATAAGTGTACTTCATGTGGGGAAACGGAAGTAGAGATCCCTGCAATGGAAGAACTACATTGCCTAATTGGACTGTTTGTACTGTATCAACCCGACCGTTTAGGGTCTGCCGAAGTACGATACCTTCGGAAGCATATGGGATACTCACAAGATGAGCTAGCTTCGTATGTGGGGGTGACGCGAGGGACAATTACTAGATGGGAATCCGGGGGAACTATTCGTATTGATCAAGACAAAGCCTTGCGTCAGCTCTACGTACGGAAGAAATGCGAAGAACTTGAACACATTGGGATCGATTCAAGAAGATTGCTTGAGGTCGTCTTAGAAAGACTCCCCTTACAGCCTAAGAAGCACCAATTGAGAATCCGAACAGAAGATTGGACGAACAAAGAAGAAGGGAATACCTGCTCTCCTGCCTAGATAATTCTTCTCCCTTCGGCCCCAGAGCATAGATCTGGGGCCGCAAACAGACCAAATTAGTTTTCTCTCTTTCACTGTGGTCTACTATCGTAAGCTTCCCTCATTCTGAGCCACCGACGCCTGGGGTTCCCGGTATCTGAGATCCATTGTTCCCCTCCACGTCGTATAGCCCACGGCCATTACAAGAAGGCGAACAAGCGGTAGTGGGTCAGTTTGACTCCGGGCCGCCTTCACGATCATGGGAAGGCCATCCATCATTGTTGCGGTTTGGGAACAATGGGAGCGTGGAATGGGGCTGCAGGAATGCTAAACGCTTGCGCGGCATTCGGTCGAGCATGGATTGCGGAAATTTCTAAACGGCGTATGATTTCGATAGGACGCAAACTCTAATCATTGGCTTCCACGGAGTTCGCAAGACCGTTGCATTGACAAGAAATAACGGTTTCGTTATGCTCAATCCATGTTCACCTGTCGTCAAAAGCAGATGCACCTCTTCTCTTTGGGGCTGCTTGTCATCTGGCTCTTTTTTGGGAGCGTGGCACTGCTAGAGCAACTGGCCCCAACAATGGAGACCAGTACGCAAGATGAGCAAGCCTTGATGAGGCTGGTTGATGCGCTTAAGCCTGACGTATCACCCTGCCTGAATGCGCAAGCTGCTTCTTTCATCCCAGTAGTCACTGATATGCCTGGCGCTATCCCAAGGCTCGACCTTCAAAATGGATCCGTTCTGCCGCTAGCTCCTCCTTCACTGAGGCTCCACCAGTCCCTTTCTATTTATCGCATCTGATCCCTGCCTCTGCTCTCCAACGGTAACGTGCGAAGTCTGACAATAGACTTCGCACAGGCTGCTTCCGCTTGAGTCTCTACATCGCATTGTCACGAGGTTGCCAATGGTCGGCTATCGTAAGCCCTGGTCTCAGAGCTGCTGTTTGATTTTGTATGGGTGTCTGCTATGCGGCGGTTGTGCCTGGTTCCAAACACGTCTGCAACAGGAAATTCCCATGGTAGAGCGACCGTATGTGGCCGTTCTCCCCTTCGGCATCGAGGTGGATATTACCAGGCTCTCCTATATTAAAAGTGTTGAGGAGGATCTGTCCCCGGAGGACGAAGCCCAGCAACTCGCTGATGCCCTGCAACAGATTCGCACGGCGGCGCAACGGCTCCTCCAAAGCCGACTGGCGGCAGGACAACGATTCCGATTTGTGTCTGATGAGCAAGTCGCAGCTGCGATGACAACGCTAGAGCTGAAGCCCGGCATCGTCCCGACGACTGACCAACTGGCTTATCTGCGCGCTCAGTTAGGCGCGGACCTCGTCATCGTGGGCAACATCTTGGACTATGGCAAAATCCGATGGCAGTATTGGGTTCCTGGGTTGGTTGTGTCTATGTTGACCGAAACTCTGATTGTTGGAGCGGCAACAGGATTTAATCCGGCTTTCATGGCCGCGACTGCTGGAAGTGAATTGTTGACAGACGTGCCGTTCTGGTGGGGCGGAGCCTATGTAGCGGGGTGGGCATTTCGACCTGTGCGAGTAGAGGCGTCGGCTTTTGATCCCCTCGACGGGGAGGTTGTCTGGAGCGAGACGGAGGCTGCGGTCTACTTGTGGGGACGTTTGAAGGAGGTTCCGGAAGGAGAGCGAAAGAAAAAGGAAGTCCAGCTTGGCCTCAATCTGAAGAAAGCGATGGAAGACATCGGAGACTCTCTCCTGGACGCCGGGCTTACGATATCTGCGCTTCGCATTCGGCGATTGCCCGATGAGAAAATTGTGGCGTTCTAGTTCCAAGCTGCGCTTGCTGTCTGGAACTATGAGGCACAAGAACCACTGGCCTTAATAATAGGAGTGTGGAGCGGTGGCAGAATGAAGGACGCATTGCGTAAGGCCGTTCGAGTCGTGGCGCTACTGAACCTCGCCTATTTTGGCGTCGAATTCAGCGTCGCGCTTCTGATCGGGTCGGTTTCACTCTTCGCAGACTCGATCGACTTTCTTGAAGATGCGTCTATCAATGCCCTGATCCTTCTGGCGCTGGCGTGGAGCGCACCGCGCCGTGCCGTGGTCAGCAAGGTACTCGCTGGCATCATCCTAATTCCCGGCCTTGCCACGGTCTGGATGGCTTGGCAGAAGTTCGCACTCCCGATGCCGCCTGCGCCACTTCCGCTCTCGCTCACCGGGGCGGGGGCGCTGCTTGTCAATTTCGTGTGTGCTCTGATCCTGGTCCGCGTTCGCCATCACGGGGGAAGCCTCGGTCTTGCCGCCTTCCTCTCGGCGCGGAATGACGTGCTCGCCGACGTAGCCATTATTGTGGCTGGGCTGGTCACAGGCTATACGCTCTCTGTCTGGCCCGATCTGCTCGTGGGCCTCGGGATCGCTATTCTCAATGCGGGCGCAGCAGTGGATGTTTACACGGCAGCCGGAAAGGAAAGCGACGCGAGAATTTGAAACTGACCCACTACCGAACAAGCCAGCTGTTTCACAGATGACCATTATCTCTGTCCAACTTGTTGTTGGAATCAAATCCACTCTGAGCTGAAGAACAAAATGATTTCGTATGGTCGCCCACACTCAAATCAGGATTCATGAAAAGCGCGAAGGAAGGGTTAGCCGGCAGCGACTGGAGACGTAGATTTCTGAGAGAGCTTTTCCATCGCAACACGAAACTGCTCAATTTCCTGTTTTGTCTCGGGCTTCAACTGAACCAACATTTCCAACAAACTAAGACAGCCAGGATACTGAGCGAATAAACGACCCGCTCGTTCCGAAACGTAGTCCGCCATAAGCAAATACTCCTCAACCGACTGACCAAGCTGGCTCGCAAGCTCCGCCACTTCCAGCGCCGACAAACGACCTACTCCGGATAACACCAGCTCTAATCGCTCTCCCACCCCAAGACGCACGCCCACATCATGAAGAGAGCCACGCCCCGACGCAGCCACATCGGCCAGCACCCGCGTTCGGAAACGTTCTGACATCGGGAGCAGGACTTGCTCAGAGACAAAAGGACGGATCTCAATAGGAACCACCTCGCGCGAACGTGCGAGGAGCAGACGTTGCACCAAGACCTGTTCCTCCTCTTTGTTGCGCGCGCAGACTTCAGCAATTTTCCGAATCAGTTCCGCACTGGGCAAGAGCCCCTTCTCGGTCTTACCACGTTGGCCGCCATCTCCGGTACCAGACCGGGACCGGGCAACTTCTCGTTCGATTTGAATAATGTGGCTGTGGGCACATCCCAGACGAGCAGCCAGTTGACGGTGTGTAAAATGAGCCCGCTCCCGGGCTTGCTTCACCAAGAAGTGAATCGTAGGTTCTGCCATTTCACTCACCACCCTCTCAAGTGAATTCCCGATCACTCACAGGATTGTGACCAGCTATCGGTAACAATATTGTTATGAGTGAGTATACCACTTGCCTTCAGGACTAGGTTATAGCCTAACCATCCTAGTTATATCCCTAATCATCTAATGATGTTCTTATAATTTACTTCAATTTGCCTGTCAATCAGAAAAAACATTCCGCCTCATCCGGTAATAACTAGTTAGTTGTTTACTTTTAATTAACAGCATTGTTACCATATGTAGGTAACAGTATTATTACCACATCACAGCCCCTTCGCCCGACAGTTACTAAGGAGATGACATGGCGAGAAAGCGCGCTCCCCAGCAAATCATCGAAGCCATCCAACAGGAGATCCAACTCATACCCCACGAGTTTGCACAAGCACTTCGTGTCAGCGAAGTCTGGTTCCGCACACTCATCACGAGCGATCAACTTCCTTCCGTTCCGCTCTTGACGACGCTCTTCACGCTCTACCTTCAGCAAGCCCCCGAACACCAACGTCCTCATCGAGAACTCGTCTCACGCGCCTCTCGTGCTTGCTCTCACAGCTACCTCACAAACATTTCGAACGGATTCGCCCCTCGCTCGCTCTCATTGTTCAGCGAACGGATGCTCCCTTACTAATGTCGTAATCAGTCAAGAAGGAGGATTTGGTTATGGGTCTCCATGCATCAGTTGCCACGCTGGCCCCCCACCGCATTCCCGCCACTCCAGAACTCTCTGAGTCGTTCATCCTCGAATTGTACGAAGAGAACAAAAAGCTGATTCACTATATGGCGTTTCGATACAACGCTTTTGCGCTCGACCGCGCCTTCGAGAA
>Ga0247727_10001789_pt1 | contig 50073 bp, 40 predicted proteins | sample WisWelCaveWW1625_FD_202498 | JGI IMG/M metagenome (GOLD analysis project Ga0247727, IMG submission 202498) | Biofilm microbial communities from Wishing Well Cave, Virginia, United States - WW16-25 | ecosystem: Environmental > Aquatic > Deep subsurface > Groundwater > Cave microbial mat | place...
TTTCAACGAACAGAAAGCAAGGTTGCAACGTTCTTGAAGCTTTGCAAAATGTTTTCAATCATAAAATACTTTTGTGTCCAGCTTAGCTGAATAGTTACGAAAAATCATTCTAAACACCTCCAAGAAAAAAAGAATTGACGCGATTATTAAAGCTGTCATGACTGCCTATTATACAGCAATACTCACATCAAGTACAGATGAACAACGTGATCATAAGTTTTATGATCTGGTTAAGAAATTTCTAGGGGAACTTGTATGAGCAAAGACGATATTGATTATGATAAATACTACGCGAAGCATTGTGCCCGTTACTATGGCTGGTTGCCGGCCGGTAAAGCTTACCAAAAGGGATTAGGGCAAAATCCGAAAAAATCTATCAAGTATTTTACTCTATGCGGTAGGAAAGCAATTGACATTTTCATGTTTGAAATGGAAGGAGTCATTTCGAGAGATAAAAACAGAACTTTGCCCAATGTTATCATTTGCGAAGAGAACGGGCGAGATGCATTAGAAATTCTTGACCTCGTACGTCCACCTCAAAAAGAGGCGATCATCATTGGCCCACTTGAACGAGTTTTGACATTTGAGGACAATGAACATACGCGAGGACGTTCACCCGATGACGATGAACGAAACAAACACATTCGTGAAATGTTGCGAATTAAGGGTTTGTCTCAACGGTTAATAAACTCTTTTCCTTTTGATATCATTAATTTTGATCCCTATGAGAACATTCTGAATCTTGCTCAAGAAGCAAATAAGCTTTTGTATAGGTCGTTCGAGAAAGTCTTTGAACTCCAACAACCCATCAATTCGTTTTTGTTTTTTATAACCATACCGATTTCCGATATTCACGAAGATTTTCAATCGCAGTTCAGGCGTGACTTTGCATCCAATGTTTCTACACATCAAGAAATAAGCAATGGTTTGCTGTTGTCAACCGGTACAACTGAGTATGATCGACTTGATGAGAACAAAAGGGTAGCTGTAGCCATTGGCTTTGCAAAATCTGTTATATTGTCAGTAGCAAGAAAGAATGGATGGAATAGCGAGCATAAAGGTATTTATATCTATCAGAATAAGAGTTTAAGAAAAATGTTGAGTTCGGTCGTCCAATTCTTTAAAACCACATCAACAACTGACAATCGCATGTATGTAGACGATGTTATACGCATAATTGAGCAAATGCCAACTTTCTATTCATACGAGGATTCGGAGAAAAATAAAGAAGTGATTGATCATTTGAATAGGGTCATCGAACTTCGTGACAAAACTAGAGAAGAATTTTCAAGAATGACATAAATTCATGCTCTTGTTCAATATCATGAGCTGTTCTAAAAACTTCTAAATTTCAGTATTGAATAGCTGACTAAGCCAACCCAATATAGGCTTTGGCTAATTCGAGGTTTGGTTGTCGAAAAGTTTCAATCTAAATAATCTCCTATTCGGACTAAGGCAAGGAGTTTTAATGAGCACTGCTGTTTTTACCCCGAAGCCGCATCAGCTTGCCGATGATGAAGATCAGCGGCCTCGCAAAAATTATATCAACGCCGCATTCACCGCCAAATCTTGGCTGTTGACCGTCGATCACAAACGCATCGCCATTCTTTATTTAATCGGCGTCACGTTGTTTTTCTTTATCGGCGGCTTCTTTGCCGTCATGATTCGTCTCGAGCTCATCACGCCGGCCGGCGATTTGATGCAATCGGAAACGTACAATAAAATGTTCACGATGCACGGCATCATGATGGTTTTCTTTTTCCTGATACCGTCGATTCCCGCAATCTTGGGTAACTTTCTCATCCCCATCATGATCGGCGCGCGCGATCTGGCGTTCCCGCGCCTCAATCTATTGAGCTGGTACGTTTATATGATCGGCGGCGTGTTCACCTTTGCGGCAGCGCTATTGGGCGGCGTCGACACCGGTTGGACTTTTTACACGCCGTACAGCAGCACTTATTCCAACACCAATGTCGTTCTCACCGCCGTCGGTGTCTTCATCACCGGTTTCTCGTCAATCTTGACCGGATTGAATTTCATCGTCACCATCCATAAAATGCGCGCGCCGGGCTTGACGTGGTTCCGCATGCCACTGTTTATTTGGGCACATTACGCCACCAGCTTGATTCAGGTTCTCGGCACGCCGGTCATCACCGCCGCCATCTTTCTCATCGCGCTCGAGCGGCTTTTTCACATTGGCATCTTCGATCCCAAGCTGGGCGGCGATCCGATTTTGTTTCAGCACCTGTTTTGGTTCTATTCGCATCCTGCCGTGTACATCATGATTCTGCCGGCGATGGGCGTGATCAGCGAGTTGATTACTTGCTTCTCCAAAAAGAAAGTTTTTGGCTACAGCTTCATCGCGTTTTCCAGCATCGCCATTGCGGTGATCTCGTTTCTCGTGTGGGGCCATCACATGTTTACTACCGGCCAATCGATCTACGCCGGCATGGTGTTTTCCTTTTTGAGTTTTCTCGTCGCCATTCCCTCCGCCATCAAAGTTTTTAACTGGACCGCGACGTTGTATAAAGGCTCGGTGTCGTATCAAGCGCCGATGCTGTACGCCATCGGCTTTCTCGGGCTTTTCACCATCGGCGGCCTCACCGGACTTTTTCTTTCCACGTTGGCCGTCGATGTTCACGTGCACGACACCTATTTTATTGTGGCGCACTTTCATTATATCATGGTCGGCGGCACCATCATGGCCTATCTCGGCGGCATTCATTTCTGGTGGCCGAAAATGACCGGGCGATTGTATCCCGAAGGCTGGGCGCGTTTTGCCGCGCTTGTCGTTTTCGTCGGCTTCAATTTAACTTTTTTTCCGCAATTCGTTCTCGGTTATCTCGGCATGCCGCGGCGTTATCATGTTTATCCCGACGAGTTTCAAGTATTGAACGTGATGTCCACTGCGGGCGCGTCGATTCTCGGGGTTGGCTATTTGATTCCGTTGATCTATTTGATTTGGTCGCTGCGTTACGGCCAGCGCGCGAGCGCCAATCCGTGGAATGCCACCGGCTTGGAATGGAAAACGCCTTCGCCGCCGCCGACTGAAAATTTTGCGAAAACGCCGATTGTGACCGAAGAAGCTTACGAGTATACGCCAGTAAGGTCTGCGTCAAAAGTTCAGACGAGCTGAAAACTTATGTCCTTCGAGCAGCTTTAAAGCAAAAAGCTTTTGAACGCGGATTACGCAGATGACACGGATTCTCACGGATTTTTTATTTTTTGCTTTATCTTACAGACGCAGTCCGTGTCAATCCGTCCAATCCGTGTTGTCCGTGTTCAAAAAACGACGTTGAAATTTTAATTCTTATTCTGATTTTGATTGTTTTAGTTTTTAAAACAGAGGAGACCGAAGTTGTCTGAGCAGAATTCCAATCCGGCACTGTTGCATCACTTCGAAGACGCGGATCAGCAGTTCGAGGCCTCCACGCTCGGCATGTGGGCGTTCTTGATTACCGAGATTATGTTTTTCGGCGGGCTGTTTCTCGGCTATATCGTTTACCGCTCGCTTTACCCCGCGGCCTTTGCCGAAGCCAGCAATCTCCTTAATTACCGTCTCGGCGCCATCAACACCGCAGTGCTGATCTGCAGCAGCTTGACAATGGTGCTGGCCGTTCGCGCCGCGCAATTGGGCAAACGCCGCATGCTCGTTACCTTTTTGGTGTTGACGATTGTTTTGGGTTCCGTGTTTCTGGTGAACAAGGGATTCGAATACGCGCATAAGTTTCACGAGCATCTGGTGCCGGGGCCAAACTTCGGGCCGGAACATGCGTTGGCGCATCCGCAGCAGGTACAACTTTTCTTCGGATTTTATTTCGGCATGACCGGCTTGCACGCGCTGCACATGATTATCGGCATTGTGATTCTGGCCATATTCACCGTACAAGCGCAGCGCGGCCGATTCTCCCAGGAATATTTTACGCCCATCGACATCATCGGCCTCTACTGGCATTTTGTCGACATTGTTTGGATTTTTCTGTTTCCGCTGCTTTATCTGATTAGCCGAACCTGAAGCGTAGCGCAGACTTCCAGTCTGCAGACGACAGCAAGCTGGAAGCTTGCGCTACAAAATCTTCGCGTTGATAACAGTTTTTCGGAATAACATAAAATGTCAAAACACGTTATTATCCCTCAGAAAATCTACATTCTCGTCTTCGTCACATTGCTGATGTTGACGTTAGTCACCGTTGACGTGGCTTTTTACGACGCCGGCTGGCTGAATCTTTACATTGCGCTCACCATTGCGACGTGCAAGGCGTTGTTGGTGCTGCTCTATTTCATGCACGTGCGCTACAGCCCCCGTCTTACCTGGGTTGTCGCTGGTGCGGGATTTTTTTGGTTTTTGATTATGATTGTTTTCACCCTCAGCGATTATCTCACCCGTGAAGTTTTGGCGAAACCGGGGTTTTGAAAATACTTTTTAAAAATTTGAGTTTGCTTATGCAAATTTTCACAAACCCGAGAGGGGTTGCTGCATCAGTCCGACTTATTTCGTTCATTGCAATGGTAAAATTCTCATCTGTCAAATTTCAATTTGCAAATCCGTTTAAAACTGCGTATTTTAAGTTAGTCGCTGGATACAGTATGCTTGATTCGTAAATATTAAGCATGGGCATCCAGTCTCAAGCAACCAAGAACCGGACATGCTCATTTGCCGCGTGGTGGGAGACGTCGTCTCCACCATTAAAAATCAGCATCTCAAAGGCTATAAACTTTTGCTGGTGCAGCCGGTCGATCTCGATGGCGAAACGCCGAAAGGCGAGACGATGATCGCGCTGGATAAAGTTGATGCGGGCCCGCAGGATTTGGTGCTGGTCAATCGCGAGGGCGGCGCCGCGCGAATGCTGCTGGACAATCCGAAAATTCCCGTGCAAGCCGTCATTGTCGGCGTCATTGATAACCTCGACGTGGTCAAATGAATTTAGATGAGCGCATAAATCGAATTGTTGCCGAGGAGCTTGGTCACACGCAACGCGCGCCGAAATGCAACTGGTGCTGGGTTTGTCCGGATTGCAAAACCGAGGTGGTCGCGCATTTAGTCAACAACGGTGCGACGCGCGTTGGCGCCAATCCGGGCATCGGCCCGTTGCACGGCGGCATGGCCAAAACCATCGATCATACTTTATTGAAAGCCGAAGCGACACAAGCGCAGGTTGAGAAACTTTGTCAGGAAGCCGCAGAATATAATTTCGCGAGTGTTTGCGTGAATCCGACGTGGGCGCCGCTGTGTTTCAAACTGTTGCGCGGCTCCGGCGTGATGGTTTGCACCGTGATTGGTTTTCCGCTCGGGGCGACGACGACGGAGACAAAATCGTTCGAAGCGCGGCAAGCCGTGGAATGTGGCGCTGCCGAAATTGACATGGTCATTAATATTGGCCAGCTCAAATCCAACAATCATGATGTGGTGGCACACGATATTTATCACGTCGTGCGGGCTTCCGCGCCGGCGCACGTTAAAGCCATCATCGAAACGTGTTATTTGACCGACGAAGAAAAAATCCAAGCCTGTGTTTTGGCGCAAGAAGCTGGCGCGCATTTCGTGAAAACTTCGACCGGCTTCGGCCCGAGCGGCGCGAAGATGGAAGACGTCGCGCTCATGCGGCGCGTCGTCGGCGAGCATCTCGGCGTCAAAGCCTCGGGCGGCATTCGCGAGTATGAAACCGCCGCGCAAATGATCGAAGCCGGGGCCTCGCGCCTCGGCGCTTCCGCCAGCATCGCGATTGTCGAACACAAGCAAGCGGCGTGAGACCGGATGCTCGAGGCTCGATACTTGATGCTGGAAGGCGGGGCGCGAATGAGAGGTTTAATTTTCCGTTTGGCTTTTTCTTTTTTTATTTTCCTACTGTTTTTTTCATGTCAAAACCGACCCAACGATTATTCTCGTCTCGTTGCTTTCCGCAAAAAATGCATTGAAATTTTGGGCACCCGCTCCGGCGCGATTCTGGCGATGAACCCGCGCAACGGTCTGCTGTTGGCCGTTATCAATGAAAAGCTTGCCGTTCAAAATTCAACGCGCCCAGGTTCGACGTTTAAAATTGTGACGGCGCTGGCGCTGCTGCAAAATGGGTTGGTCAATCCCGCTGATCAGTTTGTCTGCAACGGTCAAGTCGAAATTCGCGGCAAAATTTATCGCTGCTGGCTGCGCGAAGGGCATGGCGAGCAGAATCTTTTTCAGGCCATTGCCAATTCGTGCAATGCCTATTTTTTTCAAGCGGGAGAAAACCTTTCCGCCGATCAATTGCGATCTACGGCCCGGCAATTCCATTTGGGTGATTGCACCGGCATCAACCTCGCCAACGAAGATTGCGGCCGGCTGCCGGACTGGGTTTCCGCGGATGAAAAAAATAATTTTGTCGTGGGACAGGCCCGAGCTTTGGCCGTAACGCCGTTGCAGATGCTGCGGCTCGTCTCTGCCATTGCGAATGGCGGGATTTTTTATCGGCCATTTTATCCCGCCTCACTCGATGAACTGAAAAAATTTCGTTCTGAATTGATCGGCATGGCTCAGCTCAGTGAGGCGTTGCGAATATTCGTTAAAGAAGGCTTGCGCCAAAGCGTAGCGTATGGAACGAGTGTGGGGGCGAAATTGCCAAATATGATTGTGGCCGGAAAAACCGGCACCTCTTCGGAATATTTTGGCATGAACACCGATGCGTGGTTCCTCGGTTTCGCGCCGTTTGAAAAGCCGGAAATCGCGGTGGCAGTTTTTCTCGAAAATGGCCGTGGGGCATCAGATGCGGCGCCGTTGGCGCGGCAGATTTTGCAAGCTTACTTCGAATGGATGGAATCAAAATGAAAATAGCTCCGAAACTCGGAGCTATTTTTGATGGTGCCGGGAGCGGGACTCGAACCCGCAAGGGATCGCTCCCACTGGATTTTGAGTCCAGCGCGTCTACCAATTTCACCATCCCGGCGATGCAAATTCGATGTCTATAAAAGTTAAAAAATTTCCCGCCAAAGTCAAGGCCTTTTCTCATTAAAAAAAGCTTGAGAATAAGCGAAAAATTTTATTATCTTCGATATGGGTCAGGGCGTGATTCAACAATCATCTGTCACGAAAGGATCAAAATGGCCAAAAGGATCTTGTTGGTTGATGACGAGCAGGACATCCTCGATTTGCTGAAGTACAATCTCGAAGCCGAAGGTTACGAAACGGCGATGGCAACGGATGGCTTGCGCGCGCTGGAGCTGGCGCAAAATTCGCCTGATCTCATCATTCTCGACGTGATGTTGCCGGGCAAGGACGGTTGGGAAGTCATCCGGCAGCTCCGGCAAACGGAGAACACCAAAAACATTCCGGTGATTTTTTTGACCGCGAAAGGCGGCGAAGTCGATGAAGTGGTCGGGCTCGAGCTCGGCGCGGATGATTACATCATCAAACCGATCAGCATTCGCAAGCTCTTCGCGCGCGTCAAAACCGTTTTGCGAAAAACGAAACCCGGCTTGGCGGAGACGGAAGTCGCGCTGCGGTTCGGCGAAGTTGAAATCAACACGCTCAATTACTCCGTCAAAGTTGCCGGCAAGGCGGTTGCCTTCACCAAAAAAGAGTTCGAAGTTCTCGTTTATCTTGCCAAACGGCCTGGCCGAGTCGTGACCCGCGACACGCTGCTCAACGAGATTTGGGGCGATGACGTCGTCGTGATCGACCGGACGATCGACGTGCACATCCGCAAAATTCGCGAAAAGCTCGGCGACGACAATATGCATTTGATCGAAACTATCAAGGGCGTCGGCTATCGGCTCAAAGCGGAAGACTAATGATGAAATTTTCCCTCCGCCAACGCCTCATTGTCACCCATCTTTTCCTGCTTCTCGTTGTGACAGTCGCTGCCGGTCTCATTATCACCCACGAGCTGCAGCGCTATTACAAGTCCCGCCTGCTGCAGCAATTGCAAACGCAGCTCGACGGTATCGAATATTTTTTGGAAACGGCAAGCTTCAGCTTCGATCAGGACCGGCTGAACTACGAGCAACTCGCGGGCTTCGCTCGCGCCAGCCAACTCCGCATCACCTTGATTGACTCGGCCGGCATCGTCGTCTTCGAGTCAGGCCTGCCGCAAGATTCTCTGCGTTTCATCGAAAATCATCTCTGGCGGCCGGAAGTGCAAATGGCGCTGCAAGAAGGCGTTGGCCGTGCCGAACGCCTGAGCGCCACCGTCCACAAACGCTTGTTCTATGCCGCAAAAAAGGTCAGGCTGCGCGAGGAAAAAGCCGGCTTGCTGGATCGGATGCGCGTTATTCGGCTGGCCATTCCGCTGGTCACAGTGGAACAGGCGCTCAAGGAAATCCGCTGGAACATCTTTGCAGGCGGCGGCCTGGCGTTATTTATTATCGGTTTGGTGAGTTTTATCGTCTCAAGCAAGTTGACGGCGCCGATTCAAGAATTGGCGCATGTGGCGGAGTCGGTAAAGAAGGGCGATTTGGAAGCGCATTTCAAGCATTATTCCGACGACGAGATCGGCGAGTTGGCGGATTTGCTCAACGAAATGCTCGCGAAGCTCCGCGAAGATTTGAAGAAGATGCAAAAGCTGGAAACGATGCGAAGCCAGTTTCTCGGCAACGTATCGCACGAATTGCGCACGCCGATCTTTGCCGTGCAGGGTTATCTCGAGACGTTGATGGAGAATCATCTCGAAGACGCCCAATTGCAAAAAAGTTTTGTTGAAAAAGCCTACCACCAGGCCGTGCGCCTGAATAACCTGCTCAGCGATCTTATTGACATTTCGCGCATCGAATCCGGCGAGATGAAAATGAGCTTTCGGTATTTCGATTTGCGCGAGTGGCTGGCAAAACAGGTTACGGAGATGCAGGCCACCGCGAACGAGCATCACGTGACTATTGCCGTGGTCACTCGGAATTCCCCGCGCGCGGTTTCCGTTCTCGGCGATCGCGAGCGTTTGACGCAAGTGACGACGAATTTGATCAACAACGCGATCAAGTATAACGTGCCGGAGGGCAAGGTCGAAGTCGGCTTTCGCGAAAAAAAAGACAGCGTCGAAATTTTTGTTGCCGATACCGGCCGCGGCATTCCCGCCGAACATTTGCCGCGAATCTTCGAGCGTTTTTATCGCGTTGATAAAGAACGCTCGCGCGCTGTCGGCGGCACCGGGCTGGGTTTGGCCATCGTCAAACACATCGTTGAGGCGCACGACAGCCAGGTGATCGTGCAAAGCGAAGTGGGCAAAGGCTCGATTTTTAGTTTTGTTCTGAAGAAAAAATGAAAGGAATTGAAACGAAGTGGCGTCTTGCTGCGATACGCTCGCGCAGCATTCATCCATTCGGCAGCGCCACACTTGATCAAAACTCGCCACATTACGCCGATCAACCATCGTTGTTGTCAATCGCCAATTGAAACCCGCCTGGCTCGACGAGGCCGATATTCGCGCTCATCTCGAACGTGAATACCGGCCCGGCGAAGAAAATAGCAGCTCCACGCGACCCGTGAAATAGATTTTTCCAACCAACATAAACGCCTGCCGTAGTCGTTTTTTATGAGATGGAACAATCCCCACAATCGAATTCTGTTACGGTTGGTTGGATTTTATCTTAACATAACCTTAACATTGCCTTGAAATTCTCTTAAAGTTGATTTTGTATTTTGACAAGGCAATATCGCGCGCGTTTGCTTTGTTGTTGCTGTACAATAATCCACGTTTGGTCAGGTCAAAATTCAGGTCAGGAGGGTTTATGAAGGCTCAAACCGTCAAGTGGTGGGCTATGCCCATCGCATGTGTATTGCTTTGTTTTTCTAACCTTACAGCCCAAGAGGGGAAAATCAGCGGCTACATTTTTGGGGACTATTTTTACGAGTTCTCCAACCCCAATACGGCTACGGATGGTCTCAATCGCAACGGCTTTCAGTTTCGCCGGGCGTATTTCACCTACGATCGTGATCTGTCGGAAAAATTTTCCGTGCGTTTTCGCCTTGAAATGAACAGTCCGGATTTAACGAGGATTCAGGATTTCGGCACCAGCACCACGCTTACGCCTTTTATCAAGCACGCCTACCTGCGTTGGAATAATTTCATTCCGCAAAGTCGATTGTTGTTTGGTTTGGTCGGCACCCCAACGTTCAACATGTCCGAAGAAGTTTGGGGCTATCGGTCGGTGGAAAAAACGGTGATGGATTTGCGCAGTATCGCCCCTTCCGCCGATCTGGGCATGGCCCTAGAAGGTAAGTTGAGCAAATCCGGTGTGCTGAACTATACCATCATCGTGGCGAACGGCACGGGCACGCGAAGCGAGACCGACAAAAACAAACGCGTCTATGTCAACGCGCCGATCAAGATTCAAGGCGGTTTTTCTCTCGTTCCGTATTTCGATTATGAAGGCGGCAATGACGGCAAGGACAAGAATGCGATGGCCTTGTTTGCCGGCCTGCAAAAGCCGCGCTTTCACGGCGGCGTGGAAGTGTTTCAGAAAAAAAGCAACAAAGCGTTGGCGAATAATCAGGATAGAACCGAAAACGGCTTCTCGGTTTTTGGCGCCGTCAAAGCCGCCGAAAAAGTCAAGCTGTTCGGGCGCTTCGATAGTTACGATCCGAACACCGATCTTGACGATGACGGCAATTCGCTGATCATTGCGGGTTTGGACTTCGCGCCGGAGAAAAACGTCAACATCATGCCGAACGTGAGAATCGAAAGCTATCAAGCTGCCGGCAAAGATGCCAACACCATCGGCCAGGTGACATTTTTCTTCAGATTTTAAACTAATCAATCAGGAGATGATTTTATGAAAACATTTCTGAAAATTTTTATTACCATCAGTCTTGTGGCCGCTCTTTCGGCGGCAGCGCAGGATAACGTGAAAGTCGATCCGGCGATTGGCAAATACAAAAAGACCAGCGGCGTCTCCGGTTCGGTGAACAGCATCGGCTCGGATACGATGAACAATTTGATGACGCTGTGGGCGGAAAGTTTCGCAAAATTTTATCCCAACGTCAAAGTGCGGGTGGAAGGCAAAGGCTCCAGCACGGCGCCGCCGGCGCTCATCGCCGGCACGGCGCAATTCGGCCCGATGTCGCGCGAAATGAAGCAGGAAGAAATTGACAAATTCGAGGCGGCTTATGGCTACAAGCCGACGGCGATCCGCACTTCCATCGATGCGCTCGCGGTTTATGTCAACAAGGATAATCCGATCAAAGGGATGACCATGCCGCAAGTCGATGCGGTTTTCTCTAAAACACGCCGCGGTGGTTATGCGCAAGATGTGACGACTTGGGATCAATTGAATATGGCTGACGGTTGGGCTGGAAAACCAATCAGCCTGTATGGCCGTAACTCGGCTTCCGGCACGTACGGCTATTTCAAAGAGCACGCGCTGTACAAAGGCGATTATAAAGACACGGTGAAAGAGCAGCCCGGTTCAGCCTCGGTCGTGCAAGGCGTGACGGAAGATCGGTTTTCTATTGGTTACTCCGGCATTGGCTACATTACTTCGGGCGTGCGCGCCGTGCCGTTGGCGGCCAAAGAAGGCGGTGAATTTTATTCTGCGACCTTGGATAATGTCGTGCATGGCAAATACCCCCTGGCGCGTTTTCTGTTTCTTTATATCAACAAAGCGCCGAACAAGCCGCTTGACCCGCTCGTGCGAGAGTTCTGCAAATTCATCCTGACGCATGAGGGCCAGCAGGTCGTGATTAAGGACGGCTACTTGCCGCTGCCGGCCAAAGTCGTGGCAGAAGAGCTCAAGAAACTACAATAAACAAAGGGGGTGTAGCTACCCCCCTGACCAGGAGTGCGATCCTTCCAGTTGTTGTTTGGCTGGGAGTTCGCACTCCCTTTTAACAACCATGTTTCAATGTTTATAGACACCAAAGAGCGGGCGCAGCCATCCACGGCGCTCAAAAACATTTCGCGTGATCGCGTGCGAAAAATCATTGACCGTGTGGCGGCGAGTGTCGTGACCACCGGCGGATTGATCGTCATTGCGAGCATTGTCGGTTTGTTTGTGTTGTTTGTGCTGGTTATCGCGCCGCTATGGCGAAAAGCCCACGTGCGGACGGCGGCGCAATTCCCAAGCACTCAACTCGGTCTCGCCGCGAATGCGCCGGTGTTGGCGGTCGGCTGTGAAGAGTATCAACAAATCGGCTTCGTGGTGACGGCAGAAGGGCGCGTGCAGTTTTTTGATATTCTCTCTTCCAAAGCATTGCAGCGATTCGCGATTCCGCTTGTGGAACAAATGCAAGTGACGTGTGCGTGGTCATCTGAAGATGGCAAAAGCTTCGCCATCGGCACGAGCGCGGGTGCGCTGATTTTTGGCACGGTCGATTATGGCGTTTCACGGGTTGAATCGCAACGCACTTTCTCGCCAACCGTTGCTTTTAGTGAGCTAATTCAATTAGACGGCACGTCACAAGCTTTGACAAAGTTAGTCGTCGCCGGCTCGCCGAATGAAAATTTTTTTGCGGCGGCTATCACGGTTGATCACCGGCTCGTATTGTACAGCCGCAAGGTTGAAACCGTTTTATTCAGCAATGGGGAAGCCGTTGTTTTGCGGCCTCGAATTGATCAACTTCCTGGCACGCCAACCGCGCTCGTCCTTGAAAAATCTTTGCACAACCTTTATGTCGGTTTTGCTAATGGCGCCTTGTTGAAGTATGATTTGCAAGAGCCGAGCTCGCCGCGCTTGACGGAAACGCTGGAAGCCTCGACGGCGGCGATTACGATGCTCGGCTTTCTCATCGGTGAACGCTCATTGGTGGTTGGCGATGCGCAGGGCGCAGTACACGTGTGGTTCGGCAGCTTCGACGAAACCGGCGCGGGCGGGCGTTTAATGCGGAAAGCACATGCGCTGGCGCAGCATGGCGCGGCGGTGCGCGCTTTTGCCGCTTCGCAACGCAATCGGACTTTTTTTACCGGCAGCGAAGACGGCGAGATCATTTTGCATTTTTCAACGAATCAACGCACGCTTTATCGCGCGGAATTTTCAAAATTGCCGATTGCATTGATTAGCATGGCCCCCAAAGCCGATGGCGCGTTTATCGTCGAGGCGCAACAAAAACTCTCGCATTTGTCCATCGACAATCCGCATCCGGAAGCGAACTGGCGCGCGTTCTTTGGGAAAATTTGGTACGAGGGCTACAACAAGGCCGAATATGTCTGGCAATCGAGCAGCGGCACCGACGATTTTGAAGCGAAATTGAGTTTGGTGCCGTTGATTTTTGGCACGCTCAAAGGCACGTTTTACGCGCTGTTATTCGCGCTGCCCATCGGCGTGCTCGCCGCGCTGTATGTTTCGCAATTCATGCATCCCCAATTGCGCGGCATCGTGAAACCGACGGTGGAAATCATGGCGGCGCTGCCAACCGTGGTGCTGGGTTTTATCGCCGGCTTGTGGCTGGCGCCGCGCGTCCAGCCGGTAATGCCGGGCGTATTCATGATGTTTCTCGTCGTTCCGCTTACAGTTTTGCTCGCGGGTTGGCTCTGGCAAAAAGCGCCGAAAAATTGGACGCAGCGCCTGATCGCCGGCGTTGAGATATTTATTTTGATTCCATTCATCATCCTCGCCGTTTGGTTCTGCTTGTCGATGAATGCCAATTTTGAACGCTGGTTTTTTGCCGGTGATTTTCGCCAATGGTTGCTGGACACATTCAAGCTCAGCTACGATCAACGCAACGCTTTCGTCGTCGGCATGGTAATGGGCTTTGCGGTCGTGCCGATCATTTTCACAATTTCCGAAGACGCGTTTTCGAGCGTGCCGTCGAGTTTAACCGCCGCCTCTTTGGCGTTCGGCGCGACGCGCTGGCAAACGGCGCTGCGCGTGGTTTTGCCCAGCGCCAGTCCCGGAATTTTCTCGGCCTCGATGGTCGGTTTCGGCCGCGCCGTCGGCGAAACCATGATCGTGCTGATGGCCACCGGCAACACGCCGGTAATGGATTGGAATATTTTTAATGGCTTTCGCACGCTGTCGGCGAATATTGCAGTCGAAATTCCCGAAGCGCCGGTGGGCGGCACGCTGTTTCGCAGCCTGTTTCTCGCGGCTTTGCTATTGTTCATCATGACGTTTTTTGTAAATACGGCGGCGGAAGTTATTCGACAGCGGATGCGATTGAAATATCAACGTCAGTAACGCAACATGAACGAGTCACAACCAAATTTCACCACCAAGACACGAAGTTTTTTGTGTCTTGGAGCCTTCGTGGTGAGAAAATTTCTGCTTTTTACAACCATTCAACTTTAATGAAATCCTTCTGGAAAAACGGCAACGCTTTCATCTGGCTCACCGGCATGACCGCCGGCCTCGGCCTGCTCATGATCGGCGGGTTGATCGTGCTGATTCTCGTGAACGGCATCGGCATTTTCTGGCCCGCGCCGCTCGAAGAGTTGACGCTGAAAGACGGCAGCAAAGTTTTGGGTGAAATTTGGAATCGCGAACGCATTCCGGAGGCCAAGTCGAATGCGCCAGCCACGCGCATCCGCGTGAAAATCGGCAACCGTGATTTTTACGGCTTGGATTTTCGCTGGATCGACGAAGCCGACATCGTCGCGCGACGATTGCCGGACTCCGTTTTTGTGTTTGAACGCCAAGCCTGGGGAAATTTTTTTGGCTATGCCACCGAGCTGGCGCTGTCCGGCGAAACGATCGCCCAAGGCGCCAAACCAACGGCGGCGGCCTTGCCGGAACTTTTGCGCGAAACCAATCGCCTTTCGCAGCGGATCAATCATCTTGAAAGAGAGGCGATTGGCGACATTAACTACGAAATTGAGAAACGCCGACTCGCCAGCAAAGGGTTGAGCTTGCGCCAAAACGCCGAAACCAATCCCACCTTGCAAACGCAACGGCTCGAAAAAGAAATTGCGGCATTACAAGAGAGGTATGATCAAAACGAAAAACAGCTCGAGAACCTGCGTGAAAAGGGCAGCGCGCATCAATTGACGATACAAACCGTTGAGGGCCGCGACAAAACACTGCCGTTATTGGAAATCGTTCGCGCTTTTCAACCGAATCAAATGTCGAGATTCGAGAAAGCCGGTCTCTATCTCTCGCGCACGTGGGAATTTTTTACGAACGAGCCGCGCGAAGCCAACATGGAAGGCGGCGTGTTTCCGGCAATTTTTGGCACCGTCATGATGGTGCTGATCATGAGCCTCGCCGTCGTGCCGCTCGGCGTGTTGACCGCGATTTATATGCGCGAATACGCCAAGCAAGGCCCGTTCGTGCGCACTTTGCGCATCGCCGTCAATAACCTGGCCGGCGTGCCGTCGATTGTGTTCGGAATTTTTGGTCTCGGTTTTTTTATCTATGCCGTTGGCGGAACGCTCGACAAAATTTTTTATCCGGAAGCGCTGCCCACGCCGACATACGGCACCGGCGGAATTCTTTGGGCGGCATTAACTCTGGCTCTTCTCACCGTGCCGGTGGTCATTGTCACCACCGAGGAGGGTTTGGCGGCAGTGCCGCGCGCGATGCGCGAAGCCTCGCTGGCGTTGGGCGCAACAAAATTTGAAACGTTGTGGCGCGTCTTGATTCCGAGCGCTTCGCCGGCAATTTTGACCGGTTTGATTTTGGCGATGGCGCGCGCCGCCGGTGAAGTGGCGCCGTTAATGATTACCGGCGTCGTCAAGCTCGCGCCGTCCCTGCCGCTCGACGGGCATTTTCCGTATTTGCATCTCGAGCGAAAATTTATGCACCTCGGCTTTCATATTTACGACGTCGGTTTTCAATCGCCGAACGTCGAAGCCTCGCTGCCGATGGTTTATGCCACGACGCTGTTGTTGATTCTCATCGTGCTCGCGCTGAATTTGGCGGCGATCTTGTTGCGCAATCGCTTGCGCAAACGTTTTGCGACAGGACAGTTTTAAAGTAGTCTCCGCCTCTTGTGAGCGGCTCTTATGCTGAAAGTTTGCTTTACCACACCGATCCACATGGGATCGTGACTACATTAGGAGAAACCCATGCCAGTTGCGATGACGACGATGCTGGTTCCGAAAACGCAGGAATCGATACTTGTTCCAACAGACAATAATTCGAATCATCGTCCGGAGCCGCTTCAGATGACGCCGGCGGAATCGGTGACACGAAGCCAATTAATGGCGATCAATATTCATCAGCTAAATTTTTATTATGGCGAAGCGCTGGCGCTGCAAAATATTTCGCTCGACATTCCTAAAAACCAAGTCACGGCGTTTATCGGGCCGTCGGGTTGCGGCAAATCGACGTTGCTGCGCTGCATCAACCGGCTCAACGATCTCGTCGAAGGCGCGCGCGTCGAAGGCCGCATTGAAATTCAAGGGCAAAATGTTTATGATCCCAGCGTCGACGTCATCAACTTGCGCAAGAACATCGGCATGGTGTTTCAAAAATCCAATCCGTTTCCCAAATCGATTTATGAGAACGCCGCCTATGGGCCGCGCATTGCCGGGGTGCGCAAGCGCGCGGAGTTGGATGAAATTGTCGAGAAAAGTTTGCGCAGCGCGGCGCTTTGGGATGAAGCGAAAGATCGTCTCAACGCGAGCGCGCTCAGCCTCTCCGGCGGACAGCAGCAGCGTCTCTGCATCGCCCGCGCCATTGCCGTGCAGCCGCAAATCATTCTCATGGACGAGCCCTGTTCGGCGCTCGATCCGATTGCGACAGCCCAAATCGAGGAATTGATGTTGCAATTAAAAGAGAATTACACTATCGTTATCGTAACGCACAACATGCAGCAGGCCGCCCGCGTTTCCGAACATACGGCTTTTCTGTGGCTGGGCAAACTCGTCGAATATGATGACACCCACAAAATTTTTACCAACCCGACGGAGAAGCTGACCGAGGATTATATCACGGGAAGGTTTGGATAAGATTGAATTGTTGGAGTTTTGGATTGTTGGAGTAATGCGACTTTCATCAATTCAATAATGGAATCATCAAACGGCAGATATGGGATAGAGTGATGCACAGACATTTTGAAGACGAACTCGCCGAGTTGCGCACCGAGCTGTTATACATGGCTTCGCTGGCGGAAAAAGCGGTTGAATTTTCCATCAATGCTTTAAAAAACCGCGACGCCAATTTGGCGAAAAAGATTATCGACGAAGACGCCCAGGTCAATGAGCTTGAGGTGAAAATCGACAATCTGTCCGTCGATCTGATCGCGCGCATTCAGCCGTTGGCCGGCGATTTGCGTTTCATTGCTGCGGCGATGCGCATCAATAACCATCTGGAGCGCATTGGCGACCACGCGGTGAATATTGCCGAACATACACTGGAACTGTTGAAAGAGCCGGAGCTGAAACCGCTGATCGACATTCCACGCATGGCGACGCTGGCGCAGGGCATGGTGAAATCGGCGCTCGACGCTTTCGTGCACGGCGACGTGCAGCAGGCGATCAGAGTTTGCCAAAGCGACGACGAGGTCGACGCGCTTGAAGATCAGGTGCTGCGCGAGTTGATTACCTACATGGCCAATGATTCCCGCACCATTTCGCGCGCGATTCATTTGATTATCGTCGCCAAAAACCTCGAACGCGTCGCGGATTTGTCGACCAATGTCGCCGAAGAAGTCGTGTTCATGGTCGAGGCCAGAAGCGTCAAGCATCATCTCGATAAAAAAGACGTCCACGACCGCCCGAAGATACAATGATAAAATATCGATTATCCTTCCTGAAAATTTAGGCCCCGACTCAAGTCAAAAAAAACTTGACTTCCTACCGATAGTTTTGTATTATGAAGGCGTGTTGTGTAATGCGCATCCGCCCGCCTTATTCTTATTTGTTTTTAAGCCTGTCGAATTGATTACAACAGACTCCAACGAGCGCCCGCAGCTCGATGGGCACGATGAACGGACTTTTTGTCGGCGCAGTCACCACCTGTAATTTGCAGGGCTGGCAAATTCAGGTTGATTCCGGTGCCTATGGATCAGAAAAACCTGACGAATACGCAATTGGTCAAGCTCTGCGCTGAGGAACCGAGAAATGAACGTGCCTGGATGGTATTTTACGAGCGCTTCGATCATTATATCCACTTGATCATTCTCCGCGAATGCCAGCAAAAATACCTGACGCGAAACAAATCCCAGTTCGAGGAAATTTTTCAGGATTTGGCGCAAGACGTTTATTTCAAGCTCGTGCAGAAAAATTGCAAGGCCTTGCGCGAATACAAAGCCTCGACGGAAGAATCAATTTTCACTTATCTGGCCATTATCGCCCGCAACGCCGTGCGCGGCTATCTGATGAAAGAGGGGGCGAAGAAACGCCGCGTCAAATTATCGTCGCTCGACGCGCCGGCGCCGAGCTCGCTCGAAGACGGCGATTTGTTATTGATCGATACGATTGCCTCTGCGGAACCATTGCCGGACGCAGAGATCGATAAAGCCGGCGAGCGCCAGGAATTCGAAGGTCTTCTCGATAAGATCGTTACCGGCAAGAGCAAAGAACGCGATATTCTGATTTTCAAATTGCATCACTACGAGGGAATTTCACCCGAGCAGATGGCCGAGCAATGCGGCATTGCGCTTTCCGATAAACGAATACGCAACATCATCAGTGACATCAAACAGCAGATCGCCGCGGCCCTGCGACCTTGATAAACGCTAAATTTTTGAAAAAAAGATGGGAAATTTTCGCGTTTTTGGTGTCTTAAAGAGTAAGGATGATTGGGTGAAGAACCTCTTCGAGGATGACGCCGATCTTGATCAGCCTTTGGCCGGCATGCTGACCTGAGCGGCCCCAACACGTCCGATGATAAAATTAGCCAACAAAGTTTTTAACTGAAGTGGGTCTGTAGCAAATTGCAGAAAGAGTCGACTGAACATGTAGCCGAAAGACGAATTCGGTGTTTGAAAATCACGCGAGAGGCTATGTCACAGGGCGCGGCGCTGTGATCTGTAAAATGCTGCACACTCCCTAAAAGTGTGGAGAGCATTCTGTATGAAAGGGAAGAGTCACAAATCCGCTGAGGCAAGAATAGGGGCTTGTCTCGACGATGATCAGTTGTATCGCTATCTCGAAAAATTGGCGAACGAGGACGAGCGCCAAAAAATTGAGCGGCATCTGAATTCTTGCAACAATTGTTTGAGCGATTTTGCGATGTTGGCGAGAAGCGTCCACGCGCCCGCCGCTGAAGCGGAAAGGGTTGAATTGGCGCGCTTGCCAAAATTAACGCCAGATGAACAAATGGCTAAAATTCTAACATACCTCGAAGCCGAACACGGCGTTGCCGGCAAAGAAGAAGCCGGCATTTTCCCGCTTATGCGAAACGCGTTGGAAAACGTTGCAACGTTCATCGGCAATATTTTTTCGCAACCGAGTCGAGTGTGGAAACCGGCAGTGGCTTTGGCGTCTGTGATGATCCTGTTTGTTTTAATCGGGCGTCCGATCTACAATGCGCGGCAAAGCAACGCCTTAACCGATGGCGCGTTGTCCCGTTTCGTCGCCAACTATCAAATCGATTCGCGCGACGTTCCGCGCCCGAAAGGCGATTTTGCTTATAGCGTGCTTGGCGGCCGCACGCGCAGCCCTGGCGAAAATCCGTTATCCCGTTTTGAGACGGTCAAAAACGATTTTCAAAAAGCGTTGCATTTGAACGCCCAGAATGCGGCCGCGCACCAGTATTTGGGAACTTACTACTTATTAATCGAGAGAGATCTGCGTCAAGCGGAGGAGCAATATCGACGCGCGCTTGCACAAGATAGCGTCAATGCTGGAATCATCAATGACCTTGGCGTCCTGGCTTTTTATCAAGGCGCTTATGACGAAGCCGCTGAAAGATTCGTTCGAGCGCTTAAATATAACCCTGGATTGTTGGAAGCGCAATACAACCTGACAATAATTTATCAACTGCAAGGGAAGAGAAAAGAAGCTATCGAGGAATTGGCGAAATATTTACAACAGGATTCGACGTTGATTTGGGCTGACGTGGCGAAGAATCGTTTGAGACTTTTAAGGCAAGACCGTCCCTAAGCATTGCGAATAACTTCCGAAGGCAGGGGAAACATGCGGGTCATAACTAAATCGGGCCGAATGGATGCCCAAATAGTTTTTCTTGGGTGTCTTTGTGCCGTTCTTACTTGGAGCGGGCAGGATACGTTTTTTTATTACTCTTCATCATGGGCCCCCAATAAGCCCACCGTTTCTAGTTTGCTTTTCTCTCATCAGGATAGCTTGTTATTTTCGCGCCTAACCGCTGATGATAATTCCGTGTCAAAAGAAGTTATACTCGAAAAGCAAATAATTAACATTTTTGATAAGCTGATTTATCATGCGCTGCTTGAGAAAAGCCGAGGCAATATATCTTTAAGTCAAGCGCATTTCGGCCGAGCCGTTCAGTTGGCCTCTTATGCCGGCCAATCTTTCAACGATGCGTTGTTGATAAGGGCAACAAGATTTTATAAAAACCTGAAAGACGATCATCAAAAATTCAAATTAATTGCTGACAATTTTTCCTATCAAGGAAACGAATTGTTGCATCAACGAAAACTGAACGAAGTGAAAGGCATCTTCAAGACGAGCCATCAGCTCTATGCGAAAATCCATGATACAAGAAAATTCATAGATACGGCATTTCAGCTTGCTCAAACCGCGTTATTACAAGGCGATTATATCGAATGTGATAAGTTGACCGCATTGGCATTGGATATGGCATATCGGGAAAATTACGATTGGCAAATCAGGCGCTTGCATTGCTTGAATGGAGAGAATAATCTCGCTTTATCCAATTACAACAAAGCCGAGCAAGAATTCCACTTCACCTTGCAACTCGCCGAGGCCAAAAGGGATACCGCCTGTGCGGCGCGCGTTTATGACCGCTTGGGCGTTACGCTCTGGCGCCAGGGCAATTTTTTGAAAGCTTTAGAGGCTGTACAGCGCTCGCAGCTTTTAAGCTATCATATTCATGATCTGCGCGCGGAGATTAACAGCTTAATACTGCTTGGAATGATCAATCAAGAACTCGGCAATTATACCGAGGCCGGCCAATGGTACCAAAATGCCTATGATGCTAATCAAAGATCGAAACAACCACATTTAAGCTCTGTCATTGCGACCAATCTGGCGTTTCTATATATCGAACTGGGCGATTGGGAGCAAGCGCTGGAATTGCAAGCCAGGGCGTTGCAAAACGAGTTGGACGAGCCGGAACCGCTCGTTCGTTATCTTGTCACTTATTATTCCAACCTCGGACTCATTTATTCGAATTTGCGGGATCACCACAAGGCCTTAGAATATCAAAAACTGGCTTTGCGAGAGTTGGAAAGAATAGATTCGGCAATTTCTGAGGAAGCTTTGGCTTATTTGCGCATGGCCAACTCTTATTCCGCATTAGAGCAAAAGCGCGACGCAGAACGCTGTTATAAAACGGCCTTGTCACTCTCCGAAAGCACAAAAGAAACCGCCGCTCAAATTCTCTGCCTTCTCGGTTTGAGCGGGTTTTATCGCGAGCGAGAAGAATTCGAGCGCGCCTTGCCTTTACAAAAACAAGCTTTAAACTTGGCAGCGCAAACACAAAGTCCGGATTTAGAATGGAATGCAGAGCTGGAGTTGGGTAAAACCTATTACGCTTTGAATGAAATCGATCACGCTCAACAGGCTTACGAAAGCGCTTTGGAAAAAGTAGAGAAGTCGCGCACCAAGATATCCGCTGACGCATGGAAGATGAGTTTTTTTGCGGCGAGACAGGAAGTTTATGATCGAATTCTCCTCCTGCATCTGAAGGCGCGACGTGATACGCGAACGGCTTTGTATTATTCCGAACGCTCCCGCGCGCGCTTGATATTGGATATGATGGGTGAGCGCTCTCATGGCGGAGCGCCCACGGTTTTGGATGCTCCCATACTTGCTGACGTGCAGACCGCCATGAATTCTGGTGTAACTTTTGTTGAATACAAAGTCTTGCCCAACCAAATCGTCGTTTGGGCCATTAAAAAAGATACATTGCACTCTGCGGTCATTTCTGTCCCCATGCACGAGCTCGCCACGGTGATTCAAGATTTTCTTAATTCAATCGGGGCGAGCGAGCTTGAAGCTTTTCGCGCGCGTTACGCCAAAGAGCCGCAACGCCTTTTTGAAACATCGTTGTCGATCGGCGAGCGCCTATACAAAATTCTCATTACTCCAATTGAGAAATACTTGTCTCCTCAGGAAACGATTTATATTATACCGGATGATGTGCTCCATTATCTGCCTTTTGCGGCTTTGTCAACGTCCGGCAAATTCCTCCTGGAAAAATATAAAATCGCTTATATACCCAGCTTATCTATTTATCGTCAATTAACAAAACGTCAAAACGATCTCGCTCAGCTTGGGGAGCCGCCGAAAGTTTTCATTATAGGCAACCCGACGGAAGATTTGGACAATTCAGAAAACGAGGCAAAAGTGATTGCCGGCTTATTTAAAGGATCTCAACTGCGCCTTCGTTCGCAAGCGATAAAATCGGTGGTGATGAATGATTTGCAATCTCAGGTTGATTATTTTCATTTTGCGGGTCATTGCCAGATTAACGAAAAGAATCCCATGCGCTCAGCCTTGTTGCTATTTGGGCATCATCGCGCCAAAGGACTTTTCGCCTCTAACGGAAATGAACCTGTTGACGATGAAGGCATGCTGACCGTGCAGGATTTAATGAATTGTTCGGTCGCTCATATTGAATTAGCGACTCTTTCTGCTTGCGAAACCGCATTAGGAAAAATTTTGAAGGGCGAAGGAATGACGGGGTTTAATCACGCCTTGCTTGGAAGTGGGATTTCCACGCTTGTTTTAAGTCTTTGGAAAATTAATGATCGCCATTCCGCCGACTTGATGGAAAACTTTTATCGATATCTTGTGACCGGCAGTTACACTAAACTGGAAGCTTTGCGGCAAGCGCAGCTTGATAAAATTGCCTGGTGCCGCAATGATGATGTCATCAAATATCCGTTTCCCTATTTTTGGGCCTCGTATATCCTGAATGGAATGATTCAATAATAACCTGGAGTTAGTATTTCTCATCTTAACCTTAAAATAAGGAGAAGGAAAATGACTACAGCAGAAGATCGTGAACAGGTTCGAAGCTTTCATGCAGATTTTAACAAAGTGCCGCCCCCTTTATTGCCGCCGCCGCCCGTAAACTCCGGCGCTGCAACGATTGCTGGCGCAGGGGCCGGCGCTGTTGATGGAGCCGTTCTTGGTGTTTTATTAAGCTCTCGACCTGAAATGATGGACGGCTTAACAAAGTCGCCCATCCTATGGTGGATAGTTTTGGGGGCTATTGTTGGCGGCATTTTTGGAGGAGTGGGCAGCTTGATATATAATGCCATTCGGAGCCTTTCGAGCAATGCCAGACTCCTCAAAACTAAATTACCTGATGCTCAAGGTTTTTCAAATGATCAGGTATTATTCTATTGGACCGATCTTCGCGTGGCGAACCTCTATCATCACATAAAAGAAAATTTCATGCCGAAGCCAAAGTGATTAGATTCAGAGAAAGCCAAAGCATGATTCGCTACGAATTGCGACTTTGCGCAGAGTCAAGTGACTGATAATTTGCGGGATGCTTTTCGATCAGTCACTTGACTTTTTTAAATGATTTTCAGGAATAATGTGAGTTAATCAACGGCGTAAACCCCGGCTCTCCCACTTCTTTCTTCCAGTTATCGAGCATTCGCCGCGTGCGGCCGAGCAGCGTTTCGATCGCTTCCCAATTGTGCTGCATCGGGCCGAGCTTTTGTTCTTTACACCAATGGATTAGCAGCTCCGACATGGCGACGATGGTTTGCTTCGCCAGTTTCTCGCGCTGCTCCGGCGGAAATGAAGAACCTTTGCTGTCAATGTAGGCTTTCATATAGGCGTAGCAATTCTCACACGCGGCGCCCCACAGCTTGAGCTGGCCAGTTTGCAAAGCCGTCTCCACACTGCCGGTGCGCAGCATTTCTTTTCCCGTCCCGAGCAAATTTTCCATTTCAGTTTTGGTGGCGGCCTCTATCGCCTCCCACAGCGGAACTTGTTGGACTGCAAAAATCTCGCGATAGTCCCGTTGAATCTCTTCGGACAAGTCCGCCAAATGGATGGTCTCGCCGAGGCTGTTGATGCAGGCTTTTTCCACCTCGTTTTGCAGCTCGCGAATGTTTCCCGGCCAATCGTGCAGAACGAACGCCATCAGCGCCTCGTCGGTAATCCGCTTCTGCACGTTGTTCTTTTCGTGAAATTTGCCGAGAAAATAATGAACCAGCGGCGGGATTTCGTCTTTTCTCTCACACAACCTGGGCAGATGAATGTTGGCGACGTCGAGCCGAAAATATAAATCCTCGCGGAATTGCTCGTCTTGCATGAGCTTTTGCAAGTCTCGCCGGGTGGCCGCAACAACCCGAACATCAACCGCAATATCTTTTTTGCCGCCGACCCGGCGCACTTTCTTGTCCTGCAACACGCGCAGAAGCCGCGTTTGCAAATGCGGCGGCAGTTCGCCGATTTCATCCAGAAAAATCGTGCCGCCATTAGCCTGCTCGAAAAATCCCGCATGTTCGGCAATCGCGCCGGAAAACGCGCCTTTCTCATGGCCGAAAAACTCGCTCTCGATCAATCCTTCCGGAATTGCCCCGCAATTAACCTCGACGAACGGTCCGTCCTTGCGCCGGCTGTTGCTGCGAATGGCTTTGGCGACCATTTCCTTGCCCGTGCCGGTATCGCCGGTGATCAAAACGGTGGAATCGTACGGCCCGAGGCGCGCAATCTGCGCGAGAATTTCCTGCATCTTCGTTTTATTGGCTTGGCCGTTCATCACCGCCGTGACCATGCCGAACGCCGGATCGTATTGAAAAGGCGCTTTGGCCTTTTGCACAAAAGCTTTATAGCTCTCCATAATCCGGCTGACTTCTTCAAACTTTTTGGGGTGCTGAAGTTGCGGCGATTTCGCCGGCGCGGCCCTCTCTTCCTGCTTCGCGCTTCCTTCCAGGCCTTTGTAGAGCGAAACTTGCGACGCCAGCGTTTCCTTCTCGGCTTCGAGAAGCTGTTTCTCGGCGCGCCGGTGCTCCAGCTCATTTTTCAAATGCTCTTTGAAGATTTGCATCTTCATGAGCGGCGTCTCGATCACGTGCGGCCGCGCCATCGCCGGATTGTTCAGAATGCTCTCCATCTCGCCAATGAAAAACTCCATCGCCTTGTATTGCTCATCCTGCGTGTTGATTCTCGTGCTGAGCGCATGAACCTGCGAGTCTTTCTCGGCTATCGCGCCTTCGAGCGCGAGCACCTTGCGATGCAGCGTTTTGACGTTCAATGATTTCTCATAAAACGCCGTCGAGACAAACAGCAAAACGAGGGCGCTGTTTATGGACAATATGGCGGCAACAAGATGAAAAGTTTTAAACAAAAGAAAGTAGGCGAGCCAATTAAACGACAGGATGATCGCGCCCAAAAGCGCCCATTGATAAACCGTTTCTCGTCCTTTTGTGATTTTGCCGGCGAGCATCAGCATGGCGCCTAAAACGAGCGCGAGTCCGGCATTAAAACGCCAGGGTAATTTATGCAGCATATCGGCATTGAGGAAATTGCTGATGGCGGTGGCGTGAATTCCCATGCCGGGAAAATCTTCGGCAAACGGCGTGACGAAGATGTCTTTTTTCATCGTTTCATTGGTGCCGATCAGCACGATCTTGCCGGCAAAATCATGCAAAGGAACGCGCGGCGCTTTTTTTTGTTCGATGTCCTGCACCGCCTCGAGAATTTGAATGATCGAATAGGATTTGAACGTTTCAAATGCTCCATAGAAGTTGAGCAGGGCTTGCGCCTTGCGGTTGATCGGTATTTTGACGGCGGTTTCCGCGGTCGGGATAACGAGATGATAGCCCCAAAAATTCTTTTGAATCTGTATGCTATCCGTTGGAATGTCCAGATAATCACAAACCGCCACCAAGCTGGACGCCGGATAAATATGAGCAAAATTTTTGCACAGCAGAGGAAGATAACGGCTCCTGCCACCGTCATCCGGAAAAGTGAACGCCAAACCGGCCTTCGCCGATTTGGTGATAAAAATGGGATGCGGCAAAATCGCAGAGTCAGCCAGAACGAAATTCAGCTTGGCGTCTTGACGCGCGCGCACGGCAAATTTAACGTACGCGCTATCCCGCGTCTCGCCCTCATGATCTTCAGCCGGGTCGTCCGTCCACCGGTAATAAAACCAAAAAGGCTGGATCACGTGACCGAGTGTTTGCATGAGCGTTGACAATTCAGCGTCCGATTGCGCCTCCCTTTGATTGATGAATTCAATATCGAAGGCAATCGTTTTAGCGCCATATTGATCGAGAGCGCGCAGCAGTTGCGAATAATACTGTCGCGGCAACGGCGATCCCAATGTGTTTGCCGTGCGATCATCAAGGGTGATCAGAATGAGGTTGGGGTTCGAAACTCGCGGCCCGCGCAGCACCAGCATGGCATCCAGCAACTGCAACTCGAACGCTTTCAGAAATCCGATTCCTTCAAAAGCGAGAAGCGGTAGAAAGGCGGCGAAGAGGCCCAGCGCGATTTTTTTCCAGAAAAGAAGACGTTTAATCTCAGCGATTAACATGGTCCACTCCGATGCCGCAGCGAGACTGCATGACGCAAATTCGGTTTTGAAAAATGATCAATTCATTCGTGGGCGTAGCATTTCACAGCGCGGAGTGCAATGCTTTAGCTTGGCGAGGCCAAAGCTTCGCACTCCGACGAAAAGGACCAACGACGATCAACCCGGACGAACAAGGGGCTGATTGGGCTTTTTGCTGGGTTTCGGCTTCACCTTCACGCCGCCGCGCGTTCTCGTTTGCGGTTTCGCCACACGTTTTTTTGTTCCTTGGCGGGAATTAGTCGCGCTTCTTTTTTTGCCTTTGGCGGCTACCATCATTGCTTCCATGTCTCCTCCTACCTTGAGTTTTTCGAGGGCGCGTCGAGCAGTGGTTTTTAGGGGGATCGACCGGCCCTATTTTATATAGACAACAAAATTGCCGCGAAATTCTCAAAGGAAATTTAACTTTTTTCCGGGCAAGGTCAAGCTTTATCTGAAACTCACCGCCGCGCCATCATAACAATTGATACGCGGGCGCATTTTGGCGCTGCCAATCTGCGGTCGAGGCATCGCGTGATTCATCTGATCGAGATGCTGATTCAACGTTGTGATGAACAGGTCAAAACAATCGTTGCAATCACAGAGATGCTGTTCGAATATGGCCTTTTCGTAGCCAGGCGTTGCGCCGGCCATGTAGGAGGAAAAATCGAAGCTACGCCGGCAGGTTTGCTGATTTTGTTTTTGCATAAGCGATCTCCTTAACTCCGTTTAGCAGCCAGCGCCGGATTCGATTCGCCGTGTTGCCGATGCCTTTTTCGCTCAATCCCAACCCTTTGATGTTGGCGATTTCGTGGCTGCGATAGCCATAAAGAAAATGCAATTTGAAGATAATGAAATTGCGATTGACGTTGGCATGGCGAAACGCCGGCCGCAAACTCGCGCGCACCGCCTCTTCCATGGAGTTGCGCTCCGTTGTCGAGCTTCCTGTCATGTCGGAATGAAAAACGGCTGAACTGCCGGCGGGCCACCCGTCAGGGCGCTTTTCTGCGATTTCATCGAGCGATTGGAGCCGCCCGAAAGCATTTTGCCGCTGATAAGCGCGGATATGATTGCTGACGACGCTGCGCGTGATGGTTTGCAAATACGCGAAAATCGAATTCTCATAACGGCACTTGAACGAGCGCAAAACCTGACCATCATTTTGAAATAACCGGCAGTACGTTTCACTCACCGCGTCTTCGAGCTGGAGTTGAATCGTTTCGTAGCCGGCATTTGCCTTCCTTTTATATAGCGCCTCGAAAACGGTTCGCCGAATGAACCCATCGTAGCGCGCGATGAATTCGTTTGCAATAATCTGATTGCGCGGATTTGTGAATAGCAAACGAATAAGTTCGTCATGCGGAATTTTCGCCAAAGGACGATCCGCCGAGAGCATTTTCATACTCATCCACCTTCCTTCATTCCTAATTTTTGCCAGAATAATTGAGCTTTGGCATTTTGAATAATAAAGCACTTCGCGATTTAGTTGGAAATTCCCTTTGACAGATGATTAAGACAAAAGCCGTTCCAAAAATTGAGGAACCGATGTTGTGCAAGAACGATGGCAAAAATCAATGACTTGGATCTATTTCAATGATTGGAAAACGGCCTTTCAGTCTTTGGAAATTATGGTATTTCCAAAAATTGATCAGCTTGCCATTCGCGCTTTTCCGGCGACGGCGCAATGTTTTAACAAACTTATTGGAATTTTCTAATTCGGAGCCTGATCGACTTGGAAATTTCTGTTGGTCTTGATTTCCAAATTTCTAAACGCATTTTGATATGGAAATGACCCGCTTTGTCATTTCCAAAAATCGAATCGTCTTCTGGCTCATGCGTTCATATTTTCGCGCTCCCATCTTTTTTGAAATATGGCAATAAAGCTTTTTGCAGCCGAGTGGGAAACTCAGCGATGATTTGGAAATCGTCTTTTCAATATGAGTTAATGAGAAACGAGCATCGCCACAATTTAATGAGAATAGCTTTTTAAAATTTCGAGTTTTAAAGCAATACGTCTGAATCTAAAAATGATTTGGCATGTCATTTGAATGAAGTCAGGGCAAGCGAATGCAAGAAAGGGTGAAAATAAATCGACAAACAGTTCTTGCACCCGCTTATGAGTTAGTGTTCAGGGCTGCGGGCTTGTTAGCAGCGACATGTATAATAATATGAAGAAATCATTTTTTTAAAATTTGCAATGAAACACGGGAATTTAAAGTTGTTTTACTGTCTATTAATGACAGAATCAATTCACTTAACTTTTCATCCTTTAATTTAAGGAGTAGTATCATGTCTGAGTTCATTTTTGAAGACCGCGAAGAGGACTTCAATGTCACTGGCACCTGTCAGGTGTTCGAGAAAGGCGCCTTTGATCCAACGACCCTCATCAAAACCAACCAGGACTGGTTTGTCCGTATCAGGCTGCGGACTGAAGGCATTATGAATGGCACCACGGCTGGTTCCTTCCTCTTGAGATTGCATCTTGAGGGCCTGGGGCTCGCTGCTTCCGAGCTTGATTTGCCGGCAGTGGCTGTTTCTGTGGATTTGACTCCTGATTCACCCCCGCAGGATTATCTGAAGGACATTGAGGTTAAAGCGGGCGACGTTCCGGTTGGTGCGTACAAACTCGTGACAACCGTCAACGTCATTGGTCCTGCGCCTAAAAAGGCGCCTGCGGCCATTGCTGGCTACTGTGAAGGTCCGATCCTGCAGTTCTATGCTGTCTAATTTCTTTGGCGCTTCATCTTGTTCGACCCTTGACTCCTCCGGCACTCCCAACGCGCCGGTGGGGCCAGTACCAATAGGTGCGAATGACGTTTGAAGTGCGGGAGATTCAGAAGTGCGGAATTAAAAAAACCGGCCGTCAGTTCACGTTTTGTCATACTGATTGCCGGTTTTTATTATCCGTGCAAAAACGAGATCGAATATACCTGCCCATCTTAAAGGTGTTTTATGAACGCATCAGGAAAAGGAGAGCGCGCCCGGCAGAGAAATCGGGCGAGGGTGAAATTGCAACAGAAAACAAACGAAGCCCATGATCACCTGAAAAAGCAAGCCCCGGCGCTCGCTGCCCGCCCCAATGAATTGCAACCCGCAGCAACCGAAATGACCGCCATGGAGGAAATCGTCGTGAAGCTGAATTCTTCAGAAACGGGAATCAAGCCGGCAGTGGCGAACTTACAAGATCTAACCGGGCCGTTGAATCAATTGCAAATGGAAAATGAGGCATTGAAACGCTTCGATCAGAAAATTCAGGAGGAGAAAGAAACGCTAAAAAAACGGATTGAAGCGGCGGAAGAGAGAATTTCGCGACAAACCGAAGCGACTGAGAAAAAACAACGCGAAGTCGAACGGCAACAGCTCGAGCTTGAAAACAGAATCCGAGAATTGGAAAAAAGAATGCCGGCGTTAGAGGAAAAGGTGGCGGGTTCGATGGGACAACCGCAGAGGATAATTGAGCATAACGTAGCCGAAGACAAAAAATCGGTTGAAGTGCCGCCGGTCGCGATGAACAAATCGAGCTCCCTCTCTCTTCCCGAAGCAAAGGAGCCAGCCGAAAAATTGCAGTCCAATTTTTCCCGGGTGGCTCCGCCTCCCACGGCGCCAATTGGCCTCGTCGGCATGCCAAAGTTGCACAAGCTGGAACTTATAACGGCCGGTACCAATGGCCCTCGCAGCGTGCGCCATAGCCAACCATTCGGCATCCGTCTGATTCTCGACCTTGCAGAAATGAAACTAACAAATACTGCACAGCTTGGCTGCAAGGCAATCATCTCGGCTAAAAGCCTCAACGGCGGCCCGCGCGGAATCGTGGCTGAAGCTCACAGTAACATCGCGCCGGCTAAAATGGTTGCTCTTGATGCGATGGCCAAGGCTCTGCCCGCGGGCATGTACCGTCTGCAAGCCGCCATGACTCTTGAGCCAACCGATGGGAAATCTGCGCCATCCGCTGCTTCGCTGGATGGCGGCATCATCCACGTCTATTAGTTGAGATTCGTGAAGGCCTCTTTAAATTCGTGTGGGAAATATCTGCCGTTATGATTGATCTCGGGGCTAAGGTTACGCGATTTGGTCTCGCCGGTGCGCCAGTTCAGCCGCCGCTCATAATCCGGGCACTTTGGACAACGGAAAATAATCCAGTCACCGTTACGCGTGCCCTGGCTTTCATGTTGGTCAAAATCGGGCCGCGGGTTGAAATCGACATTAACGACGTTATCCATATTATTTTTCTCCTCGGTTAATGATTCGATGCTCTGACGTTTCAACTCTTCATATTGACTGAAGCCACCAATTTCTGGCGTAAGAAAAACTCAAGGCCATGAAAAACGTCTCTCACGAATTGGTTGCACAAAATTACGCTTCAATATACTCAAATATTCGAGGCAATGCAAGACAAAATTACAATCAATATCGCTTACGGGAGTGTTGACGAGAAACTAACATTCAAACTCTGGAAAGAACCGGCAGAAGAAAACATTAAGCGCAAGTCATGTCAAAAGCGCATCATGAAAAACGAGAGCACCAACGACAAGCAGCGCCGCCGTGGGCTTTACCGATGAGGCCGCGCGACGACTTGCTGAATATCGAAGGTATTGATCCTGTCACGGAGATGGCGCTCAACTGCATCGGCATTCGAAAATTCGCCGACTTTCGCGGTCAGGCGCCGGAAACCCTGGCGCAGACGCTGCGAGAACGCGCGGGCGTCGCTGTCGACTCGACAATGATTGCCAAACTGAACTGGATCGGATGGGCTGAGCTGCTTGCGGCTGAAGCTGAAAAGGCCAAGACGAGTGAAGAGACGGCGACGCAGGCATCTATGCTCGAAGAGAAATCGAATGATGAAGTTGTTTTGTCGATCCGGCGGGCGCAGTTTAGCCAGTTTGAAAAGCCGGTGGAATCAAACGCGGCGGTGAAATTTTTGCGGAGCGAGATCGAGTGCCGCGTGGCTAGCGCGAAAGCGCTCAAAGTGACGGCGGAGCCGATTGCGCTTTGCGCGCAAATCCTCGCGGTGGATACGGCGACCGACGAGCACAAGTTACTGGTTTTGCAAGTGGAACGCTTTCAACCGACGCGGACGGATTATCATTTCGAGGTTGAATTTGAATCGCCTAAAATTGGGCGTTATCAGTTGCAAGTCGTCGCATTTTCACTCGAAGTCAATCCGAAGATCGCCTTTTATCAAGGCCCGATTTTGCGCGTTGTTCCGTAACAAAATTATTGAAAGCTCGGGCAAAACCATAAATGCTAAAAATTGATCCGACAACCTGGCGTGCGGCGCGTTACGCGCTTGATAAAGCCGTTGCGCTGTATTTGGATGATCCGAATGTGTCGCTCATCGATCTCGGATTTCGCGCTCAAGCGTCGTCACAATCGTGCCGCGAAAACGAGCTGGTCGTGCGCATTCACGTGCGCCAAAAATCGGCCGGGGAATTTTTTCATCACTTTGCCGCCAACGATTCCGATTGTGTGATTGACACGCAGCGCATTGGCTTTGCCTTTGAAGCGCTTGAAGCCGAATACAATTTGCATTTGCTTTCGGAAGCGCGCCGGCGCGAAAAACAACGCGGGCGCGCGGAGTATCAAATTTCCGGCGGCAAAGTGCGCGACCGGCAGAGCGGAGAAGAAATGATTCTGACGAGTTGGCACGCATTATTGCGCTCACATTTTGCCGGCAAGAATTTTCCCACGGGGTGGTTCGCTCAAGCGGGAGAGTATAGTGAAGACAGCGTCGCAAGCGAATCCTGGCGCAGCGTGATGCACGCCGGTCTCGACGCGGCGGTGATCAAAACGCATTTGCCTCATCAAAAACATGACATCGGCGATGTGACCGGCGTGATGGTTCCGCAGCTTGGTCAGCGTGTGATAAAATTCGGCGCGCGCACCGGTGTGAAGTCCGGTATCGTTACCGGCGTTTTGGGTTATATGATGCAACGCGAGACCGGCATCCCCAAAATTGTTGGGCCTGTCGTTCAGATCACGCCGCAAACACCGGATGAGCAAATTTGCGCTCCGGGCGATTCCGGCTCATGGTGGTTGGAAAGTGCGACGCGACGCGCGGTGGCGTTGCATTTTGCCGGCAGCGACAATCCCAACTCGGCGCTGGCGCTCTCCATGCCGGAAGTTTTGGCAGCGCTCGACGTGCAGATCGTGACGGAATCCGCGCCGTTCGCGGCGGTGAGAAGCATTTCTCCGCCGAACGTTTCGAAAACTTCAGAAGCCAACGAAGCGTGGTGGCGCGCGCTCACCGCGAGCGCGTTCAAGGGAACTTCGATGGCGTTCAAATTTTTAACGGCGGTGTTGACGAAGCGATTATTTTTTTGCCTGATGCAAGCGGGTTTATTGTTGGGCATTGGCGCCGCAACTATCGGATTCAGAGCGCACCTGAAAAAAATTCATCACCGACATGTGCATCAAATCACGCAACTACAAAAAGAATTTGAATACGCCAAAACGATTGCGCGAGTTGACAGCGCGCGCCAGCAGCAGATGCGCCGGATTGTGGGCATTATCGATCGCTTCAATCCCGAGATGAACTCTGAATTGAAATTCAGCCTGGCCGCCGAAATTTACGCGATGAGCCTCAAGTATAGCCAGCTCGATATCGACTTGATCTGTGCGACGATCACTCACGAGACCGGACGCACGTGGAATCCGGAAGCAATTTCATTTGCCGGCGCTTTGGGTTTGATGCAAATTTTGCCGAGCACCGGAATCGGTTTGGCGCAAGAGGAAGGCCTGGTTTGGACTTCGACGGAAGAAATTCTTTTCAACCCCATTTACAACGTGCGGTTGGGCTGTCGTTATCTCGCGCAAGTAATCACGGATTATGGCCTCGAAGCCGGGCTGGCGGCCTATAATGGCGGGGGTCGACAAGCCAAGCGCTGGCTGCAAGGAGGAAGCTCGAACAGCCAACTCCATCCGGAGACGGCTTTATACGTTCCGGCGATTTTAAAGATTTATCGGGAATATCGCCATCTGAATTTGTGAAAATCAGCGGGGCGTGAGCATCCCGTGACAGGAAGTTGTTTAGGCTTACGCCTCACTCTCCAGCCGAATTTTTTGGCGGGCCTGCTTTTTAAATGAACGCTGTATTTTTTCCTCAAAACGTTTTTCTTTGGCGGCGCGCGACGGTTTGGTCGGCAGACGCGGCTTGCGTTTTTGCCGGCGCTTGGCCAATTTTTCAATCAGGCGCTGCCACGCCAATTCGCGATTTTTGATTTGCGAGCGGCTCTCGGCGGCGACGGCGATGAGGCCGGTCGGCAGATGTTTGATGCGCACCGCAGATTCGGTTTTGTTTTTGTGCTGGCCGCCGGGACCGCCGGATTTGAACGCGGTAATCTCGACCGCGTCTTGCAAGGCTGAAATCGTGAGGGGCGTCTCAGCGGTTTGGCTCTGTTCTGATTCTGGCATCGACACGTTTTATCGAATTTTTGAATCAATGCTTTTTTACATAATAGCCAAAATCGGATACAAAGTCAATACTGCCGCCGGGGTCAAAAAATTCCCAACGGATGAAGGCCGCCAACGGATTGAGCATGAGCAACCATGTTTTTTCAGGACTCGATGACTTTTTCCGTTGGGAATATTTTTATTGCGCCAGCACGAATTTCTTAGTTTGCGAACGCACCGGAGTTGACAGCCGATAAAAATACACGCCGCTGGCCCAATTTCCTGCTTCAAAAATAAACGAATGCGCGCCGGAAGAAAATTCGCCGTCAACGACGGTCGCGAGTTCTTTGCCGAGCGCGTCAAAAATTTTCAACGTTACGCGTTCACGCTGCGGCAGCGAGAATCGAATCGTGGTCGAGGGATTAAATGGATTGGGATAATTTTGCTCGAGATAAAATTTTCGCGCGATCGCTGCCGGATCAGACTCGACGATCGTCGTCGTTCTCAATTGCCGGTCAAAGAAATCTGCAACCTCTTTGCGGGTGGAATCGTTGCTGAAAACACCCACACCGTGCAGGTTGCCGACAACGGCTTTGAAAGTCACTTTGACGCCGACTTGGCGCAAAGCTGAATCCAGCTCAACGCTTTGGTGAAAAGGCACGGCCATATCCCCGGTGCTGTGCATGATCAAAAACGGCGGAGCGTTTTTGGTGACGTAAGCAATGGGACTTGCGGCCCACGCCTTCTGCGGGTTGTTGGGAATGGCGCCGCCAATCAGCTCGGCCTCGGGCGAGGTGGACGAGCAATGATTAATTGTGCTGGGATAATCACAAATCGTCAAGAAATTGGCCGGCCCGTACCAATCGCAAACCGCCTGGACCGCGCTGCTGAATAGAAGATTTCCTCCGACTTTTCCTTCGAGCGAATCAATGTTGGCGGTCGTTCCGAGCAGGGCGACGAGATGTCCGCCGGCGGAGCCGCCCCACGCGCCGATTTTTTGTGGATTAAATCCGTATTGGCCGGCATTCGCTCTGATCCAGCGAATCGCCGCCTTGCAATCGTAAAGCTGCGCCGGGAACAGCGCTTGCTGGCTCAAACGATAATTGATGCTCACCACCGCATAGCCCAGCAGCACCAGAAAATCGGTGGGCGGATCGTCTTTGCTGCCTACTCGCCAGCCGCCGCCGTGCACGAACACAATGACCGGATACGGTTTGGAAACATTTTTGGGCAGATAAATGTCGAGCTTCAAGCTGATGTTATTGGGTTTGGCATATTCAATATTGGCAAAATCAGGAAGAATTTGCTGCGCCAAAGCCGCGGGCTGGTTCATCGCAGCAACGAATGATATTGACAAAAAGAGAAAATTCTTGCTGCACATTTTGTTCTCCTCATTCGGTTGATTGCACAGGTAGAAATTTCGATTATGAAAGCTAAAACAGCTAAAATTTTGCAAAATTCCTGCCAGCCCAATCGTTTTGAGCTTGTCAGATAATCTGTGCGTAACGAGAAAGTGTGAGTGGTTTGCCGATGAACCCCAATGTGCATCCGTGAAATTCTTTGTGCAAATGGGTACAGAGCATATAATCTTTTGAAATTTTACGAAAATTTGTTTAATCAAAGAAATCCGCTTGTTCGCTGCGTTTGAAATGCGCGGTGGTTAAATGGAAGCGTTGGCGGTTTAACCCCAGTTTGCGACAAGTGACGTCGAATAAATTGGCGATGGCCTCGATGCGTTCGCCTTCACCGCGGAAGCGCGAGCCGAAATTAGGATCGTTGAGCTTGCCGCCGCGCATTTCTTGAATGGCATGCAGAACTTTATGCGCGCGGTCGGGAAAATGTTGTTGCAGCCAGTTGATGAACAATTCTTTCACCGCATACGGCAAGCGCAACATCACATGCCCGGCGCTGATCGCGCCGCGACTCGCCGCTGCCGCGAGAATCGCCGGTATTTCGTGATCGTTCAATCCGGGAATGATCGGCGCGACATTGACGCCGGTGGGAATGCCAGCCGCCGCCAATTGCGCAATCGCCTCCAATTTTTTTTCCGGCGCGGAGGTGCGCGGCTCCATTTTTCGGCACAACTGATTGTCGAGCGTCGTAATCGAGAGGGAAACGAAACCCAAATTGTATTCCGCCATTTGCTGCAACAAATCAATGTCGCGCGTAACGAGCGCGTTCTTCGTAATCATGCCGACCGGATTCCGGTATTTCAGAAAAACTTCCAAACAGCGCCGGGTGATTTCCAATTTGCGCTCGACGACTTGGTAGCAGTCGGTGTTGCCGGAGAGCGCGATCACCTGCGGCTGCCATTTCGGATCGCGAAAGGCTTTTTCCAAAAGTTCCGGCGCGTCGAGCTTGACCATGATTTTCGTTTCGAAATCCAAACCCGACGAGAGGCCGAAATACTCGTGTGTTGGCCGCGCGTAGCAATAAATGCAACCGTGCTCGCAGCCGCGATATGGATTGAGGCCATAGGTGAAGGGAATATCCGGGCTGTCGTTTTTCGAGAGAATCGTGCGCGAGGTGTCGTTGAAATAAGTCGTTTGGATTGGCTTCTCTTCCGCATAATCGAGCCATTCGGGATCAACTTCGATTTCGATCGGCTCGAAACGGTTGACGGGGTTGAGCGGCGTGCCACGGCCTTTAATGGGCAGGTTGGGGTTGACGATGATCGGCATGGATTTATCTCCATTTTGGGGTTTTTGTACACCATTATTATACCACAGTTTTATAAAATATGCAAGGATTTTTGGTGTAATCTAGAACACCGTTTAATGTCTTAAATCCAGCTCGACTTTTCAAGAAAAGCGATGTAAGTTATCATCATATTCTTATTTCCTGTCTTCATTAAACAAGCCAATCCAAGTGCAGTGATGATCGAAAAAATCAATATACACAACTACAAGAGCTTTCAATCTCTCGAGGACTTTGAGTTGAAGCCCGTCAACATTCTGATTGGCGCGAACAACTCGGGTAAGAGTAATTTTTTGGATGTATTTGCTTTCATACGCGACACCTTGCTGGATAATCATTCTCAAAATCATCAAGGCAATGGCACCGCAGGCTGGCAAGGCGCTTTGCAAAAGCGAGGAGGGCTGGAGAGTGTTTGCTTTGAAAAAGAAACCTCCTTTAACATAAGATTTTTTACTCAGAATCTTAGATATTATTTGAGAATAGACAAAAGCCCGTCGACGTTATATGATCAAATTGGAGATGAACAATTAACAAATCTTATCGACTCAGCAAAAAAGTACTTCGAGCTTCGTAACAACAACGTCGCTATTTATGATGAAAATGGAAGCAATTTATCAACAAGCACAATACATCAAAGGACTGCACTGGGTGAATTTTTAAAACAAATGGAACTTTTCATCCGAGAAAATCGAGGAGATATGCAAGCTTTTGATTTTGTCAAGAATTTGTCTGAAATCAAAATTTACGGCCGCATTCACACCGAACCGGGGTCGCCGATTCGAACGCCGAAAGTTTCTAAAGGCGAAACGATTTTTGATGAAGGTGGCGGCAATTTGGCCGGAGTGCTGCATCAGCTTTCGCAAGCATATCCAAAATTCTATTCACAACTCAATAGTTTGTTGAAGATTTTATTTCGAGATTTCTCACGTATTTCGTTTCCGAGCAATGAAAAGGGGGAACTACTGATTCATTGGGAAGACGCGACCGGAAGGATAATGAACGCTTCTCAGCTCTCCGACGGAACATTGAAGTTTTTGTGTTTAATCGCGATATTAAAAAACCCTGCGCCACCTGCCTTGATCGGCCTGGATGAGCCGGATGCGAAGTTGCATCCGAGAATGACGAGCCTTTTGCCGGAGATCATCGAAGAGGCTTCGCGACGCACGCAAATCATTGCCACGACACATAGCCCCGATTTTGTTTCATCATTTGCTCCCGAAGAAATCATCATATTGCAACAATATAAAGGCGCGACGGAAATGCGGCGCTTTTCCACGAAAGGCGCTTTAGAAATGTGGCTTGAGGACTTTGATACTCGCAAGTTGTGGTTAATGGGAGAATTGGAATCGAGATGGTAAAGCGAAAAATTGTTCTCTTCTCTGAAAGTTTGCGAATCACCCCGACGCCGAGAACGTCAAACCACAAATTTAGCATAGATGGTGAGGCTGTCGCTGCGCTTTTAAAAAAGAATATTAAAGCCTTGGAAGGCGGGCAAGTCGAAATTGAGGCCGTCGGTTTTGCCGGAAAAAACGAATTCATGGAAAAGGTAGCCAACGCGGTGAAAAATAAATTCGCCGAGTTTCAACATCGTCGAGACGTTCAAGTTTTTATTATCACCTTGAGGGATTCCGACACAAGCGAGGGGAAGAAAATAGCAGGATTGCGCCGGCAAATTGCTGAGAAAATTCGGAAGAAAATCGGAAAGGAAAAGCTTAAACACTTCAAAAAACTCTATACTCGCACGCAGCAACTAACTGAGGCGTCAGTATAATAACAAGTCGCAAAAATAAAAAGGCGGGCTTTGGGAAAACCCGCCTTTCATTTATAATTTAAAACCTCAGCGCCTCGAGACGCTACGACAAAATTACTTGATAATCTGCAGCCGCTTCTGCGCGCGAAAGCCGTTCACTTCCAAAACGTAGATGTACGTTCCGGTCGCGAGCGTTCTCGCGTCGAGAATCGCCGTGTGCGCGCCGGCTTTCAGTTGGCCGTTCACTAACTCGGCGACTTGCTGGCCGAGCATGTTGAACAGGCGCAATTTGACCGGGCCATCTTCTTTCAAATCGAACGCGATGGTCGTCGTCGGGTTGAACGGGTTCGGATAATTCTGGTGCAGCGCGTACTCGCGCACGGCGGTTGCAACATCGGCGCGAATGCTTTCCGAAAACGTGAACGTGCCGTCGGTGTCGATTTGTTTCAAACGATAATAATACTTGCCGGCGGCCAGATTACGATCCGAAAATTTGTATGAATGTTGCGTGGTCGTCGTGCCGTTGCCGGCGACGAAGCCGAGGCGCTGGAAGTTTTGCTGATCCGTGCTGCGCTGCACGTCGAAACCGTAGTTGTTGGTTTCGCTGGCTGTAGTCCAATTCAACTCGACGCCGTTGCCAACCACGGACACCGTGAATGAAGCAAGCTCAACCGGCAGTGGCGTGGTGACGTTGATTGGGTCGATAGCAGGTGTCGTGTAAGAACTGGCTCCGGGCGGGGCGACAAAATACACGTGTTCGGTACTGTTTTCAAAAAGGATGACGTTGCCGACAACGTCAACGGTCACGTCGGCTCGGGAACTGAGATCGGCGCCAGGTTTGAAGATTTGAGATTTCTTGGGCGCAGTTGTGGCAATATCGGCAATCTCAAAAACACCCCAGTCGCCTTCCGCCGCGGAAACATAAAGCTTATCATCTGCATTCGAACTTGTGTTTGCGCCGCGATTAATGCCAATACCAACCGGGCGCGATCCGGTGAATTTCACCGACCATAAACTATCAGCGCGAGTGACTGGGGTGGTTCTACCGGCAATGTTGTATTTTTCTGTTGAAATGCCGCCGCCCGCCGTTCCGTCGCGCGCCGTGCCGGCACGAAGGTTAACATACATAAAGCCCGAATCGTCCAGCAGCACATCAATAGCGCGGACGCCTGACTTAAACTTGGCGACGGTGTCGGCTTTGCCAGGGATGAGACCCGTGCCGAGATTATACCGGAGCACTAACGTGTCGGCAGCCACATACAGTTTAAAATCGGCGCCGCTGCCGACAGCCGCCAAACCAAAGGGCCATTTCACGCCGTTGATCACGCGGGTCGTGGACTGATCGCCCGGTTTGAAAACGCGAACCGCCGTATTGGCTTGACCACTATCAGGATCGGTAATCCACACCCAACCGCGCCAATCGAGCGTGGCATAAGCGATGCGTTGTGGCGTGGTTGACCCGATAAGGGCGCTGAGGGTCTTTTTGAGAATGTAGCCGCCCAATATTGCCGTGTCACCTGCAGCAGCGCCGTCGGCCCGGAAGCGCCAAAGGCCACGCGGGTTGGTTGTGCTGCCGTTATTCGCCGCATACATGTAGCCGAAATCGCGTTGCGTCGGATTGCGATTTATGTCCACGCCGCGCGTAAAGATGTTAATATCACCGGAGTCATAAATCTGTGTCCACGCGGTGAAATTTCGGCCGGTGGTTTCGATTTCAACTGAATAGGCGCCGGATGCCGCACTACCGCCAGCGTCATTTTTTCCATCCCAATTCACCGAACGCGCGCCGCGCCTCAGCGGCCCGGCATTGATGGTTCGCACGACGGTCGCGCCTTGCTTGATACGCACGACGACTGACACCGCCGAGTCGTTTAGTACAAAAGCAATTTGTGCCGGCCCCGTATTAAAATTCCCCGAAAATGTGACTTTCACATCGCTGGCATAAGTATTCGCTTCGGCACGGCTGAATGTCAGCGCCAATGCCAACGCGATACTTGCCAACACGAACAGATTGCGTACCACTCTCATGCGATAAACCTCCTCTGGAAAAAGTGAATAAAACAGAACACCGCAATTGTGGATTTGATCAACCGTCGTGAGCATGTCCCGTTGGAATTTCACCGCCCGCGCAAACCCCCTCGCGCTCTCCCATGCTGCTCACCTAATCCGCAAACGCCTATAAGATAAACAATTCTTTGTCTCGCGCAAGTGTTTTTTGCAGAAATTTCTTGCATTTCATGCTCGCATCCAATAAATTGAAAAGTTCAAGCGACAAAGCCCCGAGGGCAAAAGGCGTAAAGTCCGGCGCGTAGAAGCACGCAAGGGAGCATAGCAATTGGTGACAGCGTTCCTATAAACATTTCAACCTTAACGGGTTTCGGTAAACGTCCTTAACTTGATGACGTGAACGAGAAACCAGCGCCAAGCGACAAGCAACCAGCAACCAGTTTCAGGAGTTTTCGTGTATCTTTCCGATTTAGAAATTTTCGGATTCAAATCTTTCGCGAAAAAAACGCAATTCGTTTTTCATAATGGCATCACCGGCGTCGTCGGCCCGAACGGCTGCGGCAAGAGCAACATCGTCGATGCCATTCGCTGGGCGCTCGGCGAGCAAAAAGCCGGCGCGCTGCGCAGCGAGCTGATGGAAAACGTCATTTTCAACGGCTCGAAATCGCAGAAGCCGCTGGGCATGGCGGAAGTGTCGCTGACGGTTCAGAACACGCGCAATATTTTGCCAATTCAATATTCCGAAGTCGTCATCACGCGGCGCTTGTTCCGCTCCGGCGAGAGCCAGTATCTGCTCAACAACACCGTGTGCCGTTTGAAAGACATCATGGATTTGCTGATGGACACCGGCGTCGGCGCGAACGCGTATTCCGTCATTGAGCTGGCGATGGTCGAGCAGATTCTCAATGGCAAGCCCGAAGAACGCCGCCACATTTTTGAAGAAGCGGCCGGCGTCGGCAAATACAAAGCCCGGCGCAAAGCCGCCTTCCGCAAGCTCGAAGCCACCGGGCAGGATTTGCTGCGGCTCAACGATATTCTCACCGAAGTGGAAAAGACGGTTGATTCATTGAAACGCCAGGTGCAGAAGGCCGAGCGTTATCAAGTTTATGCGAATGAATTGCGCGACACCGAAGTGAATTTGGCCGCGTTCCAATTTCATAAAATTAAAAATGAATTGGAACCGCTCACCGGCAACGCCAAAAATCATCGCGACCGCCGCGAGCAAATTTCGGCGCAGCTCGCCGCCGAAGAAGCGCAAATCGAAGAAATGCGCTTGACGTTGTTGGAAGTGGAAAAACAACTCGTGGCGCGCCAGCGCGATCTGAATGCCAACACCGAACGCCTCAAGAAAAAAGAAGAACAGATTCTCGTCAGTCAAGAACGCCTCCGCGCCGTCAAAGAGAATCGCGAGCGTTTTGGCAAGGAGATCGAAGAGCTAAAAACGCGTCATACGATGATGGAAGAAATGCGCGCTTCGTTTTCCAATAGGGTAGAAGAATTTACGCTCGCGCTCGACGCCGTCGTCGGCGAGTTCAACAGCAAGCAAGCGGCGCTCAGCGGTTTTCAGGAAAATTATCAAGGCAAACGACGCGAATCGCGGGATGCCGAGGCGCGGCAGCAGGGGGAAATCGAAACGCTGGCGCAGTTGCAAAAAGAAAATGAGCGTCTGCGCGCGCAGGCCGAATTTAATGAGAACCGCCGGCATATTTTGCAGCGGGAAAGCGTCGCGCTGCAACAGCAGCAGAACGAACTCGTCACTCGGCGCGACGAAACACAACGGCAATTGGCGAACACGATTGCTCGGCTCGATCATTTGAATTTAGAAGTTGAGACGAATCAAAAAATTATTGCGGATACCGAGGCCGATCTCGCGCGTTACAAAGAACAAATTTTTTCATTAAATAACGCCATCCAGCGGCATCAAGATCGCGCCGGTTTGTTGCGCAAATTTTTGGAAACCTACGAAGATCATCCGGAAGGCGTGAAGCACTTGCTGCTCGAACGCGGCATGCCGGAAGGCTGCGTCGGCACGTTGGCTGAATACATCCGCGTTCCGGAAAATTATCGCCGCGCCGTTGAGGCGGCGCTCGGCGATGCCGTGGTTTCGCTGCTGGTCGATTCGACGGATCGCGCTTTTGAAGGTATGGATATTTTGCGCCAGCGCGAAAAAGGCGTGGTGACGTTCATGCCGTTGCGCGGCGTTCATGGGCAGAACGGCGGAAGCGGCGCGGCGCGTTTGGATGATTCGCGCGTGTTGGCGCGCGCTGTCGACATTGTCGAGTGTGACGAAACCGTGCGTTCGGTGATCGAAAATCTTTTGGGTGAATGTTACATCGTTTCGTCGCTCCCGGTGGCGCGCCAGCTTTTGGAACAATCTAATTCTCTCCGTCAAAGTTTCGTGACGCTGACCGGTGAAGTGTTGACGACGTGGGGCCCGCTGAAAGGCGGCGATACCAGCCGTTCTTCCGAAAGCGTCATCGACCGCAAGACGCAAATCGAGCAGCTCGAAGCCGAGGTCGCGCAGTTGCAAGAGGAGGCGGCGCAACAATCCGATGCAAAGGCGGACGCGGAAAAAACGCTGCAACGATTGCTGGCGCAAAACGAAGATTGGCTCAATCAGCGCAAACAAGCCGAAAACGAAAAACAGAAATTAGAATTGGAATTTGGCCAGGCAGTTTTTGAAAACACGCGCGCCGAACAGGAAATTCGCCAGCGGCAGGGTGAATCGGAAAAAATTGAAGCGAGCCAGCAACAACTGCGCGTGCAATTCGCCGAGCTGGAGCCGAAGCTGCACGACTTGGAAACACGCCGCCAAACCGCTGAAACGACGAACACCCAACTCGTCGCCGAGTTGGAGGCGCTGGAGCAACAATTTCGCGTCGCACAAGAAGCGACGAATGCGGCCAATGTCATCGTCGTCGAAAAACGCGCCGAGCTGCGCAATGCGCAATCAGAGAGCGTGCGGATCGCCGGCAATCTGCGCGATATTGCCGAGAGCATCCAGCGCCGCACCGAACAAATTGCTGAAGCGGAGCAGCAGGAACAGGAGTTGACGGCGCAGATCGATAACACCCGCGAGCAGTTGCACGATGATTTTGCCGAGCGCAAAGAATTGGAAGAAGTCGTTTCCGAAATCGAGCGGTCTTTTCGCGAGCAAAAGCAGGCGGCCGATTCCAAAGAGCGGGCGCTGCGCGCCGTGCGCAACGAGCGCGACGAAGTTTCCGAAAAATTCCATCAAGCCGAGCTGCATATTTCCGAGCTGACGATGCAGCGCGACAACCTGGTCAAACATATTCATGAGACGTACGAGCTTGATCTCGCGCGGCAAAAATCTCCGGAGGGAGAATTTGAGGCGGCAGCGACCGAAGAGCGCGTCAATTGGCTGCGCAATCGTTTGAAGAGCATGGGGCCGGTAAATATGCTGGCATTATCGGAATATGATAAAGAGAAAGAGCGTTTCGATTTTCTCACGACGCAAAAGAATGATTTGCTCGCCGCCGAAGCGAATTTAAAAGACACCATCAAAGTCATCAACGACACGGCGTACGAACGCTTCGGCAAAGTCTTCTCGCAAATTCGCGAGAATTTTATTCAAGTGTTCAAAAGTTTTTTTGAGAATGGCGAAGCGGATTTGCGGCTTGACGAGGGCGATCCGCTCGAGGCCGACATCGTTATCGAAGCGAATCCGAAAGGCAAAAAACTCGGCTCGTTGGCGCTGCTCTCCGGCGGCGAAAAAACACTGACGGCGATCTCGCTGCTCTTCTCGATTTATCTGGTGAAACCAAGCCCCTTCTGCATTCTCGACGAAGTCGACGCGCCGCTGGACGACATGAACATCGGCCGCTTCGTCGGCGCGCTGAAAAAATTCTCCGACAACACTCAATTCATTGTCGTCACCCACAACAAGCTGACGATGAAAGCCGCGGATTATCTCTACGGCATCACGATGGAAGAGCAGGGCGTGTCGAAAGTCGTCTCGGTGAAGTTTGAGGATGCGAATGTGGGTCAGGAAGCAATGGCGGCGTGAAATCTGAATTTTGCGACAAAAAGGCTCGTCACGAATCGTTTGTGATAACACGCGGACCAAAAAACCGCACGGAATTTTGCCATGTGCTTTATCAGCGTGGTTTTTTATTTCGCGTGGAATAATTTTACCAAACGGATCAATTGTTGTGAGCTAAAAATTCCCGCTCCGCGTTTTATCTTCCTCGGACGAAAAATTTTCCGCAAAACACCGAAGTCGAAGTGACGCTGACGTTTGTCGGCGACGCGCCGGGCGAATTTGTCCGACAAGTCGTTCCGACGCCGGAAGCGATCACGGTGCGCCAGCATCATTCATTTATCCAGCTGCCGGATGAAAATTATAAACCGCGTGCCTCCGATCCGCGCACCGGCGAAATTATTAAGGGCCACGTCACGCTCGGTTCATTGCGCGTGCGACAGGATTTTCTAATTGCCGAAGGTTTGCTGGCGCCGTATGAAGATGGCAAGCCAGTGTCTCCGAAAATGCAGGAAATGGCGTTAGCGCGTTTGCGTCAACTCTCGGCGCATGAAGTTGGCCACACGCTCGGCCTCTTGCATAATTATCTTGCGAGCACGAAAGATCGGGCTTCGGTGATGGATTATCCGCACCCCTTGGTCAAATTGAAGGGCGAGGGCGCGCCGGATTTGTCCGAGGCTTACGCAACAGGCATCGGCGCATGGGACAACGTCGCGATTGCGTATGGCTATCAGGATTTTCCGGCGGGAACCGATGAGAAGAAAAATTTGAATGAAATTTTGCAGGCGGCGATTGCGCGCGGATTAATTTTTATCTCGGATCAAGATGCGCGACCGAGCGGCGGCGCTCATTCGCAGGCGCATTTGTGGGATAACGGCGCCAATGCAATCGATGAGCTAGGGCTTGTGATGCAAGTGCGGGCGCGGGCGCTCAATCGTTTCGGCGAGAAAAATATTCGCGCGGGCGCGCCAATGGCGACGCTCGAAGAAGCGCTCGTGCCGATATACATGTACCATCGCTATCAAACCGAAGCCGTTGCCAAGTTGGTCGGCGGCTTGAATTATACTTACGCGATTCGCGGCGACGGTCAAAAAGCGATTGAGATGATTCCGGCGCCGGAGCAACGTCGCGCGTTGGAAGCCTTGCTGCAAACTTTGCGGCCGGAAGCTTTGGCGTTGCCCGAGCGCGCGTTGCAAAATCTTCCGCCGCGAGCCTATGGGTATAATCGCAGCCGAGAGACTTTCAGCACGCGCACGGGACTGACGTTCGATCCACTCGCCGCCGCAGAAACTGCAGCCAGCGTGACGGTTGGATTGCTTTTGCATCCCGAACGCGCGGCTCGACTCGTCGACTATCATGCTCGCAATAACAACTTTCCCGGATTGGGGGAGATTGTCGATAAACTCATCAACGCGACTTGGAAATCTTCATCAAGCGCCGGTTATCATGCCGAACTTCAACGTGTTGTTGATGCTGTTGTGCTGTATCATCTCATGGCGCTCGCAGCTAACAATGAGGCGGCTACACAGGTGCGCGCGTTTGCCTGGCAGAAACTCAACGATTTGAAAAGCTGGTTGGAAAAACAAGCGAAGAAGGCAAACGACGAAAGTGCCCGCGCGCATTATGCTTTTGCGGCGGCGCACATCAATCAATTTCAGTCGCATCCCAAAGAGACGCGCCTTACCGCACCCGTCGAACCGCCGGCCGGTCCGCCGATTGGAATGGATGAAACGGAATTTTGTAATTTTGATTATGCGCGCAAGTAAATTTTTTTATCAACCGAGCGCTTTTCATCCGGTGATCTATTTTAAAATCTTTCATTTCAGTAATTGGGCTGCGCTTATGAAAATTCATTTCTCCAAAATTTCTCTTGTTGCCGTCATCCTCTTTACGAACACCATCATTTTGCAGGCGCAACCAACAATCTATCTGATTCGTCACGCCGAAAAGCTTGCGAATTGGCCCGATGATGACGCCCTTGACGCGTTTCATCCGCTCAGTATCGAAGGCATTGCCCGCGCACAAAAATTGGCGGAACAGTTCAAGCCGGGCTCAATTGCAGCCGTTTTCAGCAGTCGCACGACGCGCGCATTGCACAGCGCTTTGCCTTTGGCGCAAAAACTCGGTTTGCCCATCGAAGTCGCAGACGCCTGCATGGACACGGCGGCTATTGTCGTCTTTTACAAAAATCTCACGCAGCGTTTCGGGCCGGATAAAGCCGTCGTGCTCGTATCGCATTCCAATATCATTCCTTATCTTTATCTTTTAATGAAAGCCGGACTTTACCAATCTTGCTTTAAAGAGAGCGGCATTAAAATTTCTTCCCCAAATGAATGGATGCTCATCGAAGGCTACGACAATATTTGGAAGATTGACAATTCCCCGGCTGGTAAAAAGCAGTGCGAGAGCTTTAGTCGCATGAAATATTGATTTGATGTGGATAATTTGCGCGGCATTCCGGCGGCGAGCATTGGCGAGATCAGCTTTATGAACCCCCGCGACGCGACGACACGATTCGGCACTGGTCACGCCGGCGGCGCCATCATGGTCAAATCCCAATAGCATGATGGTCGCAGTGACAGCTTGCACGCAATTCTTCAAATGGCGTTGGAGCGGCTCGAGTTGTTGGCATCGCCGTGCAGATAAACCGTGCGAATCGGAAACGGAATCTCGATGCCGGCTTCGCGAAAACGTTTGAAGATGCGCTTGCGCAGCTCGTGTTGCGCCGGAATTTGTTGCTCGAAATCCGGCACCTGATAATAGATGGTAAAATCTATCGACGAGTCGCCGAAGCCGGGAAAGAAGCGCGCGACGGGTTGTAGCGCGGTCAGCAAATCCGGTCTTTCGCGCGCCACATTTTGCGCTTCTTCAATCAAGATGCGTTCGACTTCATCCGGATCGCTATTATAGCTGACACCCACTGTCAACCGGGCGATCATCGGTTTTTCCGGCAAATGATAATTCGTGACGATGGCTTGCGCCAATTTCGCATTGGGAATGATGATCAAATTATTTGCCGCCGTGCGCACGGTCGTGCTGCGCCAGGTGATGTCGGCGACAAAACCTTCGTCGCTGCTGTCGAGCTTGATGTAATCGCCGAGACGAATTTGGCCGGCGAGACTCACATAAAATCCCGCAAACAAATTTGACAAAGTATCCTGCAGCGCCAGCGCCACCGCCAAACCGCCGACGCCGAGCGCGGTGAGAATCGGCGTGATCGAAATGCCGAGTTGATTGAGCAAAATCAAAATACCGATAGTAAAAATAAAGATGCGCGCCAAATTTTGCGTCAGGCTCGTGACCGGCATCGTGCCGCGCACGCCTCTCCCATAATGTTTGATCAAATTGCTCGCCAGCCGCGACGCCACGAGCGTGATCGAAATGATCCAGAGTATGAGCACGGCCTTGCCGATCTTCGCGGTGGCGCTCGCTTGCAACTCCGATGATTGCGCCGCCAAATGAATTCCCAACATCAACACCCAAATTATGAACGGCCCGCTGAAGGCATGAATGAAAATATCATCGGCGCGAGTTTGGGTATGGCCTGCCCATCGCCGCAGCGCGCGAAACAGCAAACGCTTGACGATGAAACCCGCAATCAGAATGATGACGAAAACCCCGAAAGGGATGATCAGCTTTGTCCAATCGAACAGCAAGAAACGTCTGAGGGCTTCCATGTGAATGTGCCTCTCCTAAAAAATGTTTAATCGTCAAATTTTTCCGCGTGAAAAAGATACAGCGCTTTCACCAAAAAGTCAACCCGCAATTTCAACCCATTTTTTGAATGAAAAATTTTCGCCTGCATTTATTCCATTCAGCGTCATTGAAATTGATAAAAGTTTTTATTAAATTATGTTCGCGCTAATGGAAAATTTTAAATCAAGCGCATACAACGTTTTGGTATTTTGATCTTCTTTTAATATCAAAAGCTGTCGGGCTTGAACGGCATACGGGCGAACCCGAGCGGGCTTTTGAGCCGGTAACTGCACGAAATTTCAATCACGCTGGCGATTTTACAGACGCAGGAGACTTTATGGCTGAAAAAAGTGAACATCGAATGAAATCTTATGAAATGATTCCGGAGCGGATCAAGAAACGCTATCTGGAGTTTTACGAGGAGCTTTATCATCCGGAGCGCAGCGCCATCGATCTCAAAACGAAAGAGCTGATCGCGATTGCGGCCTCCGTCGTGTCTGATTGCAAAGGCTGTTTTCGCGGGCATGTGCTCAAAGCCGTGCGCGCCGGCGCCACCCGCGAAGAAGTCGGCGAAGCGATTGCGATTGCGATCGCGATCAGCGGCGCCGCCATTGTTGATCGCACCGACGTCGCCAATCTTGAATTCGATCTCGTCCGCAAGTTGTGGGAAAACGGCGCGAACGGCGAAAACGAGAATGAAACGACGCCTTGAGGTTTTTAGTGATCAATAAATTTTCAACGGATAAAAGCGGCCTACTGCTTTTATCCGTTGAATAAAGCTCGGTATGGATGAGGGGGAGTTCCACTATTTTTTTCGTGCTTCTTTCGTCTCAAACGCGCGATCGATGTATCTGGTATATTTCGTATTAAAATCAATTCGCTCGATTTTGGGGAAATAATAGCCGGACTTTTTCAATTCTCGATAATCTTTGTCCACAAAATACCCAATCGTCATCGCCGCTCGAAACGCGAGCGCGCCGAAGATGGCGAGTTGCCGATTGGAAAAATTGATCGATGGCGAATCGGCTTCCTGCGGAGCGTTTTCAATCCCACCATCGGGGGCGAAGCCGAAAGCGATATAGCCCACATCCAACAAACCAAAAAAAATCGACCAAGCGACGGCGGATTTTTGCGTCGTCCGAGGATTGTCTTTCATTATATACCACGAGGCTAATCCAGGGTTGAGCAAATTACGGCTGATAAATTTCAGAAACGTTTTATCCGGCAAGTCGCGATCATGCAGCGGCGCGCCTTTGCTCAAAGCGATTTCCTGCGTGACGGCGTAGAGAAAGAGTTTTAAAAGATCGCGATCCGCGGCTTGCATCGATTTGCTGTATCGCGGAACGCTGTCCGGCGGAAAAAACCAAAATCCTTGCGAGGTTAATTGTACTGCCGAGTCCAACGGCGTCATGTTTAAAAGAATGCGATATTGCAGCGCTGACGGCGAAAAACCTCGAATGATCAGAATTTTCTCCTGAGCCGAATTGACGATGACGGAATCATAATTCATTTTCCATGCGGCCGCTTCGATGAGGTTCGCGAGATTCTGCATGCCAACTTCAAAAACCAAAATTTGTTCGAACGTTTTTTCCGCGAGTTTATTTATAAAGTTTCTGTTTTGTGCATAAATCGTTGTAGCCCAACTCATCATCACAACCATGGCAAAGCGAATTAATTGTAATTTTGGCATTCCTCGTCCATGATAGGTTCACATTGATTCGATGAGCACAATTTAAGCATTTAATAGCATTCAAGCCTCATGCGTGCGGAACGTTTTAAAATGGAAATAATTCATTTCGTCTAAAACTTTCGTCGACTCCGGCACGGATTTCAGCAAAAAATGCTTGCTATTCTTGGGCAAATGCGTTACCATTTTAAACGCAGAACGCTTCAACAGTCAACGAAATATCAATCCCCGTTTCATCGATATTCAAACGAAACCACGATCTGGAGGAGGATGGATGCGTGAACTTACCAAGATGCTCGTGCTGCTGGCGGTCGGCATTATTGGCGGCATGCTGCTGTTCCGATTCACTTGCGCCGGCGATGAAAATCTCCAAAAGCT
>Ga0247727_10001790_pt1 | contig 50070 bp, 38 predicted proteins | sample WisWelCaveWW1625_FD_202498 | JGI IMG/M metagenome (GOLD analysis project Ga0247727, IMG submission 202498) | Biofilm microbial communities from Wishing Well Cave, Virginia, United States - WW16-25 | ecosystem: Environmental > Aquatic > Deep subsurface > Groundwater > Cave microbial mat | place...
CGTGTCAACGTATCAAGCGGGCAAAGTGATTTTTGTGCGCCACGATAACGGCATCATCAACACCCACTTTCGCAATTTCGGAAAACCGATGGGCATCGCCGCCGACACTTCGCGGCTCACCATCGGCGGACAGAATACGGTGTGGACGTACCGCAATCTTCCCGCCGTTGCGCCAAAATTGGAACCCGTCGGCAAACATGACGCCGCGTACTTGCCACGCCAAATTCATGTAACGGGCGATATTGACATTCACGAATTGGGATACGCGGGGGATGGCGAATTGTGGCTCGTCAACACGCGCTTTTGTACGCTCTGCACGATTGAGCCCGACCACAGCTTCAATCCGCGTTGGCGTCCGCCGTTCGTCACCGCGCTCGCGCCCCAAGACCGCTGTCATCTCAACGGGCTGGCGATGGTGGACGGCAAACCGCGTTATGTGACGATGTTGGGCGAAACGGACACGGTGGGCGGCTGGCGTGAAAACAAACGCAACGGCGGTTTGCTGATGGATGTGACGACGAACGAAATCCTATTGCGCGGACTTTCGATGCCGCACTCGCCGCGCGTGTATCAAAATAAATTGTGGATTCTCGAATCGGGCGAAGGTTCGCTGGCGTGGGTGGACTTGGAAAAGAAAAAAATAAATACCGTGTGCCAGCTGCCAGGATTCACGCGCGGCATTTCATTCATCGGGCCCCTCGCGTTCATCGGCTTGTCGCAAGTGCGTGAGAGCGCGGTCTTTTCGGGCATCCCGCTTGTGGAACGCGTCCAAGAACGCACCTGCGGCGTGTGGTGCGTGAACATCAACACGGGTGAGACGCTCGGTTTTTTGCGATTCGATTCGGGCGTCCAAGAAATTTTCGCCGTGCAAATTTTGCCCGCGCGTTTTCCCGAAATGCTGGAATGGACGGATGAACGTTTGAAAACGTCGTATGTGATTCCGGAGGAGGCGTTGAAAGATGTGCCGAGGGGAAAGGATGAGGGATGAGGGATGAGGGATGAGGGATGAAACGTCAAACGTGAAACGTCAAACGTGAAACGTCAAACGTCAAACGTGAAACGTCAAACGTGAAACGTCAAACGTGAAACGTCAAACGTGAAGAGGGTAATGTAGAGACGTTTCGGGGAAACGTCTCCCTACCTAGCAAATATCAAGCTCGCAATAATCACGACAGCTTGGGCGTCGCCATACGGATTACTCGTGATTTGACAGAGGATCCAATCGCTCTTGTTGGCGCGCCAAGACCACCGCAGGACGGACTTTGTTGTCGCTCAAATCCGAAAACGGGAACGGTAAAATTATGACGTCGCCTGCTGAAGGTACGACCATGCCTCATCCTCCTCGGGGCGGAGCCAATCTTCCGCGAGCGCGGGTTCGCTCAACAGCGCAGTTTCCGCGATTTCACTGGCAGGTTCCTCCAAAATCACGACGAACGCGCGCCGCGCATTTGGAATTGAAATCGGTTGCAAAAGTTTGACTTGGCCCGAAACGTCAATCACCGCTTCAACTGTTAGCATCATAATTTACCTCCGTGCGTCTTGTGCCAGACCTGACAGGTTTTCATCTTGGAAGAATCGAGCTTTCCCTGACCCCTCGGCAGACGAATACCGATGGGTCTAATCTGTAAAACCTGTCAGGTCTCAAGCGTTCGTCAATTCAGCAAAAGGAGCAGAGCCATGTCTCAACCAAACCCACCCAACGACAACCCCATTCTCGCCGCTTGGCACGAACAACTCGCGCGCGCCAGCAAGAATCCCTTTTTGCTCAACCTGCTGCTCAAGCAATGGCAGCGCGTGTTGAAGCGGCTGGCGTATTTTTACGCGCAGCTCGCATCCCTGCCGCGTCGCAATCGGCGCGCGTTACAGCGCGCGTTGGCGACTTCATTGATCGGCGCGGCAATGCTGCTGGCGTTGAGCAGTGCGCCCGTCGCGTTCGCAAACAGCATCACCGTCAGCGGCGCATGTGAGCTCGGCGAAGCGATAACGAACGCGAACAATGATGCCGCGACGTTTCCCGATTGCGCGGCGGGCAGCGGCGCAGACACGATTTATTTGACCGCCGATGTGACGCTCGGCGGAACCCTGCCCAACATCACGAGCGAGATTACGCTCGAAGGCGGCAATTTTTTTGTCAGCGGCGCAAACACGGTCCGCGTGTTTCATGTGACCTTCTCGGGCGATTTCACCATCAACGACACGACAGTCAAGGAGGGCTATGTCATCGGCGACGGCGGCGGCATCTTTAACGACGGCACGCTGGAGTTGAACAACAGCACGGTCAGCGGCAATACGGCGATCATCCAAGGCGGCGGCATCTATAATAATGGCACGCTTGTGGTGAACAACAGCACCTTCAGCGGGAATTTCGCGGACTATGGCGCTGGCATCTTTAACGACTACAATGCGATACTGAATGACAGCACGGTCAGCGGGAATACGGCGGACTCTGGCGGCGGTATCTATAACACCTTCACTCTTACGCTGAACACCAGCACCGTCAGCGGCAATTCCGCGATGGATGACGGCGGCGGCATCTATAACAAATACAATGCGACGCTGAACAACAGCACTGTCAGCGGCAATTCCGCGACGGATGACGGCGGCGGCATCTATAACAGATACAATGCGTCACTGAACAACAGCACCGTCAGTGGCAATTCCGTCGGCAGCGACGGCGGCGGCATCTTTAACGGCTACTTTGCAACGCTGAACAACAGCACCATCAGCGGCAATTCCGCTTCTTACGACGGCGGCGGCATCTATAACAAATACTATGCAACGCTGAACAACAGCACCGTCAGCGGCAATACGGCAAGTGATACCGGCGGCGGCATTTATGTTCGTTACGCCACACTATATCTCAATCGCACCATCGTTAGCGGCAACACCGCCACGAATAAGCAAAATGAAATTGACAGCTATGACAGCACAATCAATGCACACAATTACAACCTGTTCGGAAACAGTGAGGAGACGAATGATGACGCCTTCGAGGGCTTTACCCCAGGCGCGTTGGACTTTAACGCAACGAGTGACGGCGACGGCGTAAGCACGCACATTCCCACCGCGCTCGCGAGCATCCTCAATACCACGCTTGCCCTCAATGGCGGCACCACCGAAAATCACGCGCTCGTCACGGGCAGCCCCGCGCTCGACAAAGCGCCCAATGCCGATTGTTCCATCAAACCAATTTTCGGCGTTGACCAACGCGGTTTCCCGCGCAACGTGGACTTTGTGCCGCCTCCTACCGCGAACGATTGCGACATCGGCGCGTTTGAATTGCAACTCACCACCGCCGTCAATGTGACGGGCGTGCGCGCGAAAGTAAATGACGCGGGCAACATCGCGCTCAAGTGGCGCACGACGACGGAAACGCAGATTGCGGGATTCAATGTGTGGCGTAAAAATGGGCAAGGGGAATGGAAACAAATCAACGTGAATTTCAAGCAGGCGAAACATTCTGGCGACGCGCAAGGCGACAAATATCGCTATGTGGATAAAAAAGTAAAAGACGGAAACGTGTATCGCTACAAGATCGAGGTGAAATATCTCGACGGGCATCACGAGTGGACGGACGTGGTGCGCGTCGAAAAATAACGATGTGAGTCTCCAAAAAATTCAAAACCCGTCATCGTTCGACGATAACGGGTTTTGAATTTTTTGGGCATCCCCCATTTCCTTTTCGCGTCAAGTGATGTAAAATTCCGCATCCTCAAAAAACACGCGCGCACGCGCGTTCCACCGCACGCGCTTGACTCGCGGCACATTGATGCAAGGAGCAAACGTATGACTCAACCACACTCACCCAACGACAACCCGATTCTCGCCGCATGGCGCGAACAACTCGCGCGCGCGAACAAAAATCCATTTTTGTTCAACCTGCTGCTCAAACAATGGCAGCGCGTCTTGAGACGGCTCGCGTATTTTTACGCGCAGCTCGCATCCCTGCCGCGCCGCAATCGGCGCGCCTTGCAGCGCGCGTTGGCGACTTCATTGATTGGCGCGGCGATGATTCTGGCGTTGAGCGGCGCGCCCATCGTTCATGCCGCCGCCATCACCGTTGACCCCGGCGCGGCGGGCATCAATCCAATTGACGGCTGCTCGCTCGTCGAAGCCATCATCAACGCGAATACTGATACGGCGACCTACGCGGAATGTGTCGGGGGCAGCGGGGCGGACACGATTACCCTGCCTGCCAGCGCGACGCTGGATTATTTGACTTATTATGGCACTATCAGCGCCTTGCCCGACGTGGTGACCACGATTACGATAGAGGGCAACAACTCGACCATCCAACGCAATCCCGCCGCAACCGATGAGTTTAATCTGTTCCTCGTCAGGCCCGACGTGGAGGTGGGCGACCTAACGCTCAAGGATGCGACGATTCAGGGGGGTTCTCTATTATTCATTTTCGGGGGCGGAGGTGTCTTGAACTTTACCGCCACGCTGACCCTCGACAATTGTGTCATCACCGGCAATATTGCGTCTGTTGGCGGAGGTATCACTAACTATGGTGGAGTGACGTCCATTGCCGATAGTGAGGTTAGTTACAATGCCGCTTTTTATGGCGGCGGCTTGGCAACCGTTTTAGGAACGACCACAGTTGACGACAGCAACATTCACCACAATTACGCGCCTACTTTGGGCGGGGGCATTATCCTGTCCGAAGCCACAACGAATGTGAACCGCTCCACCGTGAGTGGGAATTTTGCCAGGATTGGCGGCGGCATTATGAGTTATTATAATATTCCGTCCGCCGGTGCCGATACCTTTCTGAATCTCGATGACACCACCGTCAGCTACAATACAGCATCTTATGAGGGTGGCGGAATTTTCAACGGGCAAGATGCAAGTATGTTGCTCACTGCCAATCAAGAAAATGCCAAGTCAGGAATAAAGTTCGGGGAGCTGCGTTCTCGACTTAAAGAACTGCGCCAGAAAAACGGCGGGAAACTCGATTCCCGAGCCGCGTTCGATGCCATCCGTAATGACCCCAGCTTGCGCGTGGATTTGAGCGCGTTGAAAGCGAGCCGCGCAAGTGGCGACACTAAAGTGTTCAAACGCGACCCCTCTGCAAAAAAGCCGCCGACACAAGACGGGCATACACGCGCGCCAAACAAACATTCCGCGCCGCACAAGCACAAACGCGCGCCAAACAAGCCAAAGTCAAGTCCCGAAGCGCTCGCGGCAACCTATACCAATTTCGCGGTCATCAACCAAAGTACAATTAACAACAACTATGCACAATACTATGGCGGCGGCATCTCCAACCACTATGGCGGGCAACTCACTCTAATAAACAGCACCATCAGCACAAACACGGCACAACTTGCTTTGGGCGGCGGAGTGGAAAATTACGCTGAGGGAGAGGTTTTGTCGGTCAACACCACCATAACGGGAAACTACGCGGGTTCCTATGGCGGGGGCATTTCCAATGATGGAGCCAGCATGGCTTTGGGAATCACCATCGTTTCAGGGAATACAGCGGGCGGCGTGGACGGCTTTGAGGTCAATGATCAGCTGAGCGTTTCTACCGCCAGCAGTTTCAGTCTTTTCGGACACGCTGGGATTTTGAACGCGCAGGCGTTCTCTGGATTCACCCCCGACGTGACCGATTTTAACGCGACGAGCGACGGCGATGGGACAAGCACGCACGTTCCTGCCGCGCTCGGCAGCATCCTCGACCCGACGCTCGCCCTCAACAGCAACCCAAACGGCACACTGACCCACGCGCTCCCTCTTGGCAGTCCCGCGCTCGACAAAGCGCCGAACACCGTTTGCTCCTCACCGATCATCAACGATGTTGACCAACGCGGTTTTCCGCGCAACGTGGACATTGTTCCGCCGCCCACCGCCAACGACTGCGACATCGGCGCGTTTGAATTGCAAAACGCAACGGCAGTGAATGTCATGGGCTTGCGCGCGAAAATCAATGAACGCGGCAACGTCGCGCTGAAATGGCGCACAACGAGCGAGACACACATCGCGGGATTCAATGTGTATCGCAGAAATGGGCAAGGCGAATGGAAACAGATCAATGCGAACTTTAAACAAGCGAAACATGCGGGCGACACGCAAGGCGACAAGTATCGCTATGTGGACAAAAAGGCGAAAGAGGGGAATGTGTATCGTTACAAGATTGAGGTGAAATATCTCGACGGGCATCACGAGTGGACAGAGGTTGTGCGCGTCGAAAAATAACGATGTGAGTCTCCAAAAAATTCAAAACCCGTTATCGTTTGACGATAACGGGTTTTGAATTTTTTGGGCATCCCCCATTTCTTTTTCGCGCCAAGTGATGTAAAATTTCGCATCTTCAAAAAACACGCGCACACGCGCGTTCCACCGCACGCGCGTGACTCGCGATCCAGCCATAGGGAGAACTAATAATGTCTCAACTTCACGCACCCAACGATAACCCGATTCTCGCCGCTTGGCGCGCACAACTCACGCGCGCGCGCGCGAATCCATTTCTCTTTCAACTGTTGCTCAAACAATGGCAGCGCATTTTGAAACGGCTGGCGTATTTTTACGCGCAGCTCGCATCCCTGCCGCGCCGCCAGCGCCGCGCCTTGCAGCGCGCGCTGGCAACCTCGCTGATTGGCGCAGCGATGCTGTTAGCGTTGAGCAGTGCGCCGATTGTTCACGCGGCGACAATTTCTGTAGACGGCGCGACCTGCACGCTTGACGATGCCATCAAGTCCGCCAACACCAATACGGCAGTGGGTGGTTGCACGTCGGGCGCGGCGGGTTCGGACACGCTCGATTTGACTGCCAACATCCTCTTGTCCGCGAGTCCCTCGCCCGTGACTAGCGAGATTATTTTGGACGGCAATGGGTTTTACATTGATGGCAACGCGGCAAACCGAATTTTGTATGTCTCAACGGGGGGCGATCTCACAATTAATAATGTGACCCTCCAGAACGGCTCTGCGCTCTGGGGCGGCGCGCTTTACAATTATCAAGGCACCGTCGCCATTAACGACAGTACGCTGACTGGAAATGATGCCTCGGGAAATGGCGGCGCGATAGACATTTTTGGCGTTAACGCGCAGCTCACCCTCACCAACTGTACGGTGAGCGGAAATACGGCGGTAGGCAATGGTGGCGGCATCGCGAACTATTATGGCTCGGTCAAAATCTACAACAGTGTCATTACCGGTAACGACGGGGCGGAAGGCGGCGGCGTCCATACCTATCAAGGGTACGTCAGAATCGAAAACACGACGCTTTCCTACAACGATGCTGTGGGCGAGGACGGCGGAGCGCTGCGGAGTGACAATGGTGGGGTAGTCCTTGTCGGAAGCACTGTCAACGGAAATACGGCAGTGGATGACGGTGGTGGGCTCGATAATCGCGGCGGCGGTCAAATGACCGTCCTCAACAGTACAATCTCTGGAAACCACGCAGGAAGCGGGGCATCGAATGACGGCGGCGGTTTCCGCAATGTGACGGATGGCAAGGCGTATTTCTACAACGTCAGCATCGTAAATAACACCGCCGGAAATGTGGGCGGAGGCATCGCGCATAATTCCGTATCCATTGATGGTGGCGCGTTGGTCGAACTCCATCGGACGCTCGTGAGTGGCAACCGCGCCAGTGTGAGCGCCAACGAAGTGTACGGCAACACTTTTTATGCCACGAACGCCGATGACTATAATTTGTTTGGAGACAGCGGTGAGACGAGCGCGCAAGCATTTACTGATTTTACGCCCGGCGCAACCGACCTCAACGCGACGAGCGACGGTCTCAACGCGCTGCTCACCGATATTCTCAACACGACGCTCGCCAACAATGGCAGTGCCATCACAACGCCCGGCGGTGTCGTGCAAACTCTAGCCCTCGTCCTCGGCAGTCCCGCGCTCGACAAAGCGCCGAACGCCGATTGCACCGCCGCACCCATCAATGATATTGACCAACGCGGTTTCCCGCGCAATGTGGACTTTGTGCCGCCTCCTACCGCCAACGATTGCGACATTGGCGCGTTTGAATTGCAAAACGCAACGGCGGTGAATGTCACGGGCTTGCGCGCGAAAATCAATGAACGCGGCAACGTCGCGCTGAAATGGCGCACAACGAGCGAATCCCAAATCGCGGGATTCAATGTGTATCGCAGAAATGGGCAAGGCGAATGGAAACAGATCAATGCGAATTTCAAACAAGCGAAACATGCGGGCACCGCGCAAGGCGACAAGTATCGCTATGTGGACAAAAAGGTGCAAGATGGAAACGTGTATCGCTACAAGATCGAAGTGAAATATCTCGACGGGCATACAGAATTTACAGAGGCGGTGAAGGTGACGACACCGTAGGGGCGGGGTCATCCCGCCCTGCCGTGGCGGTGGAAACATGGGTAGGGGCGGGGTCATCCCGCCCTGCCGTGGCGGTGGAAACATGGGTAGGGGCGGGGTCATCCCGCCCTGCCGTGGCGGTGGAAACATGGGTAGGGGCGGGGGCATCCCGCCCTGCCGTGGTGGTGGAAATATGGGTAGGGGCGGGGGCATCCCGCCCTGCCTCGACCCACGAGCCAAGGGGATATTGGGGCGGGATAACCCCGCCCCTACCACAAATCAAAAGAGACGTTTCACCGAAACGTCTCTACATCTTCCGACCTCCAATCCATGAACACCCTTTACTTTGGCGACAACCTCGACATTCTCCGCGCGCATCTGGCGCCCGCAAGCGTTGACCTCATCTATCTCGATCCGCCGTTCAACTCCAAGCGCGATTACAATTTACTCTTCAAGACGCCCAAGGGGCACGCGTCCAAAGCGCAGATCACCGCATTTGAAGATTCGGCGGCTCACCATGTGAACCAAGCATTGGGGCGAGCAAGCCGAACGCCAGTTTCAAGAAAGTTTGCATCAAGCCAACACCGAAGCCGCTGTCGAAACCGTTGCAGGTGGAAGCGGTCAGCGCGGGTTTTTGACGCAGGAGGAACTCTTGTAGCTGCGCTACGGCACACAAAAGTCCAAATAATTTTCTGGTGTAATCACTTGAAACGTCGCCGTCGGATATGCGCTTGTCCAAAGTTTCGGCGGCGCGACGGATTTCGTTGCCGACCATTTAAATTCGTACCCAAACAAATTCCCGTCGCGCTCTTCCACCAGATCAATTTCTTGCTGATCATACGTGCGCCAAAAATAAAAATTGGCATAGAGGGGATAATACGCGCGTCGTTTCAAACGTTCCATGAACGCAAAATTTTCCCACAGCGCGCCCATGTCGTTGCGCTGCGCGGGCGCGTTAAATTGCGCGATCAGCGCATTGCGAATACCATTGTCATAAAAATAGTATTTCGCCTTGCTCGTGATCTCGTTTCGCAGATTGCGGCTCAAGCCGCCCACGCGTTGAATCACGAATGTTTTTTCCAACAAATCCAAATAGCGCTGTGCCGTTTTCGTGTCAATGCCCAATTTCGCCGCGAGCTCGTTGAGCGACACCTCGCTGCCAATTTGAAAGGCGAGCAGCCGCAGCAGATCCAGAAGGGTGCGCGAAGATTTTACGCGATCAAACGCGAGAATATCCTTGAGCAAATACGAGTTGGCGATTTCCGCGACCGCTTGAATTTTCGTGTTCGCGTTCGGCGCGGCGATCACTTCGGGATACGCGCCATAGATCAAAAAATCAGTGAGGTGTTCGCGCAATTCATAGCGATTGTAGTGCGGTTGCGAATTGGGCAAAAGCATTTCCGCCTGTGCGATGGGATAAAGCGTCAGCGTGTGTTTCCTTCCCGTCAACGGTTCACCCACCTGTCCTGTGATGGTTCGGCTGCGCTCACCACGTGGTTCAAATGACGACGAACCGCTTGCCAGCACAAATAACTGCGGTAATTGATCCACCAAAATTTTCAACGCCTTGCCGATTTGCGGAATCTCCTGTGCCTCATCCAGAACGATCAACTCATAGCCCTCCGCATATGCGCGCAATTGATCGAAATCGAGAGACCCGAGCGTTTCTTGGACGCGCACGTTGTCGCCCGAATCGAATTTGTATTTGAGATGCGTGTCGCGCAGAAAATTTTCGAGCAGCGTAGTTTTTCCGACGCGGCGCGGACCATAGAGCAGCAAAACCTTTTGGCGTTGCAGATACGCGTCCAGCGGCTCATAAGCGCGTTGAATCATGCGAAAATTATGTCCAACTCCACAAATTTGTCAAAATTTATGGAGTTGGACTCCACAAATTTAGGTAAATTTGTGGAGTTACTTTCACTCGCCCGCGCCGTTGGATTTTTGCCCGCGCCGTTGGATTTGTAATCCAACAGCGCGGGCGGTATGCACCCATGAAATTTCACCACCTTTTCATTGCCACACTCTTATTACTCTTCCTACTCCTCGCCGCCTGGCCGCGCGCGGTAGAATCCGCGCCGCGCGATGGCTTGCGCGTCATCGAATCCAACGCGCAGCACATTCTCCTCGAACTCAACACGCCCGCGCATCAAACGCAAACGCGCGCGCTGGACGGAAAAAATTATCTCGACCTAACCGTCCCAAATTGGGACACGACGAACGACGCGGGCAAACCACGCTTGCCCATTTCCAGCGCGCTGCTCGCCGTGCCGCAAAACGCGCGCGTCACGCAAAGAATTGTGGCGGACGAAACCACACGCGTCGCGCTCACCCCGCCCCTCGCGCCCGCGCCCACCTTGCGCGCGGATTACACTTCCGATCCAACTTTGCCGCGCCCGATCATCGAAACCGTTTTCGATCCCGCGACCTATTCGCTCGATCAAAATTATCCCGCGCCGCTCGTCGAAATTTCCGAACCCGCGCAATGGCGCAGTCAGCGTTACATCACCTTCCGCGTCAATCCTTTTCAATACAATCCCGCGCGCAATGCGCTCACGATTCATTCACGCGTCCGCGTCGAAATTATTTTCACCCCCACCTCCAGCGCAGAATCCTTTGGCACAAATGTGGATGAAGGCGCGTTCGAATCCACTTTCCAAAACGCGCTCTTGAATTACGCCAGCGCGAAAAATTGGCGCGCCGCGCCCCCGCGTACGGAACGCTCGCCGCAGCGCTCCACAATTGCGACGAGTACGAACGCGTACAAAATCGCCCTCAACACCGACGGCATCTATCAACTCACCTGCGCGAATTTACAAAACGCGGGCATCAATCTTGCCGCGCTCGCGCTCAACACGGTCCAAATTTCAAATCAAAACAGCGAACTCGCCATCGCCGTTCAAGACAACAACAGCGACAACGATTGCGACAGCGGCGATACGATTTCCTTTTGGGGCAGCCGCGCGACCACGCAATACACCGACACAAATATCTATTGGCTCACGCACGGCGGCGCGAACGGCAAGCGCATGAATGTTCGCAGCAACGCGGGCGGCACACCCAGCAATTCTTTTACCGACACGGCGCAGCTCGAACAAAATAATTTTTTCATCGGCTATCTGCCCTACAACGAAACTGCCGAACATTGGTGGTGGGTGGCAATGCCCAATCAGTACGATCCCGACGGCAACGGCGATCCCACCTCTGCCGATTTCACATTCAATTTACCGAATCCCATCACGACAGGCAACGCGACCTTACGCGTCTTGCTCGGCGGTGTGAGCGCAACGAGCCATCGCACGCAAATTTCCATCAACGGCAACCTGTTGTACGATCAAACGTGGAACGGGGTCACAACGCGCAATGCGGAAATGACATTCAACGCGAATCTGCTGCAAACGGGCAACAATGTTGTGGGCGTCAAGGAACTCGTTGGCTCACCCAATTATGTGTGGGTCAACACGCTGGCGCTCGATTACACCAGCGCATATGCCGCGCGCAGTGACGCGCTGCGTTTTCGTCAAACGCAGAACGGAACGTGGAATTATTCCGTCACGAATTTTTCAAACGCGAATGTGCAGGTATTCGACATTACCGATCCGCACAACACTGCGCGTGTGAACGACACGACAACCCAAAACGGCGGCACGTACACCGCGCAATTCACCGACGACGCGTTATCGCCGCGCGAGTATATCGCCTTGACGAACGCGCAAATCAAATCCCCGTTGAGCATCACCGCCGACACGCCTTCCAATTTGCACAGCACGAGCAACGGCGCGGACTATATCATCATCACGCACGCAAATTTCAAAAACAACATTCAACCGTTGGCGAATTTTCGGGCGACGCAGATGCGCGTCGCGGTGGTGGACGCGCAAGATGTGTACGATGAATTTAACGGCGGCGTATTTGACGCACAAGCGATCCGCGATTTTCTCGCGTACGCGTACGCGAATTGGCAGCCGCCGCAACCTTCGTATGTTCTTCTCGTCGGCAACGGCAATTTGAATTTGAAAAATTATCCCGCGTATGCCATCGAGCCGCAATTCATTCCGCCGTATATGAAACTCGTTGACCCGTGGATCGGCGTCACGGCGAGCGACCACCGCCTCGTCACGTTGGATCAAAATTCCAAATTGCCAAGTATGGATTTGGGACGTTTGCCCGCGTTGACTGGAAATGAAGTGGACGCAATGGTGACGAAAATTTTGAATTACGAACAGAATCCGCCCACGGGCGCGTGGCGCGATAAAGTTTTGTTCGTCACGGACGATCCCGATCAAGCAGGCAATTTTTACGCGCTCTCGAATCTCGTCGCCGACAGCGCGTACTATATGCCGTCGCCGATGGTGGACGACAAAGTGTATTATCCCAGCGGCACCAACAGCAATGTATTGAGTGCGATTAATGCGGGGCGTTTGATCGTCAATTACGTAGGACACAGCGCGTATGCCGCGTGGGCGCACGATCTGCTCAAGGGCAACCACGCGGCATCGCTCACGAACGGTGGAAAACTTTTCATGTCCCTGCCAATGACGTGCTATGACGGCTATTTTCATTTTCCGAATTTGGCGAGCGTGAGCGAAGCGATGGTGACGCGCGCAGGCAACGGCGCGATTGCAAGTTGGGCGCCCACAGGTTTGGGCGTCGCCACGCGGCACGATGTGATTGATCGCGGTTTTTTTGAAGCGGTGATTCAGCAAAACATTCGCAAGATCGGACCCGCGACGATGTATGCAAAAGCAAAATTAGTGGCGAATGGCGGCAGTTTGGATTTGCTCGACACCTTTAATTTACTCGGCGATCCCGCGACGCAATTAGCTTTGCCAACGGATTTGGCAACACCAACGCCATCGCCAACGCCTTCCAACACCGCGACGCGCACCCCCACACGCACCGCGACGCCAACACAAACCAGTTCCAACACACCGTCGCCGACTCCAACATTCACGGCAACGAGTACGCCGTCACCAACACCCACGTTCACCGCAACAAGCACGCCAACAATCACCCACACACCGACACCCACCATCACGCCCGGCGGTCCAACACTGACGCCCACTGATACATCAACGATTACACACACACCGACTGCGACGCACACACCAAGTTCAACTTGGACGAGTACGTTCACGCCAACCGCGACAGCGACCAGTACGCATACGCCAACGTTCACGCCAACAACCACACTCACGCCAACTGCGACGCCAACGGAAACGCTGACGCCCACGCCAACCTATGCACCCTGTTCCAACGCGCCCGCTGCACCGCAACTCGTCGCGCCGCCCAACGACAAGAAAATCAATAGACGCAAAACGAAATTGGATTGGACCGACGACGCATGTGCCACGCGCTACCTGCTCCAAGTCCGCGTCAAGAGCATCACCGGCAATTTGATCGTGGACGATGGTCAACTCTTGGTGTCTGAGCGCAAAGTGAAAAACCTGAAAGCGGGCAAAAGATATTATTGGCGCGCGGCGGCGTGCATTGACGGGTTGTGTGGCGCGTGGAGCGGGTGGAATAAATTCAAGGTGGCGGCGGATGCGAATTAACGCGAAAACCGCGAAAGGGTGCTAAAGAACACGAAAACCGCGAAAGGACGCGAAAACCGCGAAAGGGTTCGAAATATGCGTCAATTGTCCCAACATTTTCTCTACGATCTCACCAACGGATTTTTGAATGAACTTGTCCGCGCGATTCACGATGATCGTGATCTCGATTTGCAAATTCGCGAAAACTATATCAATGTCTATTACAAAGGACACTCGATGCTCAAGTTGGACGCCCGAACGTCCCAACCGTACCGCGTTGACATTGATAAAGAATTTACACGCGGCTTGCAAATTCCATCCATTATTTCCAATGCCGCACAAACTAAATTTTTTGTCGCTCAAATTCCATTCCTCAAACACAACATCCAGCGTTGGCGCAAACGCTCGATTGAAATGGAATACGAACAGCAATTGATTCGCGCCAACAATTACGAACCGCGCCTCAACAGCGATTATTTGATTTTGGATCGGCAATACACGCGTAAAGGCGATCAAGAAGGATACGAAATTGATCTCGTTGCGATCCGTGCCGATACCGCAGTTCGCAAAGGATCACGTCACGCCTCGTTTTGTTTCATCGAACTAAAGTACGGCTTGAATCAAGACATTGCCCAGCTCGCGCAACAATTGGATGATTATTACAAACGAGTTGTCACGAATCCCGTCGCCCTCGCGCGCGAAATAGAAATGGTCTTGCTACAAAAGCAAGAACTTGGACTCTTGCGCGAGAATGTGCGGCTCGATCAGATCAGGATAAGCGCGGACATCAATCAGTACGAGTTCTTGATCATATTGATTGACTATAATCTGAAGAGCGCGTCTTTCGTGCGCGCGTTAGAGTCACTCAAGCAATTAACCTTTGCCTCCCAAATCAAAATTTTCCGCACGGGGTTAGCGTTGTGGCAAGACCAATTTATGCCCCTACCGCAGCTCGCATAACATTTTGCCAACAGGCGTAACAAGGTTTTTCAATCCTGTTCATCCTGTTCATCCTGTCGAAAAAAATATGCCCGCACCATTCTCCCCCATGTGGAATCCCGAAATCGAAACGCTCTCCCGCGCGCGTCTCGAAAAATTACAGCGCGCGCGTTTTCAAGAATTGCTCGCGCGCCTTTATCGCCGCGTCCCACATTATCGGCGCGTGTTGGATGAACGCGGCATAGATGTCGCGCGTTTCAAATCCCTCGCCCAAGTCGCGGAACTGCCGTTCACGACAAAACAGGACTTGCGCGACAATTATCCGTTCGGTTTATGCACGATGCCGCCTGAAAAACTCGCGCGCATCCACGCGTCTTCTGGCACGACAGGCAAGCCGACGGTGGGCGCGTATAGCAAACATGATCTCGGCGTATGGGCGGAAGTGATGGCGCGGACGCTGACCGCGTGCGGCGTAACGAAACGCGACATTGTGCATAACGCGTATGGCTATGGCTTGTTCACGGGCGGCTTGGGCTTTCATCTCGGCGCGGAAAAAATCGGCGCGACGGTTGTGCCAATCTCGGGCGGCTTGTCGAAACGGCAGATTACGTTGATGCAAGATTTTGGCGCGACGGTGTTGACCTGTACGCCGTCGTATGCGCTCGTGCTGGCGGAAACGGCGCGCGAGATGGGCGTAGATTTTTCGACGCAGATGCAAGTACGCGTCGGCATCTTTGGCGCGGAACCGTGGACAGAGGAAATGCGGCGCGAGATTCAGGCGCGCATGAATTTAAAGGCGTTCGACATTTATGGGCTGACCGAAATTATCGGTCCTGGCGTCGCGGTAGAATGTCCTGAACATTCTGGCTTGCATATTTTTGAGGATCACTTTTACGCGGAAGTGATCGATCCTGAATCGGGCGCGGTGTTGGAAGATGGCGCAACGGGCGAACTCGTTTTTACAACGCTCACGAAACAAGCGATGCCCGTCCTGCGTTATCGCACGCGGGATCGTGTGACGTTGACGCGCGCAAAATGCGCGTGTGGGCGCACAATGGCGCGCATGAGCAAAGTGCAAGGACGCACGGACGACATGCTGATCGTGCGCGGCGTCAATGTCTTTCCCTCGCAGATCGAACAAATCATTCTCGCCGCCGAAGGGGTCGCGCCGCAGTACTTGATTATCCTCGAACGCCCGCGTCACGAATTGGACACGCTGGAGGTGTGGATCGAAGCGACGCCCGAATTGTGGGCGCGCGGTGAGGACGCGCAGCAGCATGTTCAAGCGCGCCTCTATCGTGATTTGCAAGAGACGCTGGGACTCGCGGCAAATGTTTCCCTCCGCGCGCCAAACACGATTCCGCGCAGTGAGGGCAAGGCGAAGCGGGTGGTGGATAAACGGGAAATGTGAATAAAGGATAAGGGATGAGGGATGAAGGATGAATGGGCAATGCAAAATGGGCAATGCAAAATGCACAATGCCAAAGGATGACGCGTAGAGACGTTTCGGTGAAACGTCTCCTGTGGCGGTGAAACGTCTCCTCGTCTAGCATGCAAACGTCGCGCGTGAGGGAAAAAGAAAATATGCCAACGCAATCAAAAAATAAATTCAAAAAATTTTTACAGCGTTTGAAAGAAGCAAAAGCAAATAGCGTGACGTTGATTGTCATTGGTGAACCGCAAGAGCTGGGCGAGACCTACGGGGAAATGGTCGAGAGTTTGAATCGGCTCGCGGCGTTGGATTTGAATTTGGCGATTTTGCCAGAGGAGGCGCGGCAAAAATAGGGTATGTGTTAGAATACATATCAAAATACATATTCAATAGAGTCGTAGGGCGATTTGCCAAATCGCCTTACATATTCAAAAGGATCGTCCCCATGAATAAAATTATCGGCGTCACCGAATTGCAGCGAAAATTTCGCGTCGTCTTTGACGAGGTGGTGAAACAAAATGTGCCGTTCATTCTCACGCGCGGCAGCCGCCCCGAAGCGGTAATTCTGCCGTATGAACAATATATCCAATATCTCAAGCTGGATCATGAAGGCGTCAATAAACGGCTCGACGGAACATTGGCGCGAATGGCACACGTCAACGCGCATTTTTCAGATAAGGAAGTGGAACGCGATCTTGAGGAAGCGACGCGCATTGTCCGCGCGCGGCGTCGGAGACGCGCGCAAGCTAAAGCTCTCCGCCCAGCATTAAAATCAGACACTCGGCGCGCCAAAAAATGATCCGCCTTGTCGTTGATCCAAACCTGATCCTGCGCGCCGTTGTAGATACAAACATCTTGATTCGCGCGCCCATTATTCCGCGTCTTGCTCAAGGCGAATATGTCATTGTGTATTCAGAACCTCTCTTGCAAGAATTTGATGAGAAAATGGCGCTGCCGCGACGCCGACGACAACATGATTTTGGAAGCGCTGTCCATCGAATTTAATTCGACGGCTGAACAAAGATTGGGAAAAAACAAGGCGCGCTCAACAATGTTCGCGTTTTGCGTTGTTTTTTTGAACGCTATGTTGAGACGTCGAATTCTATTCGATGGCTACCACGCGGTGGATCGCAGATCTGTGATGTACTGTGACGGGCGATGAAGATTTATTGGTGTTGGAAAATTACGCGGCCACTCGCATCGTGACACTCCGCGTGTTTTTACACCTCCTCGATTCAAAATGACAACTCTCGCCACCATCAAACAAATTTATCTCTACCCCGTCAAATCCATGCGCGGCGTTGCCGTCAATAAAGCGCATCTTTCCCTCAACGGTTTTGTCGGCGATAGGCGGTACGCGTTCGTGCGCCAAGAACTTGCGGCGAACGATGGCTTTCCGTGGATGACGGGACGCGAAAAACCGAGGATGATTTTGCACGCACCGCGTTTTTTGCAAACACCTACGCCTGAAGATTGGGATGTGCCGATTGTGGTGCAGACGCCTGAAGGTGCGGAATTGGAGATTGGAGATTCTCGCTTGGCGCAACAGATTGCGGCATTGTACGGACATCCCGTCTTATTGTTCAAAACGATACGCGGCAATTTCGATTCGCAGCACGTCTCGCTTTTTTCTGTGCACACCCTCGCGGAGCTGGAAGCGGAAAGTGAATCCCAAATTGACTATCGCCAATTTCGCGCGAATCTGTACATTGAACCGACGGACGCAATCCCATTTATCGAAGATTCGTGGGTGGGACGCGTGTTGAAACTTGGAGAGCGCGCAGTGATTGGCGTGACAAAAAAAGATTCACGCTGCATGATGATTAATCTCGATCCCGATACGGCAAAACAAAATCCAGCCGTATTGCGAACCGTTGTGCGTCACCATGAAGAAAACGCGGGGATTTATGCGAATGTGGTGGCGACGGGGTTGGTACGGGTGGGAGACAAAATCGAATTGGTCTAAAAAATGTAGGGGCGGGATTACCCCGCCCCTACTGTTACCGCTTCTGACGTTCGCAATCGTTCCCCGTACTGCTTTTCGTAATACGCGCGATACTCTCCGCCCTTGATTTTTTTCCACCACCATTCATTCTGCGCGTACCATTCAATCGTCTCCGTCAAAGCTTGCTCGAACGAATGACGCGGCTGCCAACCGAGCGCGCGCATTTTTTCGATGGCGAGTGAATAGCGACGATCATGCCCCGAACGATCTTGAACGCGGCGCACGAGATCGGGCGACTTGTCGAGCGTGTCCAAAATAATTTTCACCACCTCGACATTGTGTCGTTCATTGTCGCCGCCAACGTTATACACTTCGCCCAAAATCCCCTTATGTAACACCACATCCACCGCTTCGCAATGATCGGTGACGTAAAGCCAATCGCGGATTTGTTTGCCGTCGCCGTACAACGGTAAGGGTTCATTCTCCAATGCGTTCGTGATAAACAGCGGCACCACTTTTTCGGGATATTGACACGGACCCACCGTGTTCGACGCGCGCGTGATCGTCGTCGGAACGTGATGCGTCACATGATACGCGTTCACCATCAAATCACCGCTCGCCTTTGCAGCTGCATACGGCGAACGCGGAACGAGCGGATCCGTTTCGCGCGCGGGTTTGTCCACCCAGCCATACACTTCATCCGTGCTAATTTGGTGATAGCGTTCCAGCCCAAATTGTTTCGCCGCTTCGAGCAACACGAACGTGCCGAAAACATTTGTGCGTAAAAACGCGTCGGCGTCGAGAATGGATCGGTCCACATGGGTTTCCGCGGCCCAATTTACAATGGTATCAATACGATATTTTCGGATCGCATCATTGACCTCTTCCGCATCGCAAATATCACCTTCCACGAACGCGTAACGCGGATCGTTTTCTATGTCGCGCAAATTATCGAGGTTACCGCAATACGTTAATTTGTCGAATACGACGATTTTGTACTGTGGATATTTTTGTAACATGGAGCGGGCAAAATTCGAGCCAATAAAGCCCGCGCCGCCGGTGACCAACAGATTTTGCATTTTTGAGAGTTTGTCATTCTGAACGGAGTGAAGAATCTCTTGTTTGAGATCAGAGATTCTTCACTCGATGTATGTCATCGCACCGTTCAGAATGACATTGGAAAATCACATTAACTTGCCGCGCTGCGCCGTCGCGTCCAATTGCAAATCTACAATGTCTTCGCTTGTGAGTTGATACGTTTCCCGTTCCCCCGCGCGTTCACCGAGCTGAATGACACCTTGCAAAATAAAACCCGCGTTCGTTTCCATCACGCGCGCTTCGCCAAGGTTGTGACGATCCATGTAACGCCCGATGACGCGCAAAATTTCCGAATAGCTCATCAAGCGCCCGTTGATTTCTGGACGATCCATTTTGATGCTCCTGAAAATGTTGGGCGATTTGCGAAATCGCCTTATCGCCCAAAGAGTCCGTGTTTGATGCCGCCCATTTTTTCCAAGTCGCTCGCCGAGAGGATGAATGTTTCTTGCGCGCGGCGGAAACTGCCCTTGGCTTCGTACACCACCGAACCCATGATGATGATGCCGTCTTCAAATTCCATCACGCACACATCCTCGATTTTCTTTTCCGCAATGAACTTGCCGAGCGCGGTAAAGAGATCAGGATAATGGAGATTGAGCTTGGTCATTTCAGTTGAAGGATGAAGGATGAGGGACGAGGGATGAGGCGATAAAAGACATCGTATTTCACCCTTCCGCCTTCATCCTTCATCCTTTATTTAGATTCCTACCTGTGAAAAATCGCCCAGCATCAACCGAATCGTTTTTGTCGGACCCTCGGCGCGGGTGATTTGCGCGTTGCGTCCGATCAGCGAATCGGCGACGCGCGTGTGTAAATCTTCGAGACGGCTGTTTTCCAAAACGATGCTGTGTTCGATTTCGCAATTGCGGACGGTGCAATCGGAATGAATCGAAGTAAAGGGTCCAACGAACGCGTTTTCGACGACGGTGCGTTTGCCGATGATCGCGGGTCCGCGAATTTTGGAATTGATCACGCGCGCGCCCTCTTCCAAAACCACGCGTCCTTCCAAGATCGAATTTTCGATGCTGCCTTGACTCGAATTTTCAATCACATCCAACACGAGCCGATTCGCTTCCAGCATGTCGCCGATGCGCCCCGTGTCCACCCACGCGTCCGTGAGTTTGTGTGCGCGCACATTCAACCCCTTGTCCACCAGATATTGAATTGTATCCGTAATTTCCAATTCGCCGCGCGCCGAGGGTTTGATGTTATGCACCGCGTCAAAGACGGATGACCCAAACATATAAATTCCAATCACCGCGTAGGGCGAAATAAATTGCTTCGGTTTTTCGATGACGCGCTGGACGCGCCCATCCCCATTCAACACTGCGACGCCCATCGAACTCGGATCCGCCATTTCGTACAAAATAATTTGCGCGTCCATTTGCTCGTTGCGAAACGCGTTCACTTGCGGCACGATCCCGCCGCGAATGAAATTGTCGCCCAAAAATAAAATGAACGGCTCATTGCCGATAAATTCCTGCGCGATCTTGATGCCGTGCGCGATCCCCAGCGGCTGCGCTTGTGGAATGTACGTGATGCGCGCGCCGAATTGAGAACCGTCGCCCGTTTCTTGTTTCACCTGTTCGCCCGTTTCAGGCGAGATCACAATGCCGATCTCGGTCACGCCCGCTTCGACCAAATCTTCGAGCGCGTAAAACAAAACAGGTTTGTTCGCCACAGGCACAAGTTGTTTCGCACCCGTGTAGGTTAGTGGGCGGAGACGCGTACCTTTGCCACCCGATAATACGAGACCTTTCATTGAAAAAGTCATCAGGATTCAGTCATCAGTATGCAGTCTTCAACAGTCACTGATTACTGATTACTGACCCACTGACCACTGCCCTACTGATTCCCGTCCGCATAATAGTACGACGCGCCCGCCTCCGCTTTCACATTGTTCAACACCGCGCCGATCACACGCGCGTTAATTTTTTCCAATTGCGCTTGCGCTTTGCGCGCGTTTTCGCGCTTTGTTTTGCCCGCGCTGACGACGAGTAACACGCCGTCCACTTTGGACGACAACACGGCGGCATCGGTGACCGCGAGCAGCGGGGGCGCGTCAAGCAAAAGCATATCCGCGCGTTCGAGCAGCGCGGCGAGAATTTGCGTCATCCGCTGCGAGCCAAGTATTTCGGCAGGGTTGGGCGGAAGTTGTCCGCTCGTCAAAACGTAGAGATTCGGCACGGCGGTTTCTTGCATTGGCGGATTCGTCATTAACGCCTCATCGCGCACCATGTCGGTCAAACCCGCATTATTTTTCAAATCAAAAATTTGATGCTGCGTCGGACGCCGCAAATCCGCGTCCACCAAAATCACGCGCTTGCCGCTTTGCGCGATCGTCACAGCTAAATTCGCCAGCGTCGTACTTTTGCCCTCTTCCGCACCTGCTGAGGTGACGAGAATTGCGCGCAGCGATTTATCGAGATTGGAAAATTCCAAATTCGTTCGCAGCGCGCGAAATGCTTCGGCGATGGGCGAACGCGGGTTGGAGATGGTGATGAGAGTATCGGTCATCTGGAAAGAGGAGTGTGGAGGGTGGAGCGTGGAGCGCGCTCCACGCTCCACCCTCCACACTTCACGCCGATTGCGAAACGGGTCGCTCCAGCCGCGGCGTCCGCTTCGGCGTCGCGTCCTTCCCATTGATCGTTGGAATCGCGCCCAGCACGGTAAGCTTTAACGCGCGTTCAATGTCTTCGGGTTTGCGAATATATCCCGATTGCACGTACTCGATCAAAAAGATCGCCAGCGTGCCCGCGAGCGCGCCGAGAATGCCGCCCGCGAGGACATTGATCGTCGTCTTGGGCGAAAATTTTTCGGGCGGCGCGGCATTGTCGAGAATACTCACCAGCAGACGATCATTTTGATCCACTTGCAAATTATCTTGTTGATGCAGAATCACAAAATTTTCTGCCAGCGTCTGCGCCATCCGCTGCACCATGTCAATGTTCGCGTCCTTGACCGCAATCTCGACAGTGGTATCGGCTTCATTCGCGCTCACTTCGACACCACCCAAAAATTTTTCGGGTGGCACATCCAATTGCAATTGATCAATCACTTGCTGCGCGATGCTTTTCGTTTGCAGCTGCTTGCCATACTGCCGCAGCGAATTTTTGATCGCCAGCCCCTGTCCATAATCCGAAGGGCGCGAGGCGACGACGAGCAGCGTAATCGTCGAACGATAAATCGGCGTCTGCAAACGACTAAACAACAGCGCGCCCAACGCGCCAACAATCGCCACCACGATCACAATCCAACCGCGCCGAATCAGGACGCGTCCATATTCTCGTAAATCCATGTTTCACAACTCCTTTCAAACAAGCAGTGGTATCTTAGCACGGAACGGGGAGACAGGTAAAATGGGAGACTTGTTTTCCTGTTTTCTTATTTCCCTTATTTCCCTCGATCTGGAATTTCCCCCAACACATTCACCCCCATCTTTTCCAAATCGCCTGCGCCGCGCACGCTGTTATCGAGATAATCCAAAATAAAAATTAGGACGATGCCCGCGAAAAATGCAATCAGCGCGCGGATCGGAAGATCGAGACGTTCGCGCAAACCGGGCGTCACGACAGAAACGTCGGGTCCGTCAATGATCGTCACCATCGCGCCTTTCGCGCCGAGTTGCGTAAAGTATTTCGCGTTTTGCGTTTCGAGCGTTTTTGCCGCGGCGTCGGCAATGCGTTTGGCTTGCTCTGCATCGCGCCACGTAATCGTCATGGACATGATGCGATGCTGTTTTTCGACCGCGCCGCGCACATTGCCTCTGGAAATTTTCAGGTTCGCATCATTCAGCGCAACATTCACATCGCGCGCAAATAAATCGCTGCCGAGTATTTCGACAAAATCATCGCGGATGTATTCAGATGCTTGATATGCGCCGAGAATTGGATCCGTGCCTGTCACATTGGGATCCGCATTGACGCCAATCGTAAAGCGCAGCGACGCGACGTAGGTGGGTGGTGGCGGCTGATAGGTGAGTACGGAAAAAATGACGGTTAGTACGGTGAGTAAAACGGGGATGTACCAACGCGCACGGAGAATGCGCCAGTATTCGCGAATGTCTGTCATGGGGGCGAACAAAAATTACGCGGCAAGTATAAGCTAAGTGGCGCGATTGCAAAAATAAATTATACCGCCAAAATCCGCGCCTTTAACGCCTCTTGAAAAACGCGCGTGTCAAATTTTTCCGCGTGCGCGCGAATTTGCTGCGGATCAAATAGGGACGCGTCAAAATTTTTCAAACATTCCACCAACGCGTTCGTTGTTGGCGCGTGAAACAAAACACCGTTCATGCCCTCACTGATCGTATCGAGCGCGCCACCGCCACTGTAGGCAATCACAGGTCGCCCCGCCGCGTTCGCTTCCAGCGGTGTGATGCCAAAATCTTCTTCGCCCGGAAACACAAACGCTTTGCAGCGCGCCATCAAAGCCAAGCGTTCCGCATCCGAAACGCGCCCGAGAAATTTAATATTGGATTTTGCGCGCGCTTGCAAACGCGCGCGGTCCCGTCCATCCCCCGCGATGACGAGGGGCAGTCCCGTTTGATTAAACGCCTCAATCGCCAGATCAATGCGTTTGTACGGAATGAGCCGCGAAATGATCAAAAAATAATCTCCGATGTCGGAAGGTGGCGCGATCTGAAACGCGGTGACATCTACAGGCGGATAAATGAGGCACGCCTCGCGTCCATAACACGCGGCGATACGATTTTGCACATTGCGCGAAATGGCGATGAATTCATCCACGCGTGCTGCCGCGTCCCGATCCCATTCGCGCAAAGATGAAACAATGGTTGGCAAAAATCTGCGCGCCAGCCCATTCACAGATTCGTGCAGCACATATTCATCATACTGCCACAAAAAACGCGCGGGGGTGAGGCAATAACACAGGTGGCGCGCGTCGGCGCGTTTTTTGATACCGTGCGCGAACGCGCTCGTGATCGAAAGAATCACATCGTACGCTTGCAAATCAAAAGATTCAAACGCGTAGCGATACAACGGCAAATAAAGTTGATGCCGCCGATGCACGAACGGCAGCCGATCCATGAACGAAACGCGAATGTCCCACGCGCGATATTCACGCGGCATCGCGTTCGGATCATACATCGAAGTATAAACGGGCGCGTCGGGATAAAGCGCGTGCGCCGCTTCCAGCACCCGTTCCGCGCCGCCGTATTGATTTAACCAGCTGACGATAAAGGCGAGTTTCAAAATGGAGAGAGCGTGCGTCGCACGATTCTTGCGTAGGTTGCGATGCGCGTAGATTGCGATGCGCGTAGATTGCGCTCTCTAGCGCAAACGTCCCGTGCAACACACGCTCTCTACATTATCACAAGCGGGGCAAAGAGAAAAGTAAAGAATTATGCTTGCAACAGCGAGGGTAAATCGAGGATCGGAATGGAGGCGGCGCGGACGGCAAAGGGATAATTCAACAACGCCTTGCCGAGCAATTCATCCACGCGCAGCGCGACACCGTTCGGTTCTTGCAATTCGACGAGGCAGACGCCTGAAGCCGCCGTAAGTTGTGATTTGTTGACCGCGCGCAAGGTTTCGACATCGAGGATGCGCCATTCGTTCAAACCGGCGACGCTCTCTTTTTGACGTTTCACAATTTCGGCGGGGAGATACACGCGCGCGGTGGCAATTTGCGCGGTGGGGATCGCAAACACTTTGTTGGCTTTGCGCGCAAGTTCCACTTCGAGCAGACCAACCAGTTGCGGCACATCGAGCGTGAAACTGGAACCCTTGCCCAATTCGGAACGAATGTCGAGCGCGCCGCCGACGGCGTTCAAACGATCTTGCACCACGTTCATGCCAATGCCGCGCCCCGCGTTTGTGGTGACCGCGCGCGACATGGAAAAATTAGGCAGCAGGATCAAACGCAGCGCGTCGCTCGCATTCATTTTGCGCCGCTGTTCGCGCGAAACGATGCCTTGTGCCATTGCCGTTTGCAAAATCGCGCCCGCGTCCATTCCGCGCCCATCATCGCTTACATGAATCAACACGCGATCCGCGACGCGCTGCGCGCGCAACGTGACGACACCTGCCGCGTCTTTGCCGCCCCATGTTCGTTCCGCAGGCAATTCAATGCCGTGTGTGATCGCGTTGCGTAACAGATGCAGTAGCGGTTCATTCAGCGTTTCGATCATGGCGTGACACAGTTCCACATCTGCGCCGATGGTCACCACGCGCACCGTTTTATTTTGCTGCCGCGCGAGTTCGGTCAACACGCGCGCATAGCGTTCAAACACCGGCCCGATCGGCGACATGTTCAATTGCCAGGTCAAGCGGCGCACTTGATTCACCAACTCACGTTGATTGCGAATCGAAGCATCTGCGGTTGGCACATTCGATTGCAAAGCTGCATGTTCGAGTTGATTACTACTCGCGGCGAGCTCGGCAATGAGTTCGAGGAGGAGATTTAAATCTTGTTGTTTGACGGGGACACTTGCCGCGAGCGGCGCGGTGAGAATGGGGAGCAGCTCATCTTGCGTGGGCTCAACCGCGGTCATCACCGCGCCTGTCTCGGCGCGGCGCAAACGCACCGCGATCTCTTCCGTCGCATTGTGCAATAATCGCAGCGTGAGATCGTTCGGTGTTTCGTTTTGATTCTTCATGCGCGCGAGCAAATCTTCGAGCGCGTGCGAGGCGCGCGTCAATTCGCCATAGCCCATCGTCGCGGACATCGCTTTCAAGGTATGCGCCGCCCGAAACGCCGCGTTCAATTCATCGCGATCCTTTGGCGCGTCGGCGAGCGCGTCCAAGCTCGAATGAATCGCGGCGAGCTGTGTTTGCGCTTCGGCGAAATAGAGCGAACGATATTTTTCGAGATCGGAAGACATGGGAAGAAAGGATGAAAGCGGAAGGATGAAGGATGAACGCGATGTAATCATCGCCTCATCCTTTATCTTGTTCTGCGGTCCCGCGCCCAATTGCCCCCCCCCTGCGCTTTGAGAAAACGCATCACATCGGCGAGGAGATCACTGACTTGGATGTAATTGATCAGGACGCGGCGTTCGTTGGTGACGAGCGCGACGGAAAGGGTCATGAGTGGAGTTTGTTTCAGATCGCCGCGCCGTCCTTCCACGAGGATATATTTGCGCGCGAGATCATCGGGGGAATAAAACGTGTCGCGCAGCGCGCGAAAATGTTCGACCAGCGTTTGCGAAAAGGTTTCCGCCGTTTCGGGCGGCAGCACCGCAATAAAATCATCGCCGCCGAGATGTGCAACGAACGCGCTGCGCGCGGGCAGTGTCTCTACCATCAAGCGCGCAAAGTGCAGCAACACCTCATCGCCCGTGGGATGCCCGTACAATTGATTGAACGGGCGAAAATGATCAATGTCCGCGTACACGACGGCGGTAGGTTGATTCTGCGCGAGACGCGCGTTGATTTGGCGATGCAGGTACGGCGCGGCGGGCAGTTTGGTGAGGGGATTAAATTGATAACTGCGGCGCAACAACGCTTCGACTTGGGCGACGAGTTCTTCGGGATCAAATGTTTTGCGAACAAAGCCATCCGCGCCGCCTTGCAAGCTTTGAATCTCCAGCGTCTTGCTGTTGTCGCCCGTAAAAACGAGGACGGGAATGTGATGGGTGAAAGGATCCGCTTTCAACCGCTGCATCACATCCAAGCCATCCACATCGGGCATGTACGCATCAAGGATCACCAAGTCGGGACTCTCGCTCATCACCATGTCGAGCGCGCGCAAACCGCTTTCGGCTTGAACGGTGACATACCCGCGCCGCGCGAGAATTTCCGCCGCGCGGTCACGATGCAGGCGAATGTCGTCCACGATCAAAATTTTTTCGCGCAGTTGATTGCCGATTTTTTCCATAGGGGTCTCGGACAGAGTGGGGGGATTATATCATTTGCGCGGCAAGACAAGCAATAGGCGCGTAGGGCATGTGCCATTGCTTACGCCCACATTTTGATCTATCATGGCAACACGCGCGGTATGACAAATTTGATATTTGTCGTACCAAGCGCGGTATGACAAATTTGATATTTGTCGTACGAGATTGAGGGAATGACGATGCCGGATCAATTTCGCCAAGTCGAAGACGAGTATTTCAAATTGCGCGGGCAGCTCTCGACGGGACGCATTACGCGCGAGCAATTTGAGAGCGCGCTGCACGCGTTGATGTTCAGCGACGCGCAGGGGCGCTATTGGATGATCGGCGCGGACAGCGGCGAATGGTTTGTGCATGACGGCGCGCAGTGGATCAAAGCGACACCACAACAGAACGCGGTGGTCACGCCTCCGACGCAATTGTCCAAACAACGCGCCGCGTCGCAATCCGCGCCCGCGACTCCTGCCGCCGCAAAATCTTCTGGCGGTTGTGGACGAACTCTGTTGATCGGATGTTTGATTCTTGTGCTGGGGTGCGCGCTGATCGGGGGGGGGGTGTTTTTTGGAGTGCAAAGCGGTACGTTGACGATGGCAACATTGTTGAATCTCGCGGGCATGGGTCCCGCCAAAATCAATATCAACAATTTTCGCGACGACGCGCTCCAAGTAAAAATTGTGCAAGTGAATCTCAAACCCGATGAAACGCCGCTGCAAACAACGCTCGAACTGAACGCGTTCGATGTGCGAAATTTTACCGCGTCGCAGCCCGGACAATTTCGCGTCACCTTTGCGGCGGGGGGGGGTGAGGTGGGCGCGTGTGTGGTGACGCTCAAGTCAGGCGACGAGTATCAATTCGTCACGCTGCCCGAACGAATTGTCGTGAATCGCGCGAACAATCCGCCATCGCGCGGCAGTGATCTCGTCGTTGAAACTTCGACGTTGTGCCGCGCGCAATAGTAGGGCGATTTACCAAATCGCCCTACACTGGAAAGGAGCAAACGATGCCGCGAATTATTTTTATCGGTTTGCTGTGCGCGTTTATATTTTTGCTCGCGAGCTGCGCGCCCCCCATCGTAGTGAGCAACAAGACCAGCTTTGCCGTGCGCGTCATTGTCAGCGGAGGTGGCGTATCGCAAACCGTTTCGCCATCGCCTGGGGAAAGTTCGATTGCGGAAATAGGCGAAGGCGCGTACAAGGCAACGGTGATTCCCGACGCGGAATGGATCGAGTACGCAAAATTGACGCGCAAGGTGTTGAACGAACAATTGGCGAACTCGGACAATCTTACCGGCGCGCAATTGCTCGATGTGATTCGACGGTTAAAAGATATTGCCCTCCGGATGCAGCAATATGAACAGGCGGCAGGCGGGAGCGCAAGCTGTGGTGGTAGAATTACAGAGGACAAGGGCGGCGGTGTAGTTACAGTGAGCGCGGGCGCTGATGGGAAGCTGGCAATTTCGTGTCGCTAAACGAGGAACAAACTATGAACTATGCGAGAATCCTTTTCGTTGTGGGCATCCTCTCTCTCCTTACGCCGTTATTTTTTTCGCAACCCCTTTACGCGTCGAACGCGCTCGCGCTGCCGTGCTCCACGCCTGCTGTAGGTGAGACGGACATTACACGCGAAGGCACGGTGTTCGCATCCACGATCTTTGATGGCTTTCCGAAAGAGTTGAGCGTGGACTGCGATACCGCGACCTCATGGTTTTCGACGGGTCCCGAACCGGGCGGCGTGCCGACGATTTATCGTTGGACGGGAGCGCGTGATGATCTCATTACGACAATCCACATCATCAGCAATCACGATCATCCGCAGTTCCCGACGAATTTTGGTTTTGGCAGCGTAACGGTGTTGGTGCGTGACGCGGCAAACCAGATCGTTTTTCAACAAGAAAACATTCCACTGCCCGGAACGCCTGACCCTGATATTGTTTTGCATCCGAATGTTGTTGGACGTGTGGTGGAGCTCCTCTTTTCCGGACACGAGGCAGATAACTGCGGTGGCATCGCCGAATTGCAAATTTTTGCAAACCGCACGCCGCCGACGAATACGCCACCGCCACCGCCAACGCAAGTTCCGCCGACGGTTGTACCGCCCACAAAAATTCCGCCAACTGTCGCGCCGCTTCCCCCGCCCCCAACCGCGACGAACATTCCTTCGCCCGCCGCGCCCGGCGCGATTTTGGCTTCGGATGATTTCAACGCGCCCAATGGAACGCTCTGTGCGTGGAACACGCTCAACAACGCGCTCGGCGGGAATCTTAAATTATTTTATTTGCCGATTTTCCCAACGGGCGGCACCGACGCGTCGAAACCATTGGGTGCAAACATTGCCTCGGGCGCGCTGGAAAATAATGGTCTCGATTACGGCGGTTTTCAATTCGCGTTGAGTGACGCGTGCGCCGCGCCGCGCGGTTCAGTACGTGGCGCGGATCTGGGACAAGACATAAACTTTCGCGCCGATCTCTTTGTGCCAACGAACGCGGCGGGTTTGATCACGCAAGCGGGTCCATATTTTCGCAGTCGCGCGGCGGCATCAGGCGATGGCATCATCGGCGGTGAATCGGCGGGTTATTGGGTGCAGTTGGAAAGCACGGGCGAGATCAAAATCAAGCGGCTCAATCCGCAAGCGATCATTGCGTTCAGCGGCAAACCCGCTTTGTTCGACGCAAACGCGCTGCATCAAATCGAAATAGCTGCGAGCGCGGACAAACTCCAAGTCGCGCTTGACGGGAAATTACAAACGTTCAATCAAGATGGGCAATGCGTAACCGTCACGAACATTCCCGCAACGGGCGGCGCGAACAATGGCACAGCGGGCATTGCCTTTGGCGCGGAACCGAATCGCGGACAGATCGGCGGACAGCGCGCGGATAATGTTGTCTTGCGCGCGTATCAACCGCTTGACTTGGCGATTGAGGATAATTGCGCGACGGCGCAAGCGACGACCATCCCGACGACAGACAGCGGACAACCGACGGCAGTGCAACCGACTACTGATAACCGCTTACCGACCACTGTCGCCCTCGCCACTCCACCTCCGGGCGCGTTGCTAGGCGATTGTGATGGTGACGCGAAAATTTCAGAACTGGACGCGTTGTGCGCGTTGGAAATGTCGGTGAGGGTGCGCGCGATTCTTTTGGTGATGGACATGGACGGTGATGGCAATGTGACGTCGCGCGATGCGGTGATCGTTTTGCAGAAAGCGGTGGGACAGTAGAGGAGGATGCGATGGTCTTGCGTTTTGAAATCTCTGTGTGTGATCATCACTTGGCGCGGCGCATTGCGGCTTTGTGCGCGTCGCTGATTCTAATTCTGGTGTTCTCACAACACACGCAGGCGCAATCGCCGTTCGCCGCGCAGCTGCAGCGCGCGGCGGCGGCGATGAACGGGGCGCTGACCGCGTGCAGCAATACGAAATTTTTGGAATGTGTACAAGTTGATGTCAAGGACACAGGCGTTGACGGTTTTCTCGCGCGCACGATCAGTGGGGGTAATGAGCGCACGGACATCAAAGCGATTGTTTCTCTTACGCCTGCTGACGCACAGCGCACCTACCAGATTTACACGAGTTCCTATCGCACACCCATTCCGCGCGGTGAATTGTTCGCGTTCGAGTCGTTTGCAGTGGCGGGGCAAGCGGACGCGGGTATGATGCAAGTGTGGCTCAATCCCTTTTATGACGGCAACAAGCAGGCGGGCGATTCGTTCGGCACGCTCGTTTGTGGAAACCTGGTGGTGAGTTTCAAGATGTTTCTCACGGGTGACACGCAGCAGGGACAGCCGCTTGTGGACACGACGCGCGCGCAAATGAAAAATTTGATGCAGCAGTTGGGCAGCGCGTTTCAGAGCGCGGGCGCGTGCAGTGGCGAAAATGTGCCATCCTTGCCCGCCGTCAAGCCCACGCTGGCGACGATTACGGAAATTGATGGTGTGGGCGTCAGCATCAAGCGGTTTAGCAACACGGGAACATCTGATTGGGAGAAAAGAATTGGGCCGGGGCGCGAGCTCAATTTTGGCGATACCTTTTGCTTTAATGGACGCGGCACGGTCAAACTAAAGTGGTGGGACGGCAGCATCATTTCGTTGAGCGATCCGAACGCGGGCCTCGAGCGCGGCAAAACCTCGCATTGTTTCGAGATCAAGATCAAGAATCCGGGCAGTGTTTCCGCGCCGAGCGCAATCCGAGATCTAAGCACAGGATTTTTGGAATCGTTAGTCGCGTTGGGCAGAATGGTTCGCATTGTCATCACGCCGCCCGAAGAAGAAAAAGTGAGCAAGTTTGGCGCATCGTCCCACACCGTCGTCCTCGCCATAAAGGGCACTACTATTTTGCTCGGCGCGGGCGCAACCACGGACGCGACGTTGGTGTGTGTGGAAGAAGGGGTTGTTGAAATTACGCCGCGCAACACCTCGCTCGCCACATTCAATTTGACGGCGGGCAATCAGGTCCAAGTCACAGGAGCTGCGGTTGGGGCAATCACGGCGGGCTGCACAATTCCCGCGCCCGTTACAATCGCGCAGCCCCATACGAACGCGGCGCGCATGACGCTTCAAGCCGCGCAGCGTTACGCGGTTCCTGGCGAGACGATACTCGTTCCCTTTTGGCTCATCAAGGCGGACAAGCTCGCGAATCTCAATTTTGAAATCAGCTATGATTCTACAGTGATTCAACCCGTCGGCGACGCGGTGAAAGGCAATCTGCTCGATAATGCGTTGTTCAAAGCCAACCCTGCACAGTTGGGAAAAATTCTCGTCGGCATGGCGCAAACGCGTGAGCTCAACGGCACGGGCACGGTCTTGAATGTGCCCTTTCGCGTCGTCGGCAAACCGGGCGATGTGTCGCCGCTGTTACTGAATGTAACGACGATTAACGATCTGAACGGCGGCGTATTGGAAATTGATCGCATCCCCGGCGAAATCGTGATCGTGAATGAAGATGGCTCATTGCCGCCGGACGATGGAACGGGCGGCGGAGGGACAGGCGGCGCAGGGGGTGGCGCAGGCGGAGGCGCGGGTGGAATTGCAAATGGTGATTGTGACGGGTCAGGCGTGTTGAATGAACTCGACGCGTTGTGCGCGTTGGAAATGTCGGTAGGCATCCGCGACCCGCGCCCCTTCGCGGACATGGACGGCGGCGGTGTGACCTCACGCGACGCGGTGATCATTTTGCAGCGCGCGGTGGGACAGTAGAGAAGGGATGAGGGATGAGGGATGAGGGATGAAAATGCAAAATGCCCAATGCAAAATGCAAAATGAAGGATGACAGATGAAAAAAATAATCGCGTTTCTCTTGAGCTGCATAATCAGCGCCGCGTTCATTCTCGTGGTTTGGTTTTTGTACGCGCGTTTTTCTCCTCCCGCGCTCGCGCAAGGACAAACCGCGTGTCCCTTGCCAAAGGCGCGCGCGGAACAAGCCGCGTCCGCGTTCAACGCGCTGAATCCCGTTCTCCAGCATCCGCGCTGTGCCAACTGTCACGGCGCGTACGCAGACCTCAGCGACAATCCTCAAACGAAACATCCCGGCGGTTTTATTCCACGCGACAATTTTGGGAAATTGAAAAACCCCGAACAAGAGTGCGTGAACTGCCATGACCTCGGCGGCAAAGAGTGGCTATTGTCGCCCGAACAATTCTTTTTTGTGGGCAGAACGGACGCGGATGTCTGCAAGGGGTTCCGCAGTAAAGGCAGCGGCGTAAATCTGCTCAACCACATTGACGGCGACAAGCTCATCCAGCTTGGGTTTCAAGGCAAAAAAGCACATTCGGACAAACCCGCAAATCCGCCGCCGCAAGACAAAGAGCAATTTCTCAAACTTGCGGAAGCATGGGTCACTGCCGTGTACGGCACATCCGATCAACAAGAATGGACCAAACCGTTCCCCGGCGAAAGCGGTTCCACCTGCGGCTGTGACCCCACCAATTTCGCGCCCGAAGTGGGCAACCTCGACGCGCAAGTGGAACAAATCAAAACCGCCATGATTGGCGCGCTGACCGAGTGCAATAACAAAAAATTTCTCGAATGTGTTTCCATCGAAAAAAAGACGTTAGCGGTGGATGGTTTTCTCTCGCGCACGATCAATAACGCCAACGAGCGCACGGACATCAAAGCCAGCGTTTCGCAATCCGTCGCCGACGCGCAGCGCGCGTTCCAAATTAACACGAGCTCGTATCGCACACCCGTTCCGCGCGGGGAAAATTTTGCGTTCGAGTCCTTTGACATTGCGGGACAAAAAGACGCGGGCGCGCTGCAAGTGTGGCTCGATCCGTTCTTTGATGGCAACAGGCAGGCGGGCAGAACGTTCGGCAACTTGGTCTGCGGAAATTTGGTGGTGAGTTTCAAGATGTTTCTCACGGACGGCACACAGCAAGGGCAGGCGCTTGTGGATACGACGCGCGCGCAGATGAAAAATTTGATGCAGCAATTGGGCAGCGCGTTTCAGGGCGCGGGCGCGTGCGGCTCGAATCTCACCGCGCCCCCCCTCAAGCCCGCGACTGCACCGTTGCTCGGCACCATTAACAAAATTGAAGATCAGCTCGAGGTAAAAATTTTGCGCGCGGGCAATGATTTTCGCGGACCGTGGGAAGAAGATGATCTCAACGGCAAGCCGTTGAACTATGGCGATGTTTTTTGTTTCAAAGGATTAGGCACACTCCAACTCACATGGTGGGATGGCAGCATCGTCACGTTGAGCGAAGGCAAAGGCAGCGTCATCATCGAGCATTGCTTGGAAGTGGGGGTCAAAACTCCCGCCGCGCGCACGAGTCAAAACCCATCGCTCAAAGTGTTATCCACATTGGGCAAAGCGATCCGCGCGCGCGTGACGGGCAAAGATGAAATTCCCAGCATCGCGGAGCTCGAAGATTACAACGTCAGCGTTACGGTCAAAGGCACAACGTACATTTTAGGAAATGATCCCGCGACGGGCGCGAGTATCGTCTGCGCGGAAGAAGGCATCGTGCATCTCACCCCGCGCAATGCGTCGCTCGCGCCGATTGATCTGCAAGCGGGCAATCAAGTGCAAATCACGGCGAACGCGATTGGCGCGATTTCGCCCGGCTGCACACTGCCCGATGCGACGACGATTCAACAACCCGCGCGGAATGTTTCGCGCATGACGATCCAAGCCCCGCGCCGCTTTGTTTTTGCGGGCGAGACCGTGCGCGTTCCCGTTTGGCTGATCAAATCCACGAACCTCGCCAATCTCAATTTTGCGGTTGCGTATGATCCGAAAGTGATTCAACCCGCAGGCGACTCTTTGAAAGGCAACCTGCTCGACAATGCGTTGTTCAAAGCGAACGCCAATGCATCGGGGCAAATTCTCGTCGGGCTGGCGCAAACGCGCGCCATTCAAAACGATGTCGGCACACTCGTCGAAATTCCGTTCCGCGTCGTCGGCAAGCCGGGCGATGTGTCGCCAATTTTGCTGAACGTGACCGCAATCAACGATCTGAATGGCGGTGTCTTGGAAATTGATCGCATCGCCGGCGAAATTGTGATCGTGAATGATGATGGCACATTGCCGCCGATTGGCGGCGGCGCGGGTGGAACAGGTGGCGGAACAGGTGGCACGGGTGGTGGAGGCGCGGGCGCGGGCGGTGGTGGAGGTGGGGGCGGCGGCGGCGCGGGCGGAATTCAAAGTGGCGATTGCGATGGTTCGGGCGCGGTGAATGAATTGGATGCCTTGTGCGCGTTGGAAATGTCAACGGGTGCGCGGACGGTGCGCTTGCTTGTGGACATGGACGCGGATGGAAATGTTACATCACGCGACGCGGTGATCATTTTGCAGCGCGCGGTGGGGCAATAAGGAAATGCACAATGGACAATGCACAATGGACAATGCACAAGGATGTCGTGTAGGGAGCGCTCTCTAGCGCGGTGGGACAAAAGTGATTGGAGATTTTGGAATTTCGATTTTCGATTGGCGATACACGATATGCGATACGCGAACAGACGAGGTGTGACGATGAAGAAAAAAAATCCAATTGTGTTGCGCTGGTTGAAGGGATTTGTGCTGGTTGCGTTTGTCATTGCGCTCGCGGCAAATCCGCGCGTGATTTTTTCGCAAGCGGCGAATCCGTGGGAAACAACCGCAGGGCAGGCGTGTTTTGAGAAATGGATTTCCGAATCCATGTCGAAATTGAACGCGTACAATGGCAGCGCGGATTTTAATGCGCGCAAACTGTGGAGCATCAACCGCTACGGCGTGCTGGAAGGCAATCCGCAAGTTGGACCGCGTTCCGTCGCCGCGCCCGATAATTTTCCACAATACAACAACAACAAGTATTGGTGGATGTGGGACAATTGGATTCCCGCGGGCACGAATGGCACATGGACGTTTCCTGAATGGAATGGCGCGGGGATTGAAAACATTCGCACGTTCGTGACGCGCTGTGCACCCGCACCCGCTGGCAACACCACCACGAACGCGCAAGCCGCGCAATGTGTCGGCACGCCTGAAACAATCACAGTCTCGGCGACAAAACCTGACGCCCCAACCTCACAGACTGTCTTGCAAACAGGCAAAGCGTATCTCTTGAAAATGTCGGGCGTCTTTAGTTATTGGGATGCGAGTGGGCAAACCGCTGGCGTGGACGCGCTCTACAATTATCGTGAAGCCCAGCCACTTTTGTGGTCTCCGCTGTGGCTCGACGGCAAAGAGCTCAAACAATTGTATCCCAACGAGGCAGCCGTTCCGAAATACAATCCCGACCATACTTATACCCTCGAGCTCACAGGTGAAGGCAAACCCATCACACTCAAAATTAACGAGACGGGCAGTTACGGCGACAACAGCGGCTCGCTCACCGTCGCGCTGTGCGCCAGTTCCGCCGCCGGCACAACGACCGCGCAGGGTCCTTGTTCCTGGGCGGGCGTGTGGAACACGAATTGGGGCGTGATGACCCTTTCGCAAAATGGCAATCAAGTGACGGGAACGTACACCCATTTCGAGGGGAAACTTTCGGGGATGGTCACGGGAAATGTTTTGAGCGGACGCTGGGATAATGTCCAAAATACCACTGGCAAGTTTCAATTCACGATGGCGGCGGACTGTAATTCGTTTAGTGGTTTTTACGGATACAATGAAGGAACGCCGGGCTATCCGTGGAATGGCACACGCGGCGCGACCAACACGGGCGGCGCGTGTTCGTGGACGGGCGTGTGGGACACGAGCTACAACAAAATGACATTGACGCAAACGGGCAGCCGCGTCAACGGCGCGTACGAACACAATAACGGAAAAATTGAAGGCACGGTTTCAGGAAACGTTCTCGAAGGCACCTGGACCGAAGGAACAAGCACAGGCAGAATTCGCTTTACGATAGCGACGGACTGCAATTCCTTTAGCGGCGGGTTTGGTTATGGAACGAATGAACCTGCCCCGAGCAATTGGAACGGCACACGCAGCGCGAGCGCGCCGCCAAGTCCGTACACACTCAAGACAAGCAAAGACCTTTACGGCGCGAATGAATCAATCACCGTCGAGTTCGCTGGATTGACGGGCAAGCAAGGCGATTGGATCACCATTACCAAAGCGTCCGATGCCGATACAAGCTATGGGCAGTGGTATTATACCGGCGATAAAACGAATGGGACGCTTCCCTTTAGCGCGCTGCCCGCGGGCGCGTATCAGGCGCGGCTCTATTTGGATTGGCCCACGGGTGGACACAATGTTGCCGCGCGTTACAATTTTCAAGTGCAAGGGACGGGGACAGGCGCGATGAGTTTGGAAGCGCCGCGCCGCGTCACCGCGCCAAACAATTTGTTGCTGATTCCGATCACGCTCAACAACGCGGCGAACGTGGCGAATCTCAATTTTGATTTGCAATACGATGCCGCTGTGATTCAGCTTGAAGGCAATCCAAGTAAAGGCAACTTGCTTGACAACGCGCTCTTTAGCGCAAACACAAAAGACCGTGGCATTGTCCGCAACGGCTTGGCGCAAACGCGCGGCTCGTCTGGCACCGGCATTGTCGTCAATCTTCCGTTTCGCATCATCGGCAAGCCCGGTGACAAATCGCCGCTCACCTTGAACGTTACAACAATCAACGATCCGAATGGCGGCGCGTTGACGATTGAACGCATCCCCGGCGAAATTGTGATCGCGAATGACAATGGAACTTTGCCGGGCGGAGGAAATACCGGGGGAGGAAATACCGGTGGAGGAAATACGGGAGGGGGAAATACGGGCGGTCCTACTCCAATTCCCCCGCCCGTCATTCCGCCCGGCGACTGCGACAGCGACTTGGCGCTTTCGGAACTTGACGCGTTGTGCGCGCTCGAAATGTCTGTGGGCTTGCGTCCCCCACTACCAATCATGGACGTTGATGGCGGCGGGATCACCTCACGCGACGCGGTGATTATTTTATTGCGCGCGGTGGGCGGACGGTGATGGATTTCAGATTTCAGATTTCAGATTTCAGATTTCAGATTTGCGATACGCGATTTGCGATACGCGATACGCGATACGCGATACGCGACTTGCCAACGGAGGCGCGAAATGTTTCGACGATTCCTTGTCCTATCATCCATTCTGTTGAGCGTGATGTTTTTTCTCGCCCACACTGCCCAAGCCGCGACCATGACTGCGCGCGCAGGTTCGGCGGAAGCGCAAGCGGGCGGCACGGTCACGATTCCAATTAGCGTGAGCGGCGCGCCTACCGTTGGCGCGATGCACATTGAATTGGTGTACGACGCGCGCGTATTGAAACCCACGGGCGTGGAACGCGGCGAGCTCGCGGGCAGCAACGCGCTCTTAGAATCGAACACAAATCAAGCGGGGCGCGTCGTGATCGGACTCGTCACCCTTGACGGTTTCAAGGGTGATGGCGTCGTGGCGAACGTAAAATTCGAGGTCATTGGAAACGCGGGCGCGAGCAGCGACCTCGCGCTCGAAAGAACGCAGGCGTGGGAACGCGAATCGCACGCCGAAGTGTTGGTCAACACGGAAGCGGGCAAGGTGACGATTGCGGCGGGGTTGCCATCGTGGCTCATTCCCGCGCTCGCCGTGTTTGCATTGTTGTTGTTCCTTCTGTTCCTCTTTTTCATTTTGCGCCGTCGCCGCCCCGCGCAAGCTCTCGCACCGCAACCCGCGTACGCGCCACCAAGTTATGCCCCGCCCCCAATGGCGCGCCCCGCGTCCGTGCCGCCAATGTCCACGCGTCCGGGCGCGCCGCCACCGCCGATGGATTTGCCCGAACGCCAAGCCCAACCCAATGTGAGCGCAAACTTTCAACGCGCGGAGGACGAGTATTTCAAACTCAAGGGGCAGGCGACAATGGGGCGCATCACGCACGAACAATTTGAAGCAAAATTGCGCGAGTTGATGGTGCAGGACACGCAAGGACGTTATTGGATGATCGGCGCGGACACGGGCAAGTGGTATGTTCATAACGGGCAAGCGTGGGTAGAGGCGCAGCCCTATTAGCAAAGTGCAAAATGTAAAGCGTAAAGCGTCCCACAGGCGATTGCAAATCGCGGCAACAAGGACGCGAAACCTGCCTCCGCAGGTTGGAAATCGCGGTTACCCAAAATCGTGACGCACACCCCGAAAAAATTTCTTGCGCTCGATTTTGCAAAATGAGTTTATAATCAAGCCGCACGCGTAAGCACAAACGCGCGCGGCATTTTATTTTAGCCGCGCTTACGGAGGCGAAACGATTATGCAAGATCGCTACAAACATGCGGAAGAAGAATACTTCAAACTGCGCGGTCAATTCGATACCGGGCGCATCACGCAAGAACAGTTCGACGAAAAGCTGCGCGAGTTGATGATTCAAGACGCGAACGGACGTTATTGGATGATCGGCGCGGACAGCGGCAAGTGGTATTTTTACGACGGCGCGAAATGGGTCCAAGGCGAACCGTATGTGGGCGCAAGTCCACCTCCCCTTGCCGCGCCGGTTGAAGCGCTCCCTGCCGCGCCGCCCTCATTGCCGTCCGCCAACGTGCCAGCGAGTCAGCTCGCGTTCATCCAGCCACCTCCAACAGCGAGCGCGCGCAGTTTTCCGCTCGTTCCAATTTTGATCTTGCTCGCGCTTGTCGTTCTCGGCATCGTCGCATTTCTTGTATTCCAAAATCGCGAGCGCATTTTTGTCGCGCAGCGCCCCCAAGCCATCACGCCGATCTTGCCGCCAACGATTACGCGCGCGCCGAGTCCAACCGCGGGCGTCATTGTTCCCACCACAGCGCCAGCGACGCTTGCGCCGACTGCAACCGCGGTTCCACCGGCAGAGGTTCCCACCAACGCGCCCCCAACCGATGTGCCAGCTACAAACGCGCCCCCCGTAACGATCGTGGTTGTCACTTCCGAACCCTCCGCGACGCCCGTGCTACCCACTCTGCTGCCCACCGCGACGAACGTACCGCCAACGGTTGCGCCGACGAAAAAGCCCGCAACAGCGACAAACGTTCCGCCGACGAATACAGCTGTGCCAAGTTTCCCGCCGAACGTCTATGTGACAAAAATCGAATACTCTTCCCCTGCCAAACGCAATCAAAACGTGACGTTCACCGCGACCTTTTTGAACACAACGGGCGGCGCGGCGAATTATCCTTGGTTGATCCTTTTGTACGATCCGGAAAAAACGGGCAACAACAAAGGATTTGGTGAATCGCCCGCAACGCCGATCACGATTCCGACGGGCGAGAGCAAATTTTCGACCACGTACATTCCCGTGAATGGACCCGGCGGGTGCAAAAATTTATACATGCGCGCGGGGTGGAAGATCAGCGCGTTTGACAAACCGATCTTTCCGAATACGAGCGGCGATCCGGTTACGGTGTTTTTTGATGTGTGTCCTTAAATAAAGGATGAAGGATGAGGGATGAAGGATGAAACAAAAAACCGCGCAGGGAGCGCTCTCTAGCGCGGACAGTGATGCAGAATGATTACAACACAATTTCTCATCATCGGCGCGGGACCCTACAGCATCGCCGCCGCCGCGTACGCAAAACATCTGGGCGTCGAAACCACCATCGTCGGCAAACTCCTCGACTTTTGGAAAACGAATATGCCGCGTGGGATGTTTTTGCGTTCAGGTCCCGATTGGCATCTCGACGCGCGCGATGTCAATACGTTTGAAGCATACGTGAAATTGCGCGGCTTGACGCGCGAACAAACCAAACCTGTGCCGCTCGACACCTTTCTCGATTACGTCAGTTGGTTCATGGGACAATATGATTTGCGAACGCACAACGCGCATGTAACACATTTGGAAAAATCAAATGGCGCGTACACGGCGACGCTGGACAATGGGGAACAGATTCACGCGGAAAAGGTGTTGCTCGGTTTGGGCTTTACCTTTTTCAAACAGTACCCGCACGAACTCGTGGAAAAATTGCCGCACGGATCCTACGCGCACACGTGCGATACGGTGGACTTTGAATTTTATCGTGGCAAGCGTGTGCTGATCGTCGGTGGACGCCAAAGCGCGTTCGAGTGGGCGGCGATGATTTGTGAAAAGGGCGCGGCGGAAATTCATTTGACACATCGGCACGCGACGCCAAAATTTGTCGAACCCGATTGGAGTTGGGTGCAGCCGATGGTGCGGCGCACGATTCAAGATCATAGCTGGTGGCGCAAGTTGACCCATGACGAGCAAGAAAAAATCCGCTACGATTTTTGGTCTGTCGGACGTTTGACGCTGGAAGCGTGGCTCGACGCCCGCGTGCATCAACCCAACATTCACATTCACGAAAAAACAAATATCGTCAGCGTGAGAACGCACAGCGATAAAACATTTGACGTTTTACTCGATGACGATTCTCAATTCAACATTCACCACATCATCCTCGCCACCGGATACAAACCGAATATGCAAAACATCGCGTTCTTGGATCGTGAAACAATTTTGGACCACCTCGCCACGAACGATGATTTCCCCGCGCTCGACCCAGAATTTCAAACCTCCCTCCCCAACCTCTACGTCAACGGTCTCGCCGCCACACACGATTTCGGACCCTTTTTCGGATTCACCGTCGCCTGCCCCGTCGCGGCGAAAATTATTGGTGAAGCAGTTGCCGCGAAACCATGATACAATAATTGCCTAATTGGTGTGTCTCGAACAACGGATCAGTACCTCCTCGCCTCATCGGTTAGACGAGACGGGTTTGTACGCACAAGGAGGAATCCATGAAACCGCCAACTGTTCGAGTTGCTCCTGCGCCCCTACGCGCGCGTTCGATCCCATCGTTGTGGATTGGCGCGCTCGTCTTTGCCCTCGCGTGTCTTGCCCTGACCGGCAACCTATTCGCCCAAGCCCCGCCGTCTCAACCCGCTTCGAGTACGACGCCCATGACGGGCACCCCCACCACGACAATTACGGCAACCACCTCGCCGACGGTTTCCGAGACGCCCAGCACGTCCACTACCACGCCCACCGCGACGCCCATTTTTTCATGCTGCGAAGAAAAGATCATGCTCGACGGCACGAGTCCCAATGTGCGCGTCAAGCCGCTCAAGAACGTCCTCACGGATACGAGCATGACGATCCAGCTCGACTTTGAAGTGGACCTGAAATGGTTCTGTAAAAAACGCGACGAAAAGAAATGTCGCGTGTATTACGAGGTCAGAACAGGCACACAGTCGTGGCAAGAGCGCGTCGGCGGCGAATGGAAAAACATTCCGTGGGCGCGGGTGGATGAAACGATCATCACAGGCGCCCCGCTCGAGCGCAATTGCAACGGCAAAGCGCACAACGGAACATGGACGTTCACGCTGAAATTGGTGATCCAGAGTGGACAAAATGTGCGCCATCCTGATCTGCGTGTCCTTTTGCGTTTTCCCGATGACATGAAACACAAGGGTAACCAATACAACATTCTCATGACGGTGGACGCGAAACGCGCCGATCCGCGCCCTGACGTGAAAATTGTGAAAATCAGGACCATTGCGCCTCCGTAGAAACGTTTCGGTGAAACGTCTGCCTTGGGGGAAAAATGTGCCACGCAATTCCAAATTGCGTGGCACATTTTTTGCATTGACATCTTGCGCCGCGCCCCTTACAATCCCCGCAATTCCTTTGTGGAGAAACCCTCATGGCACAAATGTTCCCCCCGCGCATTGGCGACGACACTGCCAGCGCCGCTGAACGAAAATTGTTTCGCGCGTTTCAAGAACAATTGGATGACGACTATCTCGTTTTTCATCATGTCAATTGGCACGGGCGCGATGAAGAAGGACGCCCGCGCGACGGCGAAGCGGATTTTGTGATCGCGCATCCGCAAGGCGGCGTGTTGGTGTTGGAAGCCAAGGGCGGCGAAATTGTGTACGAGCGCGCGACGCAATCGTGGTGGAGCATCGGCGGCGACGGCAAACGGCATCGCTTGAAAAAGAGTCCCATCGAGCAGGCGATGATTTGCAAACATCGCCTCGCCCAAGAATTTCGGGCGATGCCCGCGTTGGCGCGCGCGAAATTCTTGGTGGGTCATGCCATCGCGTTTTCGGATGTGCCGCTGCCCGCGCAGTGGAGTGAATGGGACATTGCGCGCGAATTGGTTCTCGACAAAAACGCGCTGCGGGATGTGAACGCGTGGACGCGCGGGGCGATGGACTATTGGCGCGCGGACAAGACGATGCGCGAGGTTTCGCCCGCGCAGCTGCGCGATGCGTTATTTGATCTGTTGGGCAAGACGATTGAATTGCGAACGCCGTTGTGGAGTCAATTCAACGACGAGGCGGAACAGATTGTGGGATTGACGCGCGAACAATATCGCGTGCTGGATCATTTGAACCGCCAGCGCCGCGCGAAAATTTGCGGCTGCGCGGGTTCGGGCAAAACGATGCTGGCGGCGGAAAAGGCGCGGCGGCTCGGCGCGCAAGGTTTCAAAGTCTTGCTCACTTGTTACAACCGTTTTCTCGAAGCGCGTTTGAAAAAACAATTGCGCGCGCAGTCGAATGTGACGGTGATGCGTTTTCACGCCGTCTGTGAAGAATTTGCAAAACGCGCGCAGGTGCTGCCGCCGAAAGGTGACGATCAAACCTATTATGCCGCGCTGCCCGACGCGTTGGAACTTGCGCTGAAATCGGATCCGACGCGTTACGACGCGGTGATCATTGACGAAGGGCAAGATTTTCGCGCAGCGTGGTGGAAGGGGATTTTGCAACTGTTGAAAGATCGCGAGAACGGCATCTTTTATCTTTTCTATGATGACAATCAGCGCATTTATTCGCGTGACCGCGCGCTGCCGATTCAAGGCGAGGCGTTTCCCCTCACGCGCAATTGCCGCAACACCAAACACATCCACGAAGCGGTGACGCAATTTTATCAGTCGCAAGAACAGCCCGAAGCGGTGGGTCCCCTCGGCGCGCCGATTGAATATCAGTGGTACGAAACTTCTGATGAGTTACGCGCGCGGGTGGATGAAATTTTGATTCGCTTGATCGAAAAGGAAAATATCCCGTCGAATGAAATTGCTGTCCTGACCGCGTTAAACGAACGCAGCGCGTTGAGCGGACGCACAACTTTTCGCGGACCCGCTTTGACGAAAATGTATCCGCCGCCCGCAGGACAAGTGATCTGGACAACGATCTCTGCGTTCAAGGGCTTGGAAGCGTCCATCGTGATTTTGGCAGAAATGGATCAGGCATGGATGCCGCAATGGAAGCAAGTGGATTTTGATCGTTTGTTGTATGTCGGCTGCTCGCGCGCAAAACATCAGCTCTTTGTCTTGTTGAATCGAAAAGGCAACGCGGATGTGCATCGGGCGTTTGGGAAGGCGGGGTTGGTGATGAGGGATGAGGGATGAAGGAGGAGGGATGGAGAGGTGGTTGGGTGGTTGACGAGAAACGAGAAACGAGAAACGAGAAACGAGAACGGAATTGCGATATGCGATACGCGATATGCGGATTGCGTAGGGAGCGCTCTCTAGCGCGGGGCAAGGATGAGGAAAAAAGATGAAGGATCAAAACATTCCTGTTTTGCGAATTCATGGGGACAACATTCTCGAATGTGAACGCGCGCTGCAATTGATTGCCCAATCTTTTGCGTTGGAGATTTTGTATCTGGCAAGCCCGATTTACTTTCCGCGCTATGCGCTCGTCGGAGATACGACCGCACGATTCTATATTGAACTTTTAGCGGGTCATGCGCGGTGGAATGTAAATCTCCAAAATGTCCTCCGTGAACAGGGCGCGCCGTTGCGTGAAGCGGCAGATGCAGTTGTTACGCGCGTGGAAGAGGATGGCACAGAGTCAATCCTTTTGGCATTGGAATTTTCAAGCGCGTTGCCCGCAGGAAATAACGCATGGCAACGACATGGACGCGCGTTGACGTGCGCGACAGTTGGTGTTGCTTATCTTTACTTGGCGGAGGTTGGCGGTGTTGAGTTGGGCGCAGCGCGTCAAGTCAAAGCATCCCGATTTCCAAATCCAATCGTCCCTTTTTCCTACCTCGCGGCAGATTCACTTTTCAATTCCATTTGTGTTCCTGTGTACGCGCCCAGTTACACGATTGCTGAATCGCTACGCACACAATTTGCGTCTGCGCTGGATGAATCACAAGGCGCTAGTCTTGTACGCGCGCTGTTGACAAATTCAGCGGTTGATGCGATTCACCAAGAATCAAAAGCGCGCGCATTACGAATGACTGAAATTTTGGCACAACGGCGCAAACGTCAAGATACTTGGGTGGGCAACGAGTGGGCTGAATTTCTTGTACTCGAAACTGCGAATGCGCGCATGATGTGGCTCGGCAATCGTTCGCGCGAATGGAAACGCAAGATAGGCGCTAAAGTAAGCGTGAGTCGAACGTTCGCACCCTTGTCAAGCATATTTTCAAGGATTGGCTGTTTGAGTATCGGGGGAGGTGACATTCCGATCTGTTGGATTCCTGCAAACAGACGGAACGAACTTGCTCAATCACTGAGCATATTGTATGCCGAGCCAGCATCATCGCGTTTCAGGGCTTGGCTTGCCTCGCGCGCGGAACCTTTATTTGTGGTTTGGATTACGGGCTTTAAACCTGACGGCGAAGATTCGCGTCCCGATCGTGGATTGTTGCCGCTTACGCGAATGCTTTTTGGTTACGAAGCGGATGTGCTGACGATTGTGAGTGGACCCGCCAAAGTCGCGATGTGGGAGAGTTTGAGTCAGTCCCCAGAACGATTGGCAGAACAAAATGGCTTGTGGGAAACGATTATCAATTTGAGCAATGCGTTGTTAGCTGACAGCGCGACATTGGCAAAACCAATTTTGCAAGTATTAAATCCTGTTGCGCCCCCTGCGCGAAAAATAATTTCGTTTCGCGCAGCATCGGCGATTCAAAAATTTTCCGAGCATGATGTTGATACCGCGCTCCATTATCTTTTTAGTAACGCAAAACTTTCAAGTGTCTATGAAGCGATGTGTAATCCGCCTGGTGGTGATTGGAGTGGTTTATCGCTGCTGGATTGGCAGACAAATACAGAATATCGTTGGACATCATTGCCGCGTGTATCAGGCGCGAAAGGCAAACGCCCCGATCATGTAATTCAGATCAATGCCGATGGAAAAACAGTTTTGCTCGTAATCGAATCCAAGACGAAAGAAAAAAACCTGGAGGCACAAATCGGACCGCGTCTTACTTTTTATGTGCGGGAATTGATCCAATCTATGCCAACGACAATAAGAACAGTGGGCAACGTATGGCAATTCACACAGGAAACACACGCGCCATTTGCAAGTGTAGAAATGATTTCTGGAGGCGCGTTTTGTAGTGACGATAAAACGCGTTTTGAGGAGGTGGCAAATCGCTGCGAAGTGGATGTTGTGTTTGCGTTTGAATTTCGTTCAGGCGAACAGCCGAGTTTGCTGCGCGTGTTCGTTCGCCCGCGCGCCGAGTTTCTGCTGCCGATATTGCGCGAATTGGTTGGCAACTTGCGTGGGAATTTGGAAATTGAGGTACGTTGATTCAAACACGGCATCAATACTCGAACCCATCAGCTTGGTAAAGGGGGAATTGCCTGTGGGCAGCAAAAGTTTGGTTTGATACAAATTTTTGGGGAATGCCAAATTGTAATCGCGTTCGCCCGCATGACCGTCAAAAGTCAAAATCCATTTCGCGCCAATGTGATTGAGACGTTCCAGTTCTTGAAAAAATGATGCGAGGTCAAATTCATTCGGCAGATAACGTCCGCGTGTTCCTGCATACGGCGGATCCAAAAATACGAGATCATCTTTTTTTACGCGCGCAAGGGTTGCGCGATAATCCGCGTGGATAAACTCGACGCCTTGCAACGCGACATTCCACCGTTCAATAATTTCGCGCAAACGCGCAGGGGCAATGCCAGGGCGCGTGTGATGCAGAGAATTGTTAAAGTCACCATTGGCATTAAAACGAATTAGCCCGTTGACGCAAGTACGCGTCAAGAACAACAAATCGTGCGGGTTGCGCGTTGTGTTGAACGCGTCGCGTATCTTATAATAGGCGGAGTGTCCGTTGTGCTGTAAGAGCTGCCACCGCGTTTCATACTCGTTCGCAGTTTTTTCGGGTTCATCACGAATGGCAAGCCACAAGGCGACGAGTTCGGGAATAACATCGCCCGCGATGGCGCGTTGACTCGTGCGAAAGGGCAGCAAAGCCCCGCCCCCGACAAACGGCTCAAAATAACGCGGCGCAGCGGGTAAGATCAAAGCGAGCAATGGCGCAAGCGCGCGCTTGCTGCCTGACCATTTGATCACCGCTTCATAGGGTTGAATTATTTTTTGCATCATACCAGTTCCATTTGCGGATTTATTTTTTGTTGTTCCAACGCGTGTTGAATCCTTTGCTTTGCCAACTCAAAATATTCTTTTTCCGTTTCAAACCCAACCGCATCCATGCCGTATCGCAAGCCCGCGACAAGTTCCGTCCCCGACCCTGCAAACGGGACAAGCAAGCGTCCACCGCGTAACCCTGAAATCAACAACAAGCGTTCGGTCAAACGCAATGGTTTTTGCGTTGGATGACTGCCAAATTCGAGTTCCGCTTTCGTTTTATTATTTGGAATATCCCAAACGGTTCGCAGTTGCTTGCCGCGTTCTTTGAAACTATCTTCAGGAAAGTGCGCGGCTTTGACCTCTTCATAATTGAAACGATACGCGCGTTTGCCATTGCCCGTGTGAACCCATAAAATTGTTTCGTGACTTGCCGTTAAACGCCGCGCCGCGAGATTGGGAAACGCGTTGCGTTTGAACCAGACCACTTCGTTGATGATTTCCAACCCCAGCAGTTGACACGCCACATTCATTATCCCTGCATTGTGATATGTCGAATGAATCCATAGCGAACCTGTTGGTTTGACGAGGCGTTTGAGTTCATTCAACCATGTCAGCGTCAATTCCATGCCCTCAATGCCGCTGAACAAATCCCAAGAATGAGACGCCAATTTCCACGCGCCGCCAAAGCCCGCCAAGTTATGCCCTTGCTCCAGTTTCCATGTCGCTTGCGTGGACGCGCCGTAGGGCGGATCGGCGATTGCCAAATCAAAAGATTGCGCGGGCAAATCTTTCATGCCCTCGAGCGCATCTTGAAAATTCAATTCAACTTTTTCTTGTGCAAAGCGTTGCAGTTTCATTTTTGCGTTTTGCCATAAGAGGCGGAACGTTCGCGCAAAATTTTTGCCGCGCGCTGCGCGATGGCGGGGCTGGCAGATTGCGCGAGAAGCTTGTCTGCCAAGACAGAGGCGGTCAATTCGTCGGGCGAAAGATGCAAGTACTTGGCAAGCCGCGCAATTTGAACCTCAGTGGGAAAACGCTCGCCGCGCTCGAGCTTGCTTAAAAGCGTCGAATCTATTTTAATGGCAGCTGCGACAACGCGCAACGGCTCACCGCGCTGTTTGCGCGCGGCGCGGATCAATGTTCCGAAGGATTCTGCTTGTGCCATAGCATTTTCCCGTCTTGTATAATTCTGTCTTGACAAATTTTGTCTAACTTTACCATACCTTATTCGCGCTGTCAAGCAAATGCGTTTTGCGGGGTGTAGTTCAGGTTGGGGGCGAATCTTCGGGCGAATGCAATTCGCACCAACAAGGACACGAAACGTCCCTACGGACGTTGCAGGTGCCCAGTCTGCGAAGGCAGACTTTGTGTAGTTGTTGCCACGATTTGTAATCGCTTGTCCAACTCGCCCCGAAAGTGAACTACACCCCGTTTTGCGTGGTATCATCGCGTCGTGCCGCTGCTGCAAGAATACTTTTACAATGACGATCAACGATTGCGCGAGGTGTTGGGCGCGAAATTTTTCGTCAAGCGCGAAACGCCCGAAACGATTTTTGAGCGCGCGCCTGAAACGCTGGACACGGAAACCGAGCATTATGATTTGCAGCGGTTCGAGGACGACGATGAAAATTTTCTCGCCGCGCTGCAAGCGATTTATTAAGTCGATCGAGACCTTCGAGGTTTTGATGCAGACGCCTCATGCGCCGCGATTGTTTCAAAACCTCGAAGGTCTGGTAGACTAAAGCATTAGCTGAATATCTATAGAAGCGAACCTGTGTAGTCTTGCATAAAGTCGTGCCGCGCTGCGGTCTTGCCTAAAGTCATGCCGCCCTAGGAAATGATTCGCGCGTGTGGGGCAACGTTGTGTTAAACCTCAAGGAAACCATGCCGCAGGAGGCACACCATGCCCGCGACGCGCCCCACCACGATTCCAGAACGCGAGGAAATCAAACAGTTGGCTCAGCTTGGTTTTTCCCAGCCCGCGATTGCACAAATTGTTGGCGTCCGTGTCTGGACCGCCCGCAAATGGGTGCGGCGTACCCAGGCGGGTGCGCTCTGCAGCGTGGTGTCTGCACGGGGTCGTCCCGTCGCAGGGCCACTCTCGACCTTTCCTGCGCTGGTGCGCTATCGGGCGTTGCGCTGGAAGCGGCAACCTCCGACCTGGGGGGCGGACTACCTGGTCCACAAAATGCACAGGGATGCGCCACTCCAGAACCGACGGTTGCGCGACCCTGCCAGCGTGTGGCGGTATTGGCGCAGTTTCGGCGCACGCCTGTTCGCCCCACGCCATGTCCCAGAACCCCAACCGCCCCGTACCGGGATCATACACCGCATCTGGCAACTCGACTTCAAAGAATCAATGCAAGTGGCAGGCGTGGGTGCGACCACTTTTACCCACGCACGCGACACCATCGGGCGCATCACGGTGCTGCATCGGGTTCATCCCGCCACTCAGCCTGGGCAGCGGATTGTGAAACTGACGACCGCCCAAGTGCAAGCGGACGGTCGTCACGCCTTTACCGAATGGGGTTTGCCCGATGCCATTCAGACTGACCGTGCCGCGTTGTTCGATGACGGCGACCCCACGCCCTTTCCGACACGGCTGAGTTTGTGGTGGCGTGGCTCGGGGAGCGCCCATGCTTTGATTGCGCGCCATACGCCCCAATGCAACGGCAGCGTCGAACGCAGCCATCGCACGCTGCAGGACCGCACCCTGGCGGGGCAACCCTTTCGCGATGGCATCCCTTTGCAAGCCCAAGTGGATGCGGCTTGGGACGAACTGAACACCCCATGCCGCGCCCGCGCCCGTGGCTGTGACGGACAGCCGCCGCTGTGCGCCCATCCTGCGCTTGCCGTGCCACGCCGCCTTTATCTCCCTGAGCAAGAACGACACCGCTTTGACTGGGTGCGCGTGGATCAGTATTTAGCCCAAGCCACTTGGCTGCGGACGGTGAGTGCAAACGGTCAAGTTTCGCTGGGGGGACAGCGCTACGGCGTAGGCAGCCGCTGGGCGGAGCAAACCGTTGCGATTCGCTTTGAACCGACGGGGCGTGAGTTTATTTTTACCTTGCTCTCGCCCAAGCCCGCACCGCAGGGCCCGCTGCCCGCGGTCGTCACGCGGCTGCCACTCGGTCTGAGCATCGCAGACATTTGTGGGGTGATCGAACCTGTCGCACTGCCCGCGCGGCAATTGAGTTTTCCCTTGAGCTTGTGCGACCCCTTTCCCAACGCGCGCACACTGCCCTAGGGCGGCATGACTTTAGGCAAGACCGCAGCGCGGCACGACTTTATGCAAGACTACA
>Ga0247727_10001791_pt1 | contig 50055 bp, 66 predicted proteins | sample WisWelCaveWW1625_FD_202498 | JGI IMG/M metagenome (GOLD analysis project Ga0247727, IMG submission 202498) | Biofilm microbial communities from Wishing Well Cave, Virginia, United States - WW16-25 | ecosystem: Environmental > Aquatic > Deep subsurface > Groundwater > Cave microbial mat | place...
CCTTTTTCGCACTTGCATGGGAAGCGCGCTCCGGCCATCAGGCCCTCGCCGCCTCGTGGAAGTTCATGGCCGCCAGGCACGGGTCCGAGACGCGGCCGACGTAGATGTGCCTCACGCCATCGCAGGTAAAGGCATGGCCGAGCACGTTCGTTCCGGAGTCCCCGGGCCGGTGTTTCGCGTGCTCGCGCGCGATCCACGCCACGGCCTCGGCCTTCGTGCGGAAGGTCTCGCCCCCGAGTTGGTTGGGATGCCCGTAGTCGTGGAACACGATGTACCGATAGCTCGGCATGTAGGGCGAGAACTGCGCGTCGTCCTTGATCCCGCGGTCCTCCCGCCTGAGCGGGACCATCAACGGCTTCGATCCCTTCTTCATGACCTTGCCTCCTTTTGGATTCTCCACGCGGGCTTGATGCTCGCGAGCACGCGCTCGGCGTCCAGCCCCGCGTTCTCCGCCCGGAACGCCCGATCGTCGATGATGAGCGCCAGGTCCATGGGTTTCACCGCCGGATAGAACCCATCATAGTCGATGGCGTTCGCCACCAGCCAGGCCCTGACATCTGGGTGATCTCCCCGCGTGGTCCAGACCAGAACTTTGTGCCCGGCCGCCCGCAGACGTGCGAGAGTCTCTTTGACCCCTGGCAATATCCTCCCTATTTTCCCGCCATCCCAGCCGGCATAATGGGCCATCGTTGCGTCGAGATCGACCAGGATTATTCCCGGCTTCTCCTCCGGCAGTCCGGTGGCCAGCGCCCCATTCTCGGTCGCCATCTCATTCCTCCATTACAATTATAACTTAAATCATGATTCTTGTCAATACTTAAATTATACAAAAGCATACCTATACCCGGCGGCGATCTTGCTTATGAACACACGCCCCAATCCGAATCTGTCAGCTATAGATTGATGCGTCTTGCCATCTGTAAGCATTGCACGGATGCGATAGAGTTGCCTCTTGGTGATCTTGGCACGGCTATTGCGGTAGCCGCAATCGTGGGTCCCATGTTGGTATTTGCGGGCGTGATTGTTGGACATGCTCTCCCATGCCAAATTCATGGGCTTGTTGTTGCGCCAATTACCATCGAGATGAGATGCTGTTTGGCCCGGCAACGGAACTCCATGGAATGCCTCACACACCAAACGGTGTACTCTGAAGTGCTTAAAACGACCGATTGCTATCCCTATTCCGACAAAGAAATAGCGACCGCTTGATTGCACGGACTCCTTCAATCTGCGAGGAGTGTCGCGCAGGAATGCTCCGTGCTTCCTCAGCGAATATATGTGGCCATCGGATCCGGCGAAGTATCCTGCGGCCCGCGCTATCGGCAGAAGTGTAAGTCGCATGCTGTTCTCCATGAAAAGGGAGAGCCCCACCTGGTGACCCATGCGGGGCTCAAGGCCCTTCTGGCAGGTGGGGCTAAATAGAAACAGCACGGCACACGGGTCACGGCGATAGATTAACATCGCCGACGCATCAACGTCAAGCGCCTGGCGAGCGCTTTGCCGCGACGACACCGATTTTCCCTCCAGGAGTCGGCAAACCATTCCAACCATTGAGCCGCCCTGGCTCGCGATAGCCGTCCTTCATGCGCACGGTGCCGAACGCGTAGAACACCGCCCGGGCGTTGACCTCCTCGGCCTTGGCGCGCGTGCGGTCCACCCAGGCCAGCGCCTCGGCGTGCGTGTCGAACGGTCCGACCAGGAAGGCGGTCCGGCCGGCGTCCCGGGCCGACGTGTAGTACCCGCCGTTCTCGCCATCGTGGCTCGCGCCACAAGGGCACCCCACCGTGGCCACCATTGTGGCGGTCACGCGACCCCCGTCGGCTTCGGCTCGATCCAGACCTTAACGGCGTCGCGCCCAGGCATCTTCCGCGTGCGGATCCGCTTCTCGGCCGCGGCCTGGCGCCAGCGCGCGCTCTCGCGCTCGGATGCCTTCTGTGCCGCGTACTCCCCGGCGTGGTAGAGCGCGTTGAGCATCCAATACCGACCGGTGGAGTCCAGCGCGGCGAGCGCGGCCTCGACCGTCAGGTCGAGATCGAAGCGCTCGTCGCCGCTCCCGTGCCGGACCAGTACGGCGAGGTCCGCGTGCCGACCCTCCCTGATCTTGACGACCCGGTAGTGAAAGGAGTGCGAGTCGAGACCGCCGCATCTGCCGGGCTCGTCGTGCAACAGCTTCTCCCCCTCCTTCAGGTCCGGGGGATTCACCTTGCGAACGTGCGTGCCCTTGCCATCCCACGAGTACCCTGGCTCTCCGTTCTTCACCGGCTTTCCGCACATGCACATGACTCCCTCCTTGAAAGCTACTTCCGCCCCACGAGCAGATAGCTGAAGAACCCACTGTAGTCACCGCCATCGTCGTCCAGGCGCTCGATCCCCTTGGTCAGGTTGGCGCCGGCCGTGAGCCGCCGACCCACGTCGCCGAGGTCCCAGGAGTGTCCACCGGTCGGCTCGGTGAACTGCGCCTTCAGGTCCACGCCCTCGGGACCCACCGGCCACTCCGGACCGTCCTTGAACTTGAAGGCGAACCGCGTGAGCACCAGCGCCGCCGCCTCGTGCACGAAGTGCGCGGACACCTCCCGGCTCACGAATGTGTAGCCCGCGCTCCCGAACACCTCGATCCACGCGTTGTGCCGGTAGGTGGTGCTGTCGTCCATGCCGTCGAAGTCCTTGCCCTGGTACTTGTCCACGATCGCGTCGACCTCCTTGCTCGGCGGACCGTCCGTCCACCCCACGTTGAGATTGTCGCCCCCGCTGTAGCGCTCGGTCTTGACCGAGAACTTGACCCCCGGGTATTTCGCCGCCAGTTCCTTCCGCACGTTCTTGGCCGCCGTCGTCAGGTGGTTCTGATTTGTCTCACTCAGCGGGAGCAGGTCCTTGTGCTCTGCCTTCAGCCGCGCGATCTCCTTCCGGTGGGCCTCCGCGCTCGCCATCTTGACCTCCTCGTCGGCCTTGACCTTCGCCTTGTTTTTCTCGACCAGGTCGAGGACCTCGTCGCCGGTGAGCACACGCTCGGTGAGAAAGAAGTGCTGGCTATGCCAGACGCCCGGATCCGACTCGGCCTTGATCGAGTCGGCCTCGACGCGCGTGGAGCCGAAGTCCTCGAGGCTGATCACCTCGTAGCTCACGGTCTCCGCACCCCACCCCGTCGTGTGCGCGACCCTCCGAACGACCGCGTAATCCTGCGCGTGCCAGGCCATGTTGCCGCCCCAGTGCAGGACCATCCCGGCCGGCAGGTTGTTCTTGAGGCTGTTGGCCGGGACGTCGATCTTGACCAGGCCGCCGCCCTTCCCCATCTCGTATCGTTCTGTTCTCATAGTGGTGTGTCCTCAGTAGTTCCCGAAAAACTGTCCGATCTGGGAGGCCGGGCTTCCCATGGCCACGAAGTAGACGGGCTCTCCCCCCCTCAGCTTCAGCAGTCGGCGCATCTCCCTCTTGCTCCCCTCGGCTACGATCAGGCCCGGCAGTTTGCCGCCAGGATCGCGCTTGACCAGCTTGTAGAGTAGGCTCCTTGGAATCACGGCCGCCTCCCCTGGGCGTTCGCGAGCATCCGCTCGCTGGGCACCAGGCCCGCCATCACCATCGCGGTCACAGGCCCCGGCTCCGGCCGCCGCCGTCTCAGCGCCTCCGGCTTCCGGGTCACGATCCCGCTCCGGCCGTCGCGGTCTCCGCCTTCCGGGTCGGGGCGAACCCGCGAACCGGCTTGTAGGCGGGGAAGGTGCTCCCCCCCCGCATCTTCTTGGCGGCCGCCATGGCCGCCTCCACCAACTCCTCCACGAACTCGGCCGCCGCCGCCCGACCCGCCGCCCCGTGAGTTCTCATTGCCTCCCTCCCTACACTAAGAGTATAGCATCCGTTATGACGCTTGTCAAGACCCAGGAAGGACCCAGGGGCGCCACATCAGGAGCCCTCGCGGAGCACCATCTGCTCCTTCTTGAAGCTCTTGACACCGAAGAACTTGCGCGCGCAGTCCTCCCCTACCCAGGCCCCGTGGATCACGCCGTCCGCGCCCTTACCGGTCACGGGCACGAAGCGCCCGCTCGGGACCGCCTTCGCGCAGAGTTCGCATTCCCGATGGCCGGTCGTGGCGCCGTAGCGGCGAGCGAACCGGCTGTCGAACTTCGTGCCCTTGGCCCACTGGACGATCCCGACCTGGCGCTCGACCGGCAGGATCGCGAGAACAAGGCCGTTCATCTCCCGGCTGAGATTGGTCGCATCGCCGTGGTGGTTGTCCATCGAGCGCCGACTGGGGTCCATGTCCTTCGTCCGCCACGACCTGCCCTTGTGCGTCCAGGACACGCGCGGGCAGTTCGTGCACGTCTTGATGGTCTTGGACGCCCCGTTATTCCAGGCCTCCCAGCGGGGGACGGTCTTACCATTCAAGATGCCGACGCGGCCGTCGCCCTCGCAGACAGGGCACCCGGTCCAGACCTCTGTCGGGAGGACGCGCTTCTCCCACTCGATCTCCGCCAGGCCCCAATCCTCGGACTTCGTGCCCATCGCGGTCAGCGTCTCGAGTCCCTTCTCAGAGTGGTTCATGTCGCTCTCCTCTGCGGCCTCCGTCCCCTACATCCTGAGTATAACATGGGTCATGACCGAAGTCAAGACCTATTTTCCAGCCATCCTTACCTTGACCATGTCCCGGAGCCTCCGGCACTTGGCGTCCTCGCAGTCGGGACCATCCGGGCAGACGCCGGAGAGCGCGTCATCGACCGAGCGCGCACCACTGGCCAAGAGATCGGAATCTCGCGCCAGGTCGCGGATGATCCATCCGCGGCTATCGTAGACGACACCGCACTGACAGACGACGTCCTTGCCGTCGCCAAACATGCTCAGAGGCGCCTCCCCGCACGGGCAGTTGATCCTGCCCAGGGCTGGCCTCCCCGGCGGCACGTCCGGATCGCGCACCCATGCCAGCTTCGTGAACCCGCTCGTCATGTCGGTCACCCCCTCGCGGGCATCAAGAGCCCGATGTTCTCGCGCTTGCCCTTCCCTGGGCCGTTGACGGCCTCGACGCGGTAGACCTTGACCTCGGGGTCCCCGTCCTTGTCGACCGGGATCCGGAGCCTGACCAGCCCGTCCGAACCGAGCGCGGCCGCCAGCTTGGCCAGCAGGTTGGCGTCGATAGCGATCTCGATCTCTGGCCGGTTCCGCTTGGGCACGAGGGCCACCCAGTTCGGGAACTGGCCGAGGTCCGGCCTGGGGAAGCTCGCGCCGCCCAGGGTGTCCTTGAGCACGCCATTGGCCTCGAGCGCGGCCATCGACATCTTGCGCCCGGACTTCCTTGCCGCCTTGAGGGCCTCGACCGTGACCGGGCCGTCGACGTCCTTCTCATCGCGGTCGACCACGATCGCGGCGAGTATCTTGCCGTCCGTCGCGACCAACCTCTTGCCCAGGAGCCACGGCGACAACAGCGGCCGCCGCGTTTCGTCCTTCGAGGCCGCCTTCTCGATCTCGAACTCTGCCTGCAGGATCATCTCCCCCCCCTGACGAGGGCATGCCGCCCCTCGTCGATCACGAACGAACCGCGCGCCGGGTTGTCGTACTCCGCCTCCGGCACCAGGTAGTAAGCCGTCTCCGCCGGGTAGCGACCGCTCTCCAGGCGCCCGCCCCGGCCGGCGAACACCTCGACCATCCCCTCGGGCACCGGCCCTCCCGGGGTGGCCATCGAGCGCCACGCCCCCGATCCGGAGGCCGCGAGCGTGATCATCCTCTCCTTGTTCTCCGCGCGGAAGATGTCCTCGTCGCGCACGTACGACTCGCCGGGCATGACCACCTTCCCGGTGAGCTTCTCGAAGTCCTCAGGCGCCCACGTGCGCAGGCTCTCCCTGGCGGCCTTCACCCGCTCGGGATCGAAGCGCTCCGGAAACGCGAGGATCACGCGCGCGTACTCGCAGTCCTCCTCATACCACCCGCTCGGGAGCCTGAGCGCCTCCGGCATGAGCGCGTTCAACGTGGGCGAGACGTGGAATCCGCCATGACCGGCCGTACCGTAGAACACGATCCCGCGACCGTACGGCGTTGAATCCTGTGCCGGTCCCCACGGCGTTGAAGTCCCCATGTTATTTTGCCTCCGCTTCTGATTTGTCGGCACCGGCATCCCTTGGCGGATGCACCCAGTACGTGCCCCCCAGTGGATAATGGCCCGAGTGCGTCCAGCGAACCAACGCTACTTTGCAGATTGAGCATAGCGGCGACGCCTTGACCCTCGCCATGCTATGCCACCTCCTGTGTCCAGACGATCATGCCCTTCTCGTCCACGATGTAGGCCGCCACACGTCCGGCCCCGCGTTCGCGTTCGTACTTCTTGAGGCGCTTCACCGTCGCCACGAGCGTACGCCCGCTCCCGATGGGATCGCCTCCGAATTTGAACCTCGCTACGTATAGCTTGGCCATGCTAGGCCACCTCCTTTTTGTTCCTGCACCAAAAACTTGTCACTGACCCTGCGCGGCCGGACTTGCGGACATCGTACGAGCAGTATCCATCGGGCTGGGCTGGCACCGGCGATCCGTTCGGCCATTTCTGGCGCTTGGCCGCCTTGCCGCATTCCGGGCACCTCGGGCCCCAGATTCGGTCCGCGAGCGCGTGCTCATCGTTCTGCAGGAGGTGAGCCTCCGCCCAGGCCTCGCCGTCCTCGATCAGCGTGTCGAGCGCGAGAGCGAGCACGACCTCTCGGTCCGAGTCGTAGGCCAGCTTCGAGTGCTCCGCCTTCAGGATTCTGACCGCCTTTCGCATTGCCATCAGGACCACTCCCTGGCCGCGTTCTCGGCGGCCATCACCGCCGTCTTGATCCGCTCGGCCCGGGCCTTGCTGGCGCCCATCTTGCCGTCGGAGAGAACGCCCAGGCGTGCGACCATTGCCATTGTGAACATGCCGACGAGGACCGCCACCTTCCGCCCGCTCTCGCTTTTCATGGGCTCCCTCCTGACACCCATAGTATAGCTTTCGTCATGACGGTTGTCAAGGCCCAAAATAGGCCTACTCCGCCGCCGCGCGAATGCGGCTACGTGGGGGACTCAGGCCCGAATGGGCCGGTCAGATGAGTCTAGCGCGTGTTGTCGGCAGGTGGGGCAGGGGGTTCTGCGCGATCTGGCCCTTGGCGCTGGTCACCGCGCAGAATGCGCAGGATGCGCTCGCCGATATGCCCGAGCGGGCGCAGACGCCAGACGTAGGCCACGGCCTGGACGGCCGCGTTTACGACCTCCGGGTGATCGCGCTTGTTGTAGGGACCGCGCTTACGCCGTTTGCGCCACCATCTGCGCATGCTCGTGATCGGCGCGCTCGCGCGCTATCCCTGGTCAGAGTCCCCTACTTCGGGGGCTCTGCCGACGGCTGGACGGCCTTCAGTTGCTCATCGAACGAGGAGACGACTTCGTCGATCAATTCGCCCGCGAACTCGGCGCCCGCGCCGCCGGCCGCGCCGGGGAAGGCCTTGGCCACTAGGGTCTTGACGAAGGTCTTGCGGTGGGCACCCGCCCCGCGATCGGGGATCAGGTACTCGGCGAGCTTGGCGGTCGCGAGCACCCACTCGCGCACGAGCGCGGCCAGTACCGGATCCGTCGTGTCGGGATGGAGTGCGCGCTGGAGCGCGCGCGCGGTCCGCGCGGCGACCATGGAGGTCACGGCGCGCTTGATCGGCGCGGCCGCGGCCGCCAGGCCCATGGTGACACCCGAGCCCAGGAGCCAGAGCCACCACTTGTCGACCAGCGCGCGCACGCCCTGTGCGGCTGGCTCCGCCACCGGGGCCGCCATCTCGGCCGCGGCCGCCAGTGCCTGCGGCACCAGATCCAGGATCATCATCGGGTCCACCATGTACGCCTCCCCGCCCGCGTCAGCGCGGGCGATAGCCCGTCAGCGTCTGATCTCGGCCTTCCATAGGAGATCGAGTTCGCGCTCGCTCGCCCCCCTCTCCTCGAGGACCACCGGCAGGGGGGCCCCTCCCCCGGGAGGCAAACGGGCCGCGCGGTCTACGACGCGCTCGAGCGCGCTCGCCCGGTAGACCTTGATGCGCGCCGGGCACACCAGGGCTCGGACCGCGGATGGCAGGAGCAGTCCGGCCAGCCCCGGGCACTCGCGCTCGACCCACCACAGGCCGTAGACAGGGGAGCACGCCCTGCCGGCGGCCTCCGCGCGCTCGCGCCAGTACGCGGCCTCGCCCGCGGTGCCGACGCGGGCCCTGGCGCTAGCGCACCAGGTGGCGACCGCCAGGCCGGCCGCGAAGGCGATCGACGTCCACGCCGGGCCGCGCATACCCATCAGCCGCCACCCCCGCCGTCAACCCGCCGGCGGAGCCCGTGCGGGCGCACGCGCGCCATCGCGCTCACCGCGCGCTCCGCCACGCGCTTGGCGATCTCGATCAGGAACGCGAGGGCCAACTGCCAGAGTATCCCTAGCATGATTCCCCGGATGCCCCCTAGAACCCGACGCTGACGATGAAGCCGAGCCAGTCCCGCCAGTCGTCCCAGCGGAACCTGTCGCCAGGGAGCGGCATCTTGACCTGGGGGCCGAACCACATGGGCGGGAACACCGTGCGCCGCAGGTGCGCGCGCGACCACTCCGAACTCCAGAGTCGGCCGCTGAGAGCCGGGAGGTTGGCGTCGATGGTCAGTAGGGGCCGCATGTTCTCCCCCTGCTTGATCGCCCCCCCGAGCCCGAACTCAAGGTAGTCCCGCATGGGATCGCGCACGGGCTTGCCGTCCTGGCCGGATTCGTACTTGCCGTGGAAGGTCCACACCGGTAGGTAGGCCCCGGCCGCGACTTCGCCCTCGAAGTTCACGAGCCCGCACGCCTTGCCCTCCTTGGCCTTCTCGGCCGCCAGGGAGGCCAAGCCGGGTATGCTCAGCAGGTCCGTCGCGCGCGCCGGCGCCGTCAGCGCCGCCATCAGCGTGCACCCCATCATCACCGCCATCCGCATCATCTTGTTCACCATCGTGTCGATCCTCCGTGATCCGGCATGAGCCGGTTATCCTGCGGGTGTGTCCTCGATTCCGGTCAGCGCGGCGGCCAAGCTGGCGTAGAAACGCGGCCACGGGAAGCCCGCGGGGTCGGTCTTGCGCTGGGGGGCCACATGCGCGTGGCCTACAACATTCCCGGCGTTCAGACCGTAGCGGCGGCAATCGCGCGCGCACAGCGAGAGCACGGTCTCAAGTTGGACCTCCGGATAGGGGTCCGCGCCGGTGTTCGAGTTCTCGATCTCGATGCCGATGCTCCGCTGGTTGAGCGCGCCACGGCCTTGCCAGATACTGTTGCCGGCGTGCCATGCCTCGTCCTCGTCGTTGACCAGGCGCACGATCCGCCCGTCCTTGGCGACCACCAGGTGGGCGCTAGTAGGGTTCTGTCGGTCCGCTTTGCAGAGCCAGGAGATAGCGCCCTCGAACGCGCCGGCCGTGGCGTGCAGGACGATCAGATCGATGGGCATGCGCCGAGGTCCCCGCCGGTTAGGGCTCGGCCGCTGTTCCTCCGGAGCAAGGATCCTCGGCGTGATGAACACGAAGGGCTCTGGCTTGTCGTTCATTTCGGAGGCTCTTTTTGGCTCCAGAGTAGATGCCCGCAAACGAACCCGAGCGCGAACGGGATCGCGGGATGGGCGTGCGCCCACGCGAGCACGATCTCGCTGATGGTATCGCCCGCCACGGGCGTGCTCGCCACGTAGATGTCCCACACGATGAGCGCGGCCACGGAGCCCATGACGATCATCTTCGTCGCCTTCTGGGTGTTCATCGTCTCCTCCCGTGTTCAACTTGGACGATCATCGACTGGCCTCGATGCCCGCCGATGGCGCGCGGTTTTCTCTCGGGGTGATGATCCCAAGTGCCGCCAGTGCTATCAGCGCTAGGACGAGCACAAACCAGCCGGTTACGACACGCTCCAGCACGGGAATCCTCCATGATTTATAGTTCATCCTCAGTATAACAGTTCGATGTCGAACGGGAGCATCTTCGCCGTCAGGGTCAGGTTCCGTTAGACTATTCTCAGCACGCGGTTCGCGGGCAGGAACGTGCTCCCGATCTTGGTGTCGCCGATCGTCTGCGCGTCCACGGAGTTAAGGCGCAGGCGGTCCGCGAACTTGGTGGTCATCCTGATGAGGTCGCCGGGAGAGCGATCCGCGTCGAGCGCGACCGAGACGGTGATCGTGCCAGCGATCTTGTCCACGGCGCGAATCTCACCCACGTCCTGGTCGGCGACTTTGGCCCACGCTCCGGGGAATGCGTTGTCGAGCACGGTCGGCGAGACAGCGAGCACGGTCTCCCCCGCTGGCTCAGTGGCGACCAACGCCCCGATGACTGTGTCAGGTGCACCCAGGACATCCACCTCGTCGCCGATCGATGCCTCCGGCGGGAAATACGTACCGGCCATGATGCTCACTGGGTAGGGCCAAGAGATGTCGAACGGAGCAGGATCCGCTAAGGCTGGGACCGCTATCTGGAATGTCCGGCACCGGAAGCGCCCGCCCGTGTTCGATTCCAGCGCCTCCTCACGGATGGAGGCCTCGATCGAGCCTGAGATAATCGAATCGATGACGAGCGTTTTCGAGTGGTCGAGCGCGTGAGCCGCATTGTGCGGGCACGCCGCTGGCTCTGCCTCCTCCCATGTCGTGAGGTAGGCCTGCTCGACGTTGCAGTAGACTCTGAACTCGAATAGGCGTTTTTCGTTCATTACTGTAACCCGAAAGCCACCACGTAAACGTCCGTGAAATCAGTGAGTTGACCACTTCGAATCCGCGTCTCGATGGTGATCGAGCCCGCCGCCTGGCTGGTCAAGAACGTCATCGTGCCGTCGGAACTGGAGGATCTGTTTGCCGTGATGAACACGCAGTAATTCGCGTTCGTGAAATCCGTATCCCAGGTGATGGTGTACTGGCCGGTGGCATTGCGAACGACGGACGTGATGTTGAGCGAGCCGGTGATCGCCCCGTTGGATCCGGTGAACTTGACCCACGCCTTGGCGGAGGATTCCTTCGTGATCTGGTTCGCTGTCGGGGGCGCGTTCGCCGTGCCCGAGATGTTGATCCGCCCGGCCGTGATCTCCGACGCCGGGTTCGAGAAGTCGGGGATGTCGAGCAGGAACCCCCGTGCGTCCTCGAAGTCTACTAGAACGGCCGCATCAAAGAGCGCGAAACCGCCACCCTGCTCGACTAAGAGATTGAGGCGAACAGTCGTTGCTCCTGCGGCGACCAGTTGAGTCACCTCAAGGAGTTGGTAGGCCCCGCTACCAGAATGGAACGCGGATACCGTGGTCGCAACGCCGTCGGTTATCTGCAGGCGCGCGATATTCGGAGTAGATGTCTTGACCCAGCACCAGGCCTTGACGAAACGGCTCTTGAGCGATTTGAATTCGTAGGCGTCCTGACGAAGTCGAGCCTGAGCCGAAGCCCCCGAAGTCACTTTAACAGCGAGTGCACTCCTCTTGCTATCGGCATCGGAGGCTGAGATGGCTCCGACGCCGTCGAGCGTCCAGGAAACCGGCGTCGGCCCCGAGAAGGACTCGAAGTCTCCATTGCGAATGAGGCTCAAGTGCGCGAAGTTCAAGAATTTGAAATTGTCGTTCCACTTCGACGCCGATGGGATCTCGCTCTCGGCGTCGACAAAGATGTGCGGAAGTCCGGTCGTTCCCATTAGCGTATCTCCTCTAGGACGAGTCGCGTATCCATCGCACCGATGTCATGCCCGGCGGAGAGCACCCTGCCCAGGATGTCGAATGCGCTCTGCTGTTCATGCCCGTACAGGCGTATACGCGTATCGCCCACGAAGCGGCTCGAGTCCCCCACGTGCCACTTCGGGTCCGGCTCCGCGTCCGCCACCTGCAGGAGCAACGTGTCCGCGAGTTCAAGTTGCGGAGTGAAATCGATCACGATCTCGAACACCGGACGCGGTTTTTTGAATAGGTTGAAGTACCCGATCGCGAGCCCGGTCGCGATGTCGGCATCCGGGTCGATGAGTATCTGCCCGCCGCCGATGGACAGCCGGAGCGTGCCGTAGCGGTCGATGCTCGTCGGCCGAGAGTCATTCTGCGTTGTCGGGTTCACGATCTTTTCGGACCCACCGTAAGTGGCCCTGATCTCGTTGAACACGCGGTCCACGCCGTCGGTCACGCGGCTGAACTGCTTGAGGTTCTTGAGGTTGACCACGAGGTCCGGGTTTGGGTCGTAGGCCCTGGCCCTGAAAAAGAGCTTGCCGTCGCGCGAGAACCCCCACTCGTAGTTCGCGATCTCGCCCAGGCGCTTGATAGCCTCCAGGACGGTCAGGCCCAGGAAGTTCGCCATCTTGATCAGGGTCGTGGAGGTCGTCCAGTTTATGACCAATTCCGAGAGCACCGGGCTCGCCGTGCCGGACGGGGCGGAAAATAAGGTCCGGGTCTTGAGATAGCGCTTGATCGCTGATTGGATTTGACCGCCGGCGCCAACGGCCACGAACGGATCGTAAATTATGTTATCAATGGAGGTCGCTGTTTCGTACGCGATGGACGTCCCCGAGGGCAAGCTCTCGATGCGCTCGAGGAGCCCCCACGCCTGCGGATTCCCCACCCCGGCGTCGATCGCCTGGGTGACGATATTGCTAGAGAACAGAACCTCCTGGGGAGCGGGGAGCACGCCCGGCGAAACGCGTATGTCGTCGAATGGCTTGTCCACACTGGACGTGCCGATCATCCCCAGGTGCGTGCTCGTGACATGCGTATTGTCCGTAACGGTGAACAGCGGGGTCGGGCTGTTGTCGAAATAGATTTTGAATTCACCGGAGGGAGAGCGCGTGATCCTGATCGTGTGCAGTGCGTCATCGGAGTTCAGGGCCTGCGCGAGGACCGTGCCGTCGATTCCGCTCCCATCCAGGCGATTAAGGGCCAGGAACTGCCCGACCACAGATTGCGACAGTCTAATCGAGTATCCGGTAGGGTTCTGGAAATCGGTGCTCGTGTTCATGAAGAAGAAGTACATCTGACCGGTGTTGGCGGTCAACGCCATCTTGATCTCCCAGGTGCCGTACGCCAGGGCCGACGGAGTGTGTATCGCGTTCGTGAAGAATCCCGTATGATAGAGCGTGCCCGCCGAGATATACCACTGACCAAACGCACCGAATGCGACATCCCAGGACCTTGGCGAACCATCGAGATAGGACCCGTCGTTGAAGTCGTCGAAGATGCGCATGCCCTCGATCTTCACGTCCCCGGGGCTGGTGTCGGTCTCGACATCGGTCTTGACCCCGGCGTCCCAGTCAGTCTTGGTGGTGAACACACGCTTGTTCAGCACCTGGTTCGGGAAGATGACGGGGTCGACCACCATCTCCGAGGCGAGGAGCCCGGCCGCCGAGCCCAGGCTCTCGACCAGGTCATCGATCTTCTGGTCCTGGAGCCAGCGCAGGTAGTCGATGCGCGGAGAGCCCTCGAGCACCGTGGGCGCGACCGTGAACGTGATCTTCACCGGCTGGTTGAACACGCTGAGTTGTGAGACCGTGTAGTCTACGCCCTGCTTTTTGGTCAGGCCGGCGAGGCGCACGGCATTCACGCGCCCCACGCCTGTCTGAGCGGAGAAGAAATCCTTGTTGACGCCGTCGACGGTGCCGACCATGACCTCATTGACGATCGTCGTCGACACGGCTTCCGCGTTCGCGCGCTCGAGCAGGATGTGCTTGCTCTCCACGGTGACGACCGCGACCTTGCGCGCGGGATAGGCCTCGAAGCCCACAGCGCGGCCGACGAACAGCGGGATCGCCGCGGACTCTGTGCCGTCCTCCAACTCGTAGAACACATCGAGCGCGAACTCCATGAGTTGCGGCTCGTAGCCCAGCCTGGCCACCAAGTCGGGCTTGAACTTCCCGTTCGGGTTCCTGGGGCTCCACTCGTTGGTCTCGTTCCTGAGTTCGATCGTGATGTTCGAGGTCTTGAACTCGTTGATGGCCGCGCGGTCGAGTTGGTCGCGCGTGGGCGACACGGCGGCCACCTGCGAGCGCTGGATCTCAGTGGCCGATGCCTCGAGCTTGAACGCCTGGGTATCGGTGTCCCAGTACCGGCGGCGATAGGATAGCTTCCAGCGGATGATCTTAGAGCGCCCCCTCTGCGCGACAAGCGTCGGAACCGAGAGCGCGAGCATTAGTGCTCCTCCAATTCCAGGGAGAGATCGTAGCCGTTCGCCTTGTAGAGCGAGGAGTACGCGGAGGGTGCGCCCCCGGGCGTTGCCGTAACGGTGAATATCTCGCTCGGGCGCTCGACCGGCTCCAGGTAGCACGTGAACAGCCCGTCGCGCACAAGCTGGCGTAGGGAATCGTAGTCAGCCTTGGCCAGGAGGTTGAACCCCACGCGCGCGCGGAAGCGCTCGACCCTATTCCCAGCCCAGCGAAGCATGTTGACGATCTGACCCTTGTCGGCCATCCCGCTGATGACCGAGGTCGGGACGGGCCCGAAGTCGATGCGTGATGGCCCCTGGTCGGTCGGGAACGCGAACTTGGTCGACAGGACGAATATCTCGGTGGCCTCGAAGTTCGGAGAACCTGGCAGTCCGGTTGCGCTGAGATCCAGGCGAATCTTCTGGCTGGTGTTCGCGCCCACGGACATGACGGTCACCTTGTTGGTCCCCGGCGTCTCCGCCCCGACGAAGATGGAGGTATAGACGGCCCCGCCGTCCCATCGCCGGAGCGTGAACGACGAGGCGTTGTGCCCCACTAGGATCACGGTGTCGAATGTGCGCGCGATGCCCTGCCCACCGGAATTGAACTCGAACAGGATTTGGTACGCGAAGGAGGATGGTAATCCAGCCCGCCACTTGAGGCCCTCGGTATCGCGATCGAACAGCCTGTACAAGGTGGCGGCGCCGACGCCATCCCCTCCTAGAGGAAAGCCCGGAACGAACGAGATCATGGTCTCCGCGTCTGCGAAATTCTTGGAGAAGAACTTTGGCTCGCCGGCCATTAGGTGGCCCTCCCGTGTGTTCGGTCGGTCAGGATCGAGAGTTCACCCGCCAGTTGGCGCGCGGGGTCGGTAGCGGCGCGTATCTCCTCAACGAGTGCGGACACCACCTTCTGACGCTCGAAGGGATCGAGGTCGGCCACCCGGAGGTTGACGTTGATGACCGTATTGCCGCCCCCTGATGGTCCGGATGTCGAGGCGGCCGCGCCACCGGGGGGAACGATCTGCTCCCCACCGTGGACCAGGGCCAGGCGCGGGGCGCCCATGGGCCCGGGCACGCGCGCCGTACCGTGCGCGAAACCACCGGCGAAGCCCGCAAAGGCGCCGAATCCTGCCAGGGCACCAATCCCACCGAGACCGCCCGCCGAGGCGAGCGCGCGCTGGATCTGGATGCGAGTGAACTCCTCGATGGCCACGCGCGCGATCGAGCGGAAGATGCCCTTCATGGCCTCCTCCATGCTCTTGCCATCGAGCACGATGTCCGCGAAGGCGCTTGCGAAGCGGCTGGACACATGGCTGGAAACCGCCTCGCTGACCTCCTTTACAGCCTTGAAGTTCTCGTCCGCCCCCTCGCGGATCTTGCGGATGTTCTCCGTGGTGTTGAACTCCAGGTCCTCGAATGCCTTCTGTACCTGCTCGGCGCTGAGAGTACCAGCCTCGCTAAGGCGCAGGAGTTCCAGTTTTTTGGCCTCGGTTTTCTGCTGTTCGATCGCGATCTGTGCGGCGGCCTCACCCTGGGTGATCCTGATGCGCTCATTGGCGGCCGCGCGCGCAATCTCCGTGATCTTTTGTTCTTCATCGTTCGCGCGCTTCCTGATCTCGCCGGCTTCGGAAGCTCGGCGACGCCTCTCCGCCTCGGCCTTGGCTTCCTTGGCCTCGCGATCCGCGGCCGCCTTCTCGGCCTTGGTCTCCTCGTTAGCCCTCTGGCGGGAGACCTCGAGCAGGCGCTCATTCGCGGCCAAGCGCTTGCTGATGATCTCGATGGTGCTCGCGGCCAAGCGCGAGAGCGCTTCCTCCGATGCCAGTAGCTCACGGTCCTGAGCAACTTCCTGCTGGATGACATTCACCGCCGCCTGCTTGACCGTCAGGTCCCTATTCTGGGCCTGGATGAGGCCGAGCGTGTTGTCGATCAATTCACTGAGGATCGATGAGTAGAGCTTGGCCGCAGGGAGTACCCCGGCGCCGATGCTCTCCTTGAGGTTGCTGAACGCGTTACCGAGCTGGGCCATCGAGCCCAGATAGGTATTAGCATCCGCCTGTGCCCGCCCGCCGAAGCGCTCGCCGATCTGGCTGAGGACGGCGGCGAAACGCTCGCCCTTGGGTATCGTGTCCGAGATGATGATCCCATAGCGGGCGAGCATGTCAGTGGAGCCGGCGGCCGCCTTCCCGAGCAGGAAGGCCGCGGACGAGATGTCCCTGCCAGTCGCGGTCGCGAAGTCGGCGGCGGCCTGGGTCGCGCGCTTCAACTCCTCGCCCACGATGCCGAAGGAGACCATCATCGATTGCGCGCTCAGGACCTGTTCGTCGGAGAAGATGGTTGTGCGCTGGAGTTGCTCCGCGAACTTGACCTGCTCATCGACAAGGAGCTTGCTGTTCGCGCCCAGGCTCTTGAGTGCCTGCGCCAGGTTGTTGACCGCGCGCTCGGATTCACCGTACTCGCGGAGGCTCTCGCGCAGGAAGCCGATGACCCGGCTACCGATGGCTCCCGCGAATACGATCTCGAACGCGCTCTTGAGGTCAGTAACGCGATCGAGCAGGCCTAGCGCTCCCTGTCTGTTCTTCTGGAATGCCTCATCCGCCCTGGAGGATCCCTGAGCGGCCTGCTCACCGAAGCGGAGGCTGGAACCACCCGCCTGCTTCAGTGCGTTGGTGACCTCGACTAGGCGGCGGGTTGCCTGGTCATCCGCCCTAAGAAGGAGGTCGAGGTTTGGCATGCTCGCTCGTCTCCCCCGACGTCGACATCGGCGCCGCCGGTTCGTCGGCTGAAACCTGGCTGAACAGACCGGCGAGAGATACGCGCATGATCTCCGCGTAGAGCCTGCGCGCGAGCAGATCACGCCGTACCAGGTCGTCGATCCAGACAGCGTCATCCCGGCGGCCGAAGCTAACGGCCGGGGCTACCGCCCCCCGTACGATCACCGCGCGCATGGCCCCCGGAGATGGCGCTCTGACAGCATACTCCAGCTTGGTCTGGAAGGCCGCGGCATCCTCGGCCAGGAGGCGCGCGTACCACTCGTTGCCCTGGTCAAGGAGGCTGAGTTCTACCGAGCGGACGCGGAAGCGCCAGCGCGAGCCGTCAGCGTCCTCGACCTCAACGGCATGTGATGCCTCCACGTGCGCGCGCAGGGCCTCGACCAAGGACACTCCATGATCTGGGTCGTTCGGCAATACGACGGTGGCGGCCCCGCTCATCAGTACGCGGTCTCCTTGTTGATGAGCGTCGCCCGGATCGCGTAGCCAGTGACCGGGTCGCGGTAGGCACCGAACGAGAAGTTCTGGACGAGGATGCCGTCCACTTCCTCGACCGGTCCCGCGCTGTACTTGGTGAGCGGCATCTCCAGGATGAGGCTCGCCTTCTGTGCCGCCTGGATGATCTGTCCCTCGGCCCTGATCGTCAGCGAGGACGTACCGTCACCCACCAGCTTGTCGCGCTCGGTCCCGTCCTCGTAATAGAGCAGGAACGAGCCGCTCACCTGCAGGGGCCCGTGCACGATGTCCTGGGCATCGCGCGTGGCCGCGAGCACGCGCTTGCGCGCGGGGTTGCCGTTGAGGGTCACGTTGGCCTGGCGGATGAGGCTCGAGGCCACGCCCGCGAGATCGATCGTGCAGTCCGAGAACAGCAGGTCCTCAAGATCGGCCGAGAAGTCGGGCGTGAGCACCGCGCCCGCGGCCTCGCTCTTGGCCATGAGATCGCAGGAGGCGGTGATCCTCCCATCGACCGGGAACGTGAACCCCATCTGGCCCACGGCCGTCCCGCCGTACTTCTTCTGCTCGGCCTGGCGATCGCCGAACACGGTATACATCGGGTGCTGACCGTTGTTGTCCACGGGGGTGAACCGGTGGCGGAACACGAGCGGGGCGCCCCCGAAATCTGGCTGATCGGTGGCCACGGTGCCGAGTAGGCTCATCAGGAACTCGCCGAGCTTGTCCGCCGAGGGCTGGAGTTCGAACGCGCCCGCCCAGTCGCGGACGCCGCCGGCGGCCTTGCGCTCCTGGGGATCGCCATATATCTTGGGATTGGCGAGCAGGTTGGGATTGAGGCTCATCTCCGATGCGGGCATGATCGGGATGGAGCGCCCGCTCGAGGCGCTGGCCTCGGCGGTCCCGCGCACGGCCTCCTTCTTGATGATCCAGACTTTCTGCTCGATCCGTGAAAGCGCCATCTTGGTCCTCCCCCTTCTTTAGTTATCGTCCTCGGGCTTGTCGCGCCTGTTCTCAAGGCGTTCGCGCATCTTATCAAAAGCCTTGCGCAAGTCATCGAGATGCGTCTCCAGCCGCGACAACGTGATCTGCAAATCGGCCTTGGTCGCGAACTTCTCGACGAGGGATATGCGCTCATCGTTATAGTGCTCGATAAACTCGTCTTTCCAGCGCCAGAGCGCGCTCAGACTGCTGACCTTGCTCTGGAGGTACATATTCCAGCCCGTGAGCGCCAGCGCGACCAATCCGGCATAGATCGCCAGGTCCTTGGCCGTCATGGGCGCGGATACGGGAGAGATCACAATCTGATCAGGATACATCAGAAGCTGACCCTCCGCATCTCGTCCACCTCATCGCGCAGATCCCGCCAGTCCATGCTCTGGGGCTCGAACACGAGTACGCGCTTGGCGCGCGTGACCACGATATTCGCGGCGTGCCAGCCGCCGGTTCGGCGCGTCTTGTACTCGATGCCCCCGAATGCTGGGCAGTAGCGCATGCCCTCCTTGACCGCTCCGTAGATGATGCTACCCTTGGCCATGTCGGCCGCGTCGTCGCAATCCGGAAATTCCTCGCTATTTGAATGGTAGCTAACGCTCGGGTGGTAATACTTCCAGACAAAGACGCGCAATAGCTCCTCGTCCAGGAGAAGATATTTCAGATCGCGCGTGACTGCGGCGCCGCCACCGCCAGTACAAGTCAAGATCAGCGACGCCAATTCGGCGCCCGTGATCTCTACCGCCTCGTGATCGAAGCGCTTGCCCTTGCTCCAAGGCCACCAACCCATGCTCGCCCAGCCTCCTCTATCCGATCAAGTGCGTCAGTGCTTGACCACCGTGGCGCGCACCGTCGCCGCCGAAGGGTCGGCGCAGGCATTAGCGACCCCAGCGGTCTCCCCGTTGTTGCAACACGTTCGCACCGTGACCGTATTGCCGGCGCTCACGAACCCAGAGAACTGGAGTCCGGTCGTCGAGGCGAGAGCGTTCGGGACCCCTAGGGTCACGATGTCGCCGTCGCCAGCGCCGGTCACGGTCATGGTCAGATCGGAGCAGGAGGCTCCGCCTACGGCTCCGAAGTCTAGGCTCGCGGTCGCGGACAGGATGCCTGAGACCGTCGCGCCAGTCGTAGGCCCGCTAGAAACGCGTATTCCTCCTCCGCCGCCAGCGTTCAGGTCGAGGAGCCCAGTCGCCGTGAAGGTCGAGCGCGTGGCGCTCGATCCGAAGGCCGCGTCTCCGTTGACATCGAGAGTTGCCTGCGGGCTCCCCGTAGAGATGCCGACCTTGAAACCTCCGCCCGACTCGTTGACGAGATTGAACTCACCGTTGCCGCCCGTGTTGACCGTCGCTCGGCAGGAGGTTCCGGAGCAGGAGAACCTACCGGCCGAACCGTAGAGAATCTTCCCGTTGACCGTCAGGACCTCGCTCGGCGATGCGGTCCCTATCCCGACCAGGCCGTCGCCTCGGACATTCAGGTAGACAGAGCCACCGGTCTTGTCGTTGATGAGCAGGGAGTCGTCCGATGAGTTGGTCCCGGCGTCAACCTGCAGTCCGTTCGCGTTCCCGGCCGCGCTCGTAGCCTTGAGGTAGGTCAAGAAAGCCCCGGCCGTGTCGGCCTCGATATGGAGCTTGTTCCCCGGAGCAGTAATCCCGATACCGACATTCCCGCCCGTTACGACGAGCGTCGAGTTCCCGATGCGGAAGGGCTCCACGCCAGAGGCGAAGCCGCTGATGAGGACGCCCGAGCCAGTAGCCCCACCAGTTACGAGCAACGGACCAACGACGGTCATGCTGGACCCGCTGATGGTGAGGGGGACGGTTAGGGCCGCGTCAGTCGTCGCCATCGACATGATGAGCGAACCGCTGTGTTGCAATTCTAGTCTGTTCATCGTTAGGCTATTCAGGCAGAGTGCGGCGTCGGAGATGTTGTCGTTCCCCTGAAAATCTACACACCCGGCCCCATCGGGGGAGTTGGTGCGCCTGAGAGCTAGTCCGACAACGCCCGTATTGGCCAAAGTAGCAGAGGCTCCAAAAAGCGTGAACGTGTCGTAGATGCCAAGCCCTTCTCCTTGACGATGCCATCGCAAGACCTCACGCGGCGTCGTGCCGCCTGTGTCGTAGTTGATGAGCGAGAACTTGCTTCCAGCCGTGCCGCCAGGCTCGCCCTGCGTGTCGTTGGGGCCCATAGCCCATCGGTCGGTCCCGCCGCTCCCGGTGTCGGTGCGCCACTTGATGAGGCGGCGGCTGTTCGAGAAGCCGGTGATGACAGCGGCGACATCTTCGCCGTTGACGACGCGGGCAATCTCAAACACGTCGCCCTGCGCGCGAATGGTCACGCTGGAAACTGAGTTCAGCGGAACATTCAGCCTCGCGTTCGCGCCTGCACCGTCGAAAACCATTGCCGCCGAAACACCTCCGTCGGCCGAGATGAGTAGCTTGGCTGAGGCTCGGATGATGCCGGTCCCGGCGATGGTGCCTGTCACCAGGTCATCAGCCGCTCCGGCGATGCCGATGTAGGTATTGCAGGCCGCCCCGTTGGAGCCGAGGCAGATATAGGACTTCTTGGTAGCCCCGGTGAGGAACTGCATCGTCGAGTCGGTCGCGCTCGCTGTGTTCCCAATGTCAAGATCCTCTGCGGGCGTAGTCGTGCCACCGAGGCCGACATTGCCGCTGATCGGCTGGAATACTAGATTTCCGCCGGCGATGAGGTTGTAGTCCGTGGACTCGAACTTCACGTACCGGTTGGCGATGGCCGCCGCTCCGACTACAGCGACGTTGACGCCGAACGGAAAGCCCGTGACCGGCTCACTCGAACCGAAGAACGCAACGTTTCTTGACGAGGTGTCCGTCTTGGCGAAGGCCGAGGCGACACGAAGGATTCCGGTCGTCGGGTCATCCGTTCCTATGCCGACCCCAGCATTGCTTCGGTCGATGGCAAGAATTGGGCTCGTCCCTTGGACTCCAGCGCTCAATGCATAAAAACCGTAGACTCCGGTCAGGTTACTGGCGCGGAGGTTGAGGCCGAAGCCGTCGAAGCCTGGTTCTCCGAGTCGGACTAGGAGCTTGTCTCCGGTTCCTGTTGGGCCAAGCCAGAGGAGCGGGGAGCCCACGCCGGTAGAGCCCGCGCCACCGATGGTCAGGGTCCCGGCCGGACTCGTCGAGGAGATGCCTATATTCCCGTTCCTCTGGAACTCCATGATGTTCCCGGCCGATAGAAGGTCGTCGCTAGGCGCGCGGATTCGGAGCTTTCCGCCGGTCGTGATGAACTGCCAGAGCCGCTCGTCCGCCGCCTCGTCCGAGTCCTGGAGCGTCAGCCAGGGGGTTACGCTCTTGAGATGCAGGAGGCTCGCCGGAGTCGCGGTCCCGAGACCGACCTCTCCGGACGCCAGAACGGTCATGCGTTCGAGCGTGTTCGTATAGAGCCTCAAGGGATCGCTCGAGAAGGTGCCGACGATGCCCTCGTCAGAGGAAGCGATCATCCGGAGGTCCGAGGCGTTGGCCCCGGTCCGCGTGGTCTGGATGGTCCCGTTCGCGGCGCTCTGGCCGAACACCGAATCCCCGACGACATCGAGCTTCTGCGCTGGGCTCGGCTGGTTGATGCCGATGTTGCCGCCGCTCGCCCGCGCGGCCCCGCCGGAGACCTTCAAGAGAGAACCCTCGTCCGAGAGGAGCTTCGCCGACGAGATCGCATCAGGGAGCACTTTCCCGGTGTCGATGGCCCCCGCGCCCACCTTGTCGGTCGTCACCGATCCGTTGAGGATGTGCTGGCTTGCCACGGCATCGATCTTCATCTTGGTGGTGTCGATGGCCCCGGAGCCTATCTTCCCGGTCGTGACCGCTCCGTCCGCGAGCTTCCCCTCGGTGACCGCCGCGTTGAGGATGGCGACCGCGGTTACCGCATCGGGATGGAGCTTGCCCGACGTAACGGCCCCACCGCCGAGCTTGCCGGTCGTGATCGCGCCATCGAGCACGTGCACGTTGTTGACCGCGTCGGCGTGGAGCTTCGTCGAGTCCACGGCGCCGGATCCGATCTTTGGCGTGGTGATCTCCCCGTCGCCGACCTTGCCGCTCGTGACCGCCCCGCCAGCCAGCTTGTCGGTGTCGACGGCCCCGGACTGGATGTGCACCGTAGCCACCGAGTTGGGAGTCAGGTAGGGCCCGCGCACATCGGCCCCGCCGGCGAGCGCGATAAGCGCCCCGGCCGAGAACACGGAGACGGCGGCCACGGCGACCGCGCGCCACACCCTGGAGATCGTGCTGTTCATCGTCTGTTCCTCCCGCTCAAGTCTGGGTCCGTCGTCAAATAGAGTCAGCCCGCTGACACCAAACTACTGGCCCTGCATGGTCGAGAACGCCTGGTCCGATCCCGTGGTGCGGATGCAGTAGAACGCGCCCACGAAGGCCGAGAGCGGGCCGTCGAGGGTGACGCACGAACTGCCGAGCACCTTCAGACCCACCGTGGCCGTGACGCCCGCGGGTCCGACGCGCACGGCGTCCGTGCCATCGTTGCAGAACAGGCTGGTCTTGGCACTGATGTTCGCCGGGAGGGCGAGCGTGGCCGAGGATCCGCATGCTCCTGTACTCACGGCCGGCGTCGCCCACGTGTTGTTCGTGTCCTGGAGCGAGACCCTGAGCGCGTTGCTCGCGGTCACCTCCGCGACGTCGGTTCCGTCCGTGACCTTGGTGGGCCAAGCTCCCGAGGTGGCGGCCGCGGTCCCCTGGTTGGCGGTCACCGTGCCCGAGATGGGGGCGCCGGAGCCGGTGCTGACCGTCAGGAGGTACCCCTCATTGGTCGCCTTGAGGTTCCTGAGTTCGGTGGGCGTCCCGCTCGTGACCGCGAGCGTGGACGGGACGTAGTTGACATCCCGGCGGGCTTTCTCGTCCGCCGCCTTGGCCGCCGGAGCCAGCGCCAGCAGGGCCATGATCGCCGCCGTCACCGCGTATCGAAAGTTCTTCATCGTGCTCGTCCTCCCCTGCCTAGGTCTTGCGATCCTGAACGGCGAGCGTCAACTCCTTGACCAGCATGTTGTGATTCGCGATCTTGGCCATCGAAATGGGCGTCCAGTCCATCTCGCCGGTGAAAAACGCGTCGCCCTGACTCACATCCTGAAGGCGCGTGAGCTTGCGCAGGCGCGCGCGCACGGCATCGAAAGCCTCCTCGAGCACGAGATCGGGTGCGCCCTTGCCCTCGGTGTTGATGCTCAAGAATCCTCGGATGACGATGTTCTGTGCCGCGAGCGAGAACCCGGTGTTGCCGGTCGTGCCCCTACTTTCTCGGCCGTTCCCGGGCATGATGATGAACGCCTTGACCACCTCGCCGAGCACATCGTCCTTGAACTTCCAGTCGGTGATCACCGCGTCCTGGTCGGGGCTCATCTGGAGGCGTGCGTGCACGCGCCCGATCGGGGGCGTGATCGCCTCGAGTTCGGCTTTGAGCTTGTCCAGCGCGGCCCTGATCCCGATCGCCACCGATTAGACCCCCGTTTTCTTCTCGAGCACGGCCTGGAGCGTCACCGCCGCTACCGCTCCCACGTATTTCAAGCGCGTATGCGTCCCCAGCTTTTCCTCCGGCAATGGGAAAACGTAATCGCCGGTGGCACTGATCTGGTTGAAAGCGGCCACGGTCGCCCACCGGGACTGATCGTGCGAGATCTGGATCTCGATGTCGACCACGCCGCCGGCGGCCACGGCCGAGACGTGCACGAACGCGCGCGCGTCCTTGGCCGCCTCGGTCTTGATCGGGTTCGAGTTCGTCGTCCCCGGGGCGATGACCGTTCCCGCCGGGCTGAATTCCGCGACTGACGCGAATCGTGCCATGGTGTTCTACCCCCCTGATTCCCAGGACCGCTGTATGCTCAGGCCCAGCGCTCGGATCTCGCGCTCGAACTCAGCCCGCACGGCCTGCTCCGCCTTCTTGAAGAAGTGCTTGCCCTCGATGCCCCGTTCTGCGATCTTCCGCCTCACGAGATAGGTCACGCTCTTGAGCCTGGCCTCGGCCGAACGCGCCCTGCGCCTGACCCCGAAAGAGGACGCATGGCGGACGACCCACCGGAAAAGCGGGAGGAATGGCGGCATCGCCCCCCCTGGACGGCGACCCTCCTCCATGACCACCGCGTACGGGAGGTTGGTGCGGATGCCGCCGACATAGATCGGGTGATTGAACTCGCGCACCATGTGGATGCTGTTGATCAACTGACCAGTGTCCTTGGGAGCGCCCTCGACGGCCACGCGTCTGGCGAAGCCGCTCATGCGGTCCATGGTGCGGATGATCAGCGCCTGCGCCTCCTCGGCCACGCGCGGGTTGTACTGGAGCCTGGTCGTCACCGTGATCATCGGTCGCGCTCCCGGTGCGTGAGGTACGCCCAGCCGCCGGTGCCTCGGAGATCCCACTCACCCTGTGAGGACGCGGCCGTCCCGCGCGTCGGCGCCTTCTCGTCGCGTGTGGCCTCCCACTTCTCGCGCCAGGCGTCGGCATTGGCCTGCCAGAACGTGGATTTCCCCTCGTAGTCCGTGCTGTCGCCCTGGAGTTGGTTGTCCAGGAGACCGGCGTAGAAATCGGCGAGAGCCTGCGCGCTGATCGAGGCCGTGAGGTAGAGGTAGACGTCCATCAGGTGATCGGGGACGGTGAACACTCCGGCCGTGTCCTCGCTGGTGACCTTGGCCTCGAGGGTGAACGACGAGCCCGCGCTGGGGACGAAGCGCACCCGGATGGACCTGGAGACCTGTTCCTTGGCCAGCGGGATCGTGTAGTCGCCCACGGCGGTGATCGGGTTGAAGGCCGCGATGTCCGTCCAGTGGGCGCCGTCGTCGGCACTCGCCTGCACGAACGCCTCCAGCGCGGCGTCCGCGCCGACCACGGCCGTCACATGGATGAACACCTGGGCGTCCGCGGCCTTGCTCACGTCGGCGACGCCGGTGACGGTCGCGCCGGCGACCACGGTCCCGGCGGCGGCGAGGGCGGCCGCAACGTCCACGTTCTCGCCTATGGTGTGCGGGGCCGTGAACTGCATGAGGAACTTCTCTGCCGCCTGCGGGTTATCCGCGCGGAAGCGCAGGCGCAGGCCGCTCGGACCGTCCCATAGATTATAGTCATTGGCCTCGAGCGGTTCCGGGTCCTGCTCGGTGGTGACCCATGGGTAGAAGATGGCGTTGATCTTGGAAAAGCCGTCGACGTAATCGGATGGGAGGGTGTACTCGAAGCCGCCATCGCCGGTGACCTCCTTGGCGATAACGCGCGGAAAGCGGCCTTGAAATGTCTTGGCCGCTAGTCGTAGGTGCTGGTCCTTCTCCGGGCCGGTCAGGTTTCCCTTCCCGTCCTTGAGCAGGGCGTCCAGCCCGTCCCGTGCATCCTGGAACGTGGGCATGTTTTTTACCCTTGGGCCCCGCCCCGACGCGGGGCTCGGCACGTTGCCGAGCTTGCCGCGTCGGGGCGTCGGGCCGTCTGGGCCTTACGCTCCCTCGGTCACGCCCCCGTTAGGGGACGATGCTCCCGTCGAGGCCGCGCGGGTTGGTGACCACGCCGCCGTACTCGTGCCGGACCTTGTACGTGATCCGCTCGTTGGTGAACACGTCGCCGAGCAGGGGGTCGTCCTGGACGAGGATCACCGGATCCTCCTCGCCTTCGACGAACCCGAGTTCGATCGACTCCAGTTCCTCCTGCCGCGCCTGGAGGTACCAGTTGTTCACGTCGCCCAAGTACGGGACCCCGATGGGCTCCGCGGACTTGAAGTTGTCGTTGATGTCGTTGTTCGCCGACCCGGGCTTCTGCTCCGAGTTGACGAGCACCTGCGCCTTCGGCAGTTCCTGCAGGGGCACCCACAGGATGGGCTTCATCTCCCCCATGCCGAGCCCCAGCGTTTCCTGCGCGCTCTCGTCCTGCTGGAGCATCATGCGCACGCGCGCCGCGCGCAGGCTGTCCGCGTCCAGGGCGTCGGTGCCCAGGTTGGCGCGCGCGACCGCGTAGATCGCCACCGCATCGGCCAGGACGTCCGTGTTTATCCCGCCGCCTCCGGCGTTGCCGACGAGGACGTTGAACACGAACTTGTTCAGCGTGCGGATGGCCGCGCGGGCGATCCCGGGCCCGATCTGGCGCAGAGCGCGCAGGTCGTCGCCGAGGATCATCTCGCGCGTGATCTGGTACGAGCGGCCGCGCTTCTGCGGCGTGTACGCCTCCTCGCGCTCGGTCGGCGTGGTGAACGCGGTGAACGCCCCGTTCTGGGCCACGATCGCCAGGTCGTTGAACGCCCCCCACTGGATCGCCCGCTGGGTGCGGAAGTCGTTCAGCGGGCGGGTCGTCACGGCCTTGCGCCAGTGATCGGGGAACCCCTTGTACGTCCGGAGCATGTGCCGGGTGATCGAATCCCCGAAGATCTTCGGGAGATCGGTCGTGACCGCCTCGACCATGCGCGGGGAGAACCGCCGCCGGTCGAACCGGACGTCGTTGTCCCCGGTGAGGAACGACCAGGCCTCGCGCAGGCCCCGGAACGGGCGGATGCCCGCGTACTTGTCCTTGCTCTCCTTGAGGCGAGCGAGATCCGGATCGACCAGGAGGTCGACCGCGAGTTGGATGCGCTCGCTCTCGGACATCCCGGGCTTGACGGTCCCGCCGGGCGTGCCCATGCCGACGATGTTCCCGCTCTCGCTGAGCTTAGCGAGCAGGTCCTTGGCCTCGGTGATCTTGACGTCGATCTGCTCGACGGTCAGCACCTGGCCGGCCATCTCCTTGGAGAGGCGCTCGCGCATGGCCATCGGGAGGTTGCTCTCGACGAGCTTGGCGCGCATGACGGCCTGGCTCTCGCGAACCCGGCTCTCCTGCAGGGCCTTGCCCTGGTTCTCGACCTGGGTGGTCAGGTCCTTGAACGCCTTGGGGTCGACCGACTCGGACGCCCTGACGGGCGGGACGACCGGTGCCGGGACGGGCGCCGGGGGCGTGGCCGACGCCTGGACCGGAGCGGGCACGACGACCACGGGGGCCGGAGCGGGCACCGGAACCTGTGCGGTCTGGCTCGAGGGCTCGCGGTACGGGCCGGCCTTGTCGCCGAGGGCCTCGAGCGCCATCTGCAAGGCTTCCATGGCCTTGGCGCTGTCGTTGGCCTTCAGGGCCTCGATCGCCTGCTTGAGCAGGTCGGCCGCGGCCTCGCAGACGTGCGACTCCGCGCACGGCTGGGCCTTCATCTTCGCCTGCAGGGCCTCGACGGCCTTGCTCATCGGCGCGATCAACTGCGCCTCCGTCAACGAATCCGGGACTCCGACGCCCTCGAGCACTTGCGGCGCGAAGGCCCGGATGAACTCCAGCATCTTCTTGTTCATGGGCACATCTCCTTTGGTATCGCTGGCCTTGAGTCGACGCATCCGACCTCCGGCCGCTGGGTAGGTGACGACGTCGAGCGCGTACGCCTTGTCGATGGACTCGACGCGCTTCGTCGGCACCCCGTGGATCGACGGTCCGTCCGCGACGGTACCTTCCACGTCGATGGAAAATCCGAGCTTATCCAACCGCCCGGTATCCCATAGATTTTTGAACACCTCTCGCAGGTTCTCGTCAACGAGGTGGAGATCGGCGACGATACAGCCCTTGCCGTCCACCTCCTCGTAGCGCGCTTTCTGCAGGTAGCCGACCAGGTTGCCGGCCACCCCTTCGGGGTAGGAGGAGCGCACCTTGTCGGGCAGGTGATCATATAATTCGGGTTCGAACTTGTGGATGAAAACGTTGAGGTCCTCGAACAGTGGGACCGCCTTCTGGAGCGTCTCCGGGGGATAGAGGCGGCCGTTCTTGCTCATGCCGCTCTCGATGACGACCACTTCCCAGAGCTTGCCCGTCTTGGGGGCCTCGCTCTCGTAGAGCTTGCCGATCACGGCCTTGACCCCGTCGGCCATGTCGATCGTGCGGAAGGTCTTTTGCCCGAACTGCTCGGGCTCCTTCTGGCGGAAACGCCAGGCGCCGCCGGTGTCGTCGATCTTGCCGAAATGGAATCCGTGCTCGCCCAGCCATTTCTTGGCCGCGTCCAGGTCCTTGAACTTGTCCTTGGAGATGATGACCGTCTGGACGTTGGCAGTGTCTTTCGTCTCCGCTTCGCTGAGGTCGATGCTCCCCTGGAAAGGCTCGGGCACACCGGCCACGAATCGGACGTGCCCGTCGTAGTCGTCGCTCGCGCTGTTGATGCTTAGCGTGCGGCCTGAATCCAGGCCCTCAAACTGCTTCGCCTTGACGAAATCAACCTTGTTGATTTTCCCCTGGACTGCCTTTTCGGCCAGGCTCCCCTTGCCGCCATAGGATTTATAGTTGTCGCGCGTGACCGGACTGGCCGACAATTCCTTTTCGGATGGGCTCTTGCCTACGCCGAGAGCGCTCATTTCCTGGGCTATGCGCTCATCGAAGGCGGCCACGTTGTTCTGTCTCTCAGCTTTCTTGGCCGGGTCTTTCTCGGCGTTCATGCGCTCGAAGGCCGCGATACGGATGTCCTTTAGTTCGCTGAGGTTCTCGACATGGATCGTGGCTCTCTGTGCCCGAGCGCTCGCCGCCTTGGCCACGTCTCCCGCGGGAGCCGCGCCGCCCGCGCCGCCGCCGGGTCCTCCGCAGGAGTTGTCGACGCCGCCTCCTGCGCCGGTTGGGCAGAAGCCGTTGAGGACGCGCGCGATCAGCGCACGAAAGCCGGGAAGATCATACGTCTGGGGCGAACGCGGAGGTGCCGCGATCGATGTCGGGCAGGTCTCTGTCCAGCGCTCCTTCAGCCGTCTCTTGATGGCTCGGTCCCCTGCGCATGCGCAGGCGGGTGGGGAACCCGACTTGGTCCCGAGCCGCGTTGGCTGTCGGACTCACGGTGGCGGGCGAGTTGCTCGGCCGCGAGCGCGAGTCCTTGTGCATGGCGGGCGATCTGCCGGAGCAGACGCATCTCACCGCTCATGTCCCCGTCATTGTATCTCTGGATCATGAATTCGTCAAGGGGTCGTTCCTTCCGCTGGCGGCGTTTCCGACGGCGATTGCGCTCGCTCATGAGCGGTGGCCTCCTGCCCCCGACTCGTATCCAAGGCGTCTTTCTGCCCACTGCGCGTCCGCAACCAGGTCTCTGACCCAGCCCACAGGGTGATCCCCTCTGCGGCCGCGACATCCTGCTCAGACTGGTTCCTGAAGTCAGTCCACCACCCGCCTTGGCCTCCGCCGAGGTCGTAGCCGTAGCGCCCGCTCTTGAGCACGGCGCCCGCGCTCTCCCGGCGGAAGCGCGTGATCAGCGCCACGGCCTGGCCGCGGTTGCTCGCCAGGGCGTGCTCCACAGGGCGAACGTGCTTGCCCGCTCGGATCCTGGCGAGGAAGGTCGCCGCGCGCACGAAGTCCGTGCGGTGCACGTCCCGCCCGTCTATCCAGAGGATGTCGCTCACTGTCAAGCGCAGGCCGGCGTCGATCGCCGGGTCGTTGGCACCGGACTCGATGTAGCTGGCGATCTCGCCGCGCGCGCGGCGCGCGCCCTCCACCAAGAGTTCGAGCGTCGCCTCGGCCACGAAGTCGGAAGGTTGGGCCAGGAGTCCCTCCCACACGGAGGTCATGAGATTGACGTCCACGACCAGACCGCGCTCGTCCTCGATCTCGAGCCGGTCTCCCACCTTGTTGACGAACAGGCGCACGCCCTCGATAAGGGGCTCCACCCGCACGGGGAAGTCCTCGGCCTCGAGGTACCGCACGGCCGTGGACGGACGGTTGGGCTCGTCGCCTGCGCGCGTCCCCGGCTGAGGGCTCGCGTAGAAGTAGGAGCGGAATGGCTCGACCTGGTCGGCGCTGGCACTCGCACGCGCTTCCCGGAGAGCCTCGGGCACGAGTTCGCCCACGAAGTTCCCGCCCATGACGCGGCTCATGCGCTGGATTTCCCGCTCCTCGGCCGGACGCACGCTGACCACCAGGTCCGCGATAGGGATGTGATTCGCGGTCGGGTTCTTCATCTCGGCGATGAGGTTGAGCGTCCACTCCGGAGGCAACTGCCCCTTGATCCTGGTGGCGAGGTCGCGAAGGAACTCCGCGTCCTGGGCCGGCCAGTTGACCCAGAGGTCGAGGTTAGCGCCATTGCCCTCGATGGGCAAACCGCCCACGATCGACAGGAATGGCTTGCGCAGGGTTATCGGCGTGGTGAGCACGCCCGCCGCCTTGGCGAGCCCGATCTCGGCCGCGGCGTACTTCTCCGTCAACTGGTCGAGCATGTCCTTCGGGCGGTGCTCGAGCCCCCGGCGTTGCATCTCGCGCAGTATCCGCGCGTGGCGGTCGACCACGTCCTGTGGGTGCTCCTCGCGCCGGTCGGTCCAGGCGTCCTCCCACTCGCGGTGGATGGTCCCGTGCGCGACCACGAGTTCCATGTTGCTGAGATCGGCAAGATTCAGGTCGAAGGCCTCCGTCGCATTGTCCGCGTAGCGCAGGTCACCAATCCCTGTCTGCGGGGCCGAGACCTTGCGCGCGCGCTCGAGGCGGATGAACTCGCGCACGGGGTATACCCAGACGGAGTGCCCTCGCCTGGGCATGGCCGCAATCTGCTCGGAGGTCAGGCCCATCCTGGACCCGTGGATTTCCAGGGCTTCGCCGATGGACGCGGTATTGATCTCGGTCGGCGCCGCATGGCGAACAAAGCCAACGAGATGGCCCTGGTGGACCACGCCGTTGAAAGCGTTGGCCAGACCCTGGACTTGTTCGGGGTATGCGCTCGCCCGCATCTTATTCGGAGAGGCCGCCGACGGGAGAGCGATAGCCTTGTCGACAAGGCGTGTGAGAGCGCGCCGGAGTAACTCCGCCGAAGCCCCTGCGGAGTTGATGGTCGTCAGCGGAGCCTCATCCTTGATCTCGAACGTGGTCTTGCCACGGCGAATGATCTCGCGCACGATCGCGGTCGCGAAGTCCTCGACGGCGTTGGCGTCCTTGAACTCGGTACGCCCGCCATTGGCCATGATCGCGAACTTGTCGGCCACGAGACGCCAATCATCGGCGAGTTGCTCGTCCGTCAGCTTCGCCGCGTCGTATCCGTCGAGTACGAACTGCTCGATGGGCTCCCCGGCCGCTGGGCACTCGGCGGCGCCGGTGCATGGCTCGCCGATCGCGCAGGCGTCACAGCACGGCGGCCGCGGGCCCGCCTCGGCTACCGGTGCGGGCGTGATCTTGCCCGTGCCCTCGCAGATCGGGCAGAGCACGAAGTGCCAGCCGTCCTCGGCGTGCTTGCGCTCCTCGGCGAGCACCCACCGGCGCATGAGTTCCGTATCGGTCTCGAGCGGGGACTCGACCATATCCGCCCGTGGACTGGCATCGCTGGTCGCGCCCTTGATGGGCACCCAGCCGGTGCCCTCGCACAGCCATTTGCAGATCGTGTTCGGGTCTGGGAGCGGGATGCCCAGCGCTTGGTAGCGGTCGCTGAACTCGAAGGCGGCGAGGAGGCGGGTGTGCTCGAACTCCTGCCCGGTGGCCAGGCGGTAGTAGAGGCGCCCGGCTCGGCGGTTGACGCGGGAGGACTGGACGAGACGGCGGTATGCGGGTGTACCGGCGGGCGGAGCCTGCGCCGGATCGTCAGCGGTTAGGGCTCGGGCTCGTCCTTCTTCGGGATGTAGAACCCTCGCTCCATCGACTTCGTCAGGGCATCGTCGAGGTCCCGCGAAGCCTTCTTCAACTCCTCTGGCGAGAGTCCTTTTTTCGGACTCTTGGGCTCCTCTCCCGGCGAGTTCTGCGGCTTTTTTTTCGGCATTTCCGATGTACTTCCTGGCGACGGGCTTAAAGCGCTCGATCGCCTGCTGGACCTTCCGCGATGTGGCGGACCCCAGCCCACTCTTAGTATAACGGAAGTCACCTCGCTTGTCAAGGCTTATTTCCCGTGGTTTGGTCGTGCTCCCTGGTTGACGATCCGGGTTCTCGAACACCCTGATCTTGACCCTTGGATCGTCCTTGTATTTCCTCGCCACGGCGATGATGGTCTCCTGGGCCTTGACGTGTGCCTTGGCCAACTCATCGCCTGGCACCCATCGGCCGCCATTGACCTCGTTCTCATAGCGCTTCTTCACGCCCTGCATCGCCGACTCGAATGGGCGATGAACGTACGCGATCTTGACCTCGCGGCCGCTCTTGAGCGCGGCCTCGATCTGGCGGACAGCGCGTTGCTCATTGGACATGACACCGTCCATGATCACATCGCTTTTCTTTACGGCCGCGGCCATCAAGCCGTCGCTAATCGTGGACTTTCCGCTCCCACCTCCACCGGCCATGAACAGCACGTGCCCATTAGGCGGTTCGGCCAGCAGTTCGTTGTACCGCTGTTCGACCTTGGCGCTCGATGGCTGGTGCGTGCTCAGCGTGTGGAGCGTGCGGCTGTCGTTGTTCTCGTCGTATTCGGAGGAGAGTTTGCGGTATAAGTCCACGTCAAGGCGCTTGCCTCCCTCCGTTCCATCCATGACGGCGTAAGCATCGTCGGCTTCCTGAGTGGCCAGACGTTTGCCCAGGCGCTCCTCGGTCTTGCGCTGGCTGGTGCTCAGCGCGTAGTCCGTCATCGGTTGGTATTCGAATGTCCTATCACCGGATTTGATGGACACCCTGCCCGCCCCATAGCCGGGCGCGCACGAGTTATCCTGCCCACCCCCGGGGCCGGTGGGGCAGAAGGCCTCGCCGCCGGAAGTCCATCCGCCCCTAGGCTCGCGGAATTCCGCTGGTGCCTCGTACCGCTGTGCGATCTTGAGCGCGCTATCGCGATCGGCGTCAATGACCGTGGCCGTGACCTTGCGTCCCATATCCTTGGCGGCCATCCACGTGTGGTGCCCATCCAGGATGTACCCGTCGCGCGTGATGTAGATCGGGCGCGCGAGCGAGGCCTCTGCCTCGGGGGTCCCGCTCTTGAGGAACTTGACGACCTCCGGCTTGTAATCCCTCTGCAGGGGCTTGAGCGTCGAGGGGTCAACATCGGTGCGGAGCCCTCCGTATGCGTCCTCGTCGCGCAGGTAGCGCTCGAAGTCATCGGCCGCTCGGTGTGGGATGCGCGGCATCTCCGACTTGGGCAACCCGTCCTTGACTCCCGGGATAGGCAAGGTCCCGCCCTTGCCGCCGGCGCCGCCACCGCTCTTGGACGGGCAGGAGTTATCTACGCCACCGCCCTTGCCCGTCGAGCAGAATGCTTCCTGAGCGGGCTCAGCGTCATGCTCCCAGACCGCGAACCCGCTCTCGCGAAAGACGATGAGCGTGCCGTTCAGTTGTCGGCCGCCGAAGCTCATGCGCAGGGTCTCCTCATCATCGTCCACGACCTCGGTCGGGATCATGATCTCCAGAGCGCGAAGCCTCGCCGGCGCGTCCCCGTCGTTGCCTGGTCGCCCTGAGGCGATCACCCCCTGTAGGGTGAACAGCCGGTACTCCGAGAACGCCTCGTCGACGACTACAGGAAGCGGCATCTCGCGCGCGCCCAATGGGTTGGCGCCGAAGCGCAGGTGCCTGAACGGCGGGGTGTCGCCCCCGATGCGGATGCTCCAGCCCTTGGGAGATACCGCTCCCTGGGGCGTGATCTCGAGCAGGCTCGCTCTTATTTTCATGGTCTACGCGATACCGCTCCCGCCATCAGGCCGGCCGGGCTCCGCGTTGAGGCGGTGACCCGGCCGGCCATCTCGCAGGTCGGTGAATTCTACTCCGTCTCCGACTTCGGAGCCTTCTCCGCCTTGGCCTTCGGCTTGGGCTTCGTCAGCCACTGGCCGTCGAACCCGAACTCGTGGCGCTGGCCGTCCGAGCATACCACCCGCCAGAGCTTCTGCTCCGCGTACGACTTCACGGCCAGGACATCGTCCATCTTGTAGCCGGCGCCCTTGATCGCCTTGGCCAGCGCCTCCGGCAGGCGCTCGCTCATGCGCTCCTTGGCCGGCGGCTGTGCCGTCGGCGCCGCGGCCGCCGGTGCCTGGACCTGCGCCTTCTGCGTGGGAGGCGCCTGCGTCTCCGTCTCTACCACCTTCGCTACTTCGTTCATGTCCCCTCCAGGCGCCTCAGCGCCTCAAATCAGGCTGAGGTCGGATGGAGTTCGCGCGCGCCCGCCCCATGGCCCAAAAGCGCGCGCGGGCCACCCGCCTCAGCGAGAACGACCGCGTCTAGTGCGTGATGTACAGCAGTTCCAGCCAGCGGTCGACCGCCGCGTCGTACATCAGCGTAATCACGTCCTTGTTGCCCAGGGAGCGCGTGCTCGCCCCGAGGTCCAGCTTGGTCCCAGACACCGAGTCGTGATCCTGGAGGACCACCGCGTTGGCGTCCGAACTCCCGCGCAGGGTGAGCCGGCTCCCGCTCTTGACCGCGCGCCCGCTCGGGTACGTGGTCTTGATCGACGGACTCGACGTGAGGGTGACGACGCCCCCGCTCGAGGCCACGACCAGGTATCCGTCCGTCACCGGGATGGACGTGCTGTTGTTGATGCCCGTGAACGTCGAGGGCGTGACCGCCATCGGCATGCCGAGCTTCAACTGCTGGTCCTGGCCGATGCAGACCGAGTCGTCACCCCAGCAGATCTTGTCGTCCAGACCCGCGTAGGCGCTCCCCGGCAACGACACCGACAACGACACGACGGCCAGGATCCCCAGGACCAAGGCCGCCAGCGAGTTCTTTCCGCTGTTCATATGCCCTACCTCCATGCCTTCATGTTCTCGCGGCCGTCCTTGCGGACCCGGCGCGGTCCTCCGCCGCCGCAATGGCGGCGAAATCGTTTGCGCTCGCGTATAGCCTACGGACGCGCGAGCCCGCCCTGGCGGTGATCTTGACCGCCCAGTCCGGGCGCTGGATACGCACCGGCGGGAGGTCGCGCGCGGTCAGCGGCATCGACTCCTGCTCGCGCTCGGTCTCGAAATCGGGGACCATCGTGCACCGGCAGTTTATCACGTTTCCGGGGCTCGCCGCTGGATCGCGCGGGTACATCATGTCCTCGACCTCGCCGAGTTCTTCCCTGCCCTTGACGGTGACCGTGAGTGGGACACGGAACGGCTCGTTGACCGGCACGGTCTGCATGTGGGCCCCGCCCTCGTCGGCGCTCAGCAGGTGGCCAAGGCGCGTGCGGTCGTCGCCTACAGACACCCACTGCTTGTGCAGGCCCGGGAAGGTGTTCGTCATGTCGAGCAGTTGCGCCATCTCCACCTGGGAGTGGATGCCCAGCATCTCAGTCCTGGCGATGGCCTCCATCTGGGCGAGGCTCTTGCCGAAGGCGCCGGACATCTCGTCCGCGACCTCGAACACGCTCCGCCCGCTGATGACCCCTACGTTGATGATCTCGTTGGCACGCCCGAGTTGTGCCTGCGTCAGCGAGCGGATGAGGTCCGCGGAGCGCTCGGCCGCATTCTCCACGAGTTCGGGCGAGATCGACAGCTTGGCCGACGGCTTGATCCCCCTGGCTTTCAGCATGTCCTCAGTGAACTCGAGGCCCATGCGCGCGAACTGCTCCTCGTTGATCGCCAACTCGCGGGCCGCCCTGACCGCGAACTGGCCGAGCAGGCGGTCGATCTCGTCCTTCAACTGGCGGCCCATGGCGCGCGAGAACGTGGCCTTGCTCGGGAGATCGCGCACTTGGTCGAGGATGCTCGACTTGGCCTTCTGGAGCAGGTCGACCATGGCCTCCACCTTCTTCGCCTCGACCTTCCCAGTCTGGCGGATGAGCCTGTCGATCTGGCGCGCGAATGCGCGCTTCTGCCCCGGGGTGACCCGCGCGCGCTGTTCCAGCAGGCGCTGATAGATCAAAACTCGTCCTCCCGGTCGATCATGCTCCCGGAGCGTTGATCACCGTGGTGGCGCTTCTGCGGCTCGTCCTGATCGGGCCTGCCCTCCCAATCTCTGAGCATCTTCTCATCGAACGCTACGTAGATGATGCCCCCTGATTTTGGGTTCTTGCCTTCAGGCGCCGCGGCCGCGCTCCGGCGGATCTCCGCGGCCAGGGCGTCCGAGCGCACCCACCGGCATCCCGAGGAGTCGGTGAACGCGGTGCGCCCGCCGCGCTCGATCTCGGCCTCGCCCACGAGTTCACAATCCGGTGCGCCCATGAATTCAAGCGTCAGGCGCGGGATGTCGCCCGCGATGGCCATGACGTGGAAGCCGCGCACGTTGGGGACTTCCTTCCCGGTCTTGGCATCGCGCACGATCATCGTGTGCGGCTGGTTGGCGTCGCCCTCGATCTTGATCCTCATGCTGGCTCGGCGCCCCCGTTCGCGGAGACGGCCGCGCGAGCGGTGGCGCGCACGCTGGCTTTCGTCAGGGTGGACGCCCTTGGCGTCGGAGGAGCCTTCGGAGTCTCGGCTGGTGGCACCGCCGCATAGGGCTCGCTCGCCGCGTCCTGAGCCCTTGCCGTGGCCCCCGCCTGCTCGGCCGCGAACTGTGCATCCGCCTCCCCGGGCTTGGGGGCCTTGATCTCGACCCCGACCTCAGCGGCCTGCGCGTGCCAGACCTCGGCCGCCTGCTCGCGCTTGATGAACCCCTCGGTGATCGCGCTAGCGAGCGTGCTCGTCAGCTTCTCCAGCGCGTCCACGAACTGCAGGACATCCTTGCTTGATAGATCGGGGGGGATGATCTGGAAGCCGGCGGCCGCCTGTGTCGGCGTAAGCCGCTTGGCCAGCACGGCCTGGTCGATCTGGAACTGGATGACCGTGGTGAGCACCTGGACCCACTGCGCCTGCTTGCGCTTCATCTTGCGCAGGATCGGCGGCGCCTGCCCTTCGATCGTAGACCTGTTGGTATCCCCGCCATCGGAGTACCAGGCCTCTGGTATCCCCATGCTCCCCAGGATCAACATCTTGATGATCTTGGCCACGGCTTCGACCTCGGCGGCGTTGATCTTCGGCGCCAGGGCCTCCCACTTCTCTTTCTCGTTGTGGATGCGGAAGCTCCCCGGGCGCGGGGGCTTCATCTCCAGGGCGGTGGCCCGCTCATCGATCTCCGGCTGTTCTGCGCCCTCGATCGTGATGTCGTAGAGATGGGCGTTCAGGAAGTTGATGCGCTCCATGAGGCTGAACACGAACTGGTCGAACGCGTCGAGCCAGTCCGCGAGCCGGTAGAGATCGCTCATCCCGAAGTTCAGGAACGTGAGTTTGTTGACCGTGAAGTAGAACACGTCGCCCTTGAGGAGACCCTGCGCGTCCGGGTTCTTCGGATCGGTGTTGGCGGTCTCGACGACTTTCCAGGTCTCGGTCTTGCCCTCAACGCTCTCGCTTCGGCGCTTGATCTTCAGCGCGGAGGCCCTGCCCGCGATGTTCGGATGGGGGATGATGTCCTCGATCCACGCGGGGTCGACCGGCGAGACCTTGACGTGCCCGTTGTGCGGGTTGACGAACGGGCGGAGCAGGAACGTCCCGAACAGGATCAACTCGAGATAGCGGTCGAACTGGCTGATCTCCCACGCGTTGTCCGGGTCGTCCCAATGGCGCTTGATGATCTTGCTCAGTTCCTCGTCCTCGGCCTTCCACGTGAAGCCGTCGCCTACCACGAAGTCGGCCATCAACTCCAGGATGCGGAAGGCCATCGGGTTCTGTTGCCAGAGAAAGTGCGCGACCGACATCTGCTTCTGCCACTTGGCGGGCGCGATCTCCTTGTCCGAGCGGGCGGTCAGGCGCCTGAACCCCGCGTCGTTGTCCGTGTTCGAGGACGCGGAGTGGACCTCCTTGAGGTTGAGCAGGCCGCGCAGGGCCGTGCGCAGGACCCGCCTGTCCGAGGTGCTCATCTTCTCGATAGCGTCGGACATGCCCTTGCTGACGGGCTTGCCCCCGCCGCCGGACCGGCCTTTCCCGCCGTTGCTGTTCGCCATTACGGTCTCCTCCCGCGAAGTCCGAACCGATCTGTCAGGCGGCGGATGCCGCCCCCGCTGTAGGGCGCGCGCCCGCGCAGGACGCCCCGGTCATCCGGCCGGGCCTGCGCGCGCTCCTCCACGCCGGCCCCGGCACCCGCGCTGGCGGCCTTGAGCGAGCGGCTGGCCGCGTAGTGGGCGAGGACCACGGCGTCCAGGCGATCGGGGCTCCGGCCGAGGCGGGCGCGTATTTCGTCCTTGCTCTCGACGCGGATGCGGCCCTTGCGGTCCAGGTCATATCGGATGTCCGACAACTCGGCCATCAAATCGTTATCGTTGGGGAGGGCGATCGGCTCGTTGTCCGAGGGGTCAAGCGCCTCGCGCAGTGCCCACACGATCTCCGAACGCAGGTCCGCGAACTTGGCGGCGTTGCGGGGCTTGGTCGCGACGTTGACCCCACGCGCGGGCCTGTACTTGTCATGGCGCAGGATGTCCACAACCCCGGAGCCGACGCCGATCACGTCGATGAACACCCGGGACGATCCGTCGGCCTCGCCGCGCTTGCGCACCCGGCCAGCGACTTGTGGGTTGTCGAGCCCGTGGTAGACCTCGAGCGGCATGACCCGCCGACCGTGCATGGGCGCGATGGTCGAATCGTCATCGCCGAAGCGCGCGACGTCGACGCCGAGGACGCGCTCGCCCCCGGTACGTACCTGGCGATGGATCGCCTTCTCGATCCACTCGATGGGGATGACCGCGTCGGCCACCTGCTTGGGCGGCAGGGCCCGGACCTTGACGCGCACGAAGTTTGAGTCCCAGCCGTAGGTCTTGACCCACTCATCGCGCTGGTGCTTCTCGATCATGCCGGGGATGATCGTCTTTCCGGCCCTCACGTTCGGCGTACTGTCCGCGTCGATTCGGATCTGCCCGGTGTAGAGCCCGCGCTTGCCGTGCGTGCACTCGTAGGCCTCCTCCCCGGGCCCGGCGTTGGGGTTGAAGGTCAGGAGCATGTGCGCGTTGCCGCCGGCGAGAGCGTTCTCCGCGGCTTCGACGATCTCCTGCTCAACACCCTGGGCCTCGTCGATCCAGATCAGGATGTTCTTGGCGTGGACGCCGTGCACCGAGTCCGGGTCCTTGGGGCTGAATCCGACGGCGAACCAATCGTCGGCGAGCTTCCACTCGGTGTCGATCATCCGCCCGCCGAGGGGGAGGCGCGAATACCGGTGGAGGAGCTTGAGGTTTTTGAACTGGACCTTCTTGACCTGGCGGAAGGTAGGGGCCGTCAGGTAGGCTTCGCACTTGGGGCCGAACGCGTGCATGAACGCCAGCACGGCCATGGCCGCCGCGTAGGTCTTGCTCGAGGCGACGCACCCGCTCACGGCCGTCCTCCGGTTCCGGAGCACGCTCTCGACGATCTCAATCTGTTTTTCCCACGGGTTCTGACCGAGCACCTCGCGGATGTACCACTCCGGGTCGGCGATGACGCGCGCGCGGAAAGCATCAGGTGTCAGCCCCAGGCCGCCGCTCGGCGGCCTCGCCGTCACCCGAACGAGAGGGACCGACGCCGCCTTCTCCGTCATCGCCGCCGGCCCTTCGCCCGGGTTCTGGCTCGTCATCGTCGTCTCCGTCATCCGCGTCGTCGCCAGCGGAGGCGTCATCGCCACCCGCGGCATCCCCGGCCGGAGCCACCGGCGAACCGGGGACTGCGGCCGGGACTCCCCCGCGCAACCAGTCCTCGAGCGTGAGCACCCCAGAGTGCTTGATGTGGTGGGTGATCAGCCCGAGCAGGACGTTGATCTGCTTCTGCGCGAGCACGGCACCGCGATGGTCCTTGCCCTGGTCGGCCTTTCGGTATTGCGTTTCGAGACGGGCGATTGCCTTCCCGATCTCCTCCTCGCGCACGAACTTCGCGGCCTCCCGGAACTCGGTGCGCACCTCTCGGAGATAGCGCTCGACCTGGCGCCTCGACATATTGAGCTTCAGGCCGGAAATTCCCTTTTCCGACAGAAAGCGGCGTATGTTGTCGATGCGATAGCCGAGGAGATACATCTCGGCCACCACGGTCCGAATCTCGGCTCTCTGTGGATCCGTATAGCGCGGCATGGTCTATCCTCGGGAGTGTAGCACCCGGCGGCGAATTCGTCAAATGGCGCCGACGAGGATGGGCAATGCGCACGAGTTCTTGGGCTATTTGCTCGCCGGGGCTTGCGGACTTGCCTTCGCCGACGCTGTGACCGCCGCTGGCGGAGCCGGTGGCACGATCTTGGCGGCTGTGACCTGACGGGCCTGTAGGTCCAGGCGCGCAATCCAGGTGTCGAAGCAATCGCTTTCGCCAGTGATCTTTGGCTCGTCCGCGAAGAACTGGGCGCTCGCGCGCGGCTCCTCCGGACCATTGGTCTTTATCCGAAACGTCTGCGTAGAGCCCACGACCTGGACTTCGAGTTCCCGCGGCCGCCTGGCCTCCGCGCACTCTCTCGTCGGGACCATGAACACCACCCACAACGCGATTGCCTTCGTGATCATTGTATCGTCCTCCACTCGATCTGCGCGGTGCTCCACTCCGGCTTAGCCAATCCGGCGAGCGCGAACTTGTGCTCCATCCACTGCTTTCCGTCCTCATCGGCGAGGTGCTCGAACCGCGTCTCTGTCTGGTGGTCAGCGCATACCACGAGGCCGAGTTCCATGCGCGCAGGCGCGTGGTCGCGCGCGGCCGAAGCCCAGACCAGCATGGTAGGCATCGCGACCGCGACGTTCTGGCACTGGAGGCGAGCGCACTTCATGATAGAGCCGCCAGGACCAGCAGGAGTGCGGCCGCGGCGGCGAGCGCCTTGGCCAGCCAACCCCTGATGGGCGGACACGAACAGCGCGGGCACTCGCTGGGAGGGCATGCGCTCACAAGCGGCATCCCTCGGCGTCGCCGAGCAACCGCGCCGGGATCCTCATGGGCTCGAATTTCTGAGGATCCAGGATGTCCTCTACGGTCAGGGCTTTCCACTGGCCGTGGGCGCTGACCCCGATGGCGATGCCGGCGCTCTCCCGCGGTCCGAGCCTGCTCGGGCAGACCTGGTGGGGACAGTCCTGGACGACCTCGATCATAAACTCGAGGCCGGTCGCGCGCTCGCGGTAGACCTCGCCGGGATGAACGTCGGTCACGGCGTGAACCTCTCTCCGCACTTCGGGCACTTGACCGGCGTGCTCGACCCGGTACCTGAGGCGCTGTCACCGGCGCCGCCGGTGCCCTGCCAGTCGATCAGACCCTTGAGTTCCAGGGTGTCGAAGCCCGTGAGTTCGAGATCGAAGGACCCGTCATCGAGTTGGATGAGCATATCCTTCAACTTCGGTATGTCGAACTCTCCACCGTGCTTGTTGGCCGCGATGTTCGCCACTTTTTCCCGTTGCTCATCCCAATCAACGAGTCGGTATAGCCAGCGTCCCCATGGGCTCTCCACAAATCCTTCGGCCACTGTACCGACCGCATTCGGAGGATCATATGTGGCCGTGATCATGATCGGCCATGATTTATCGAATATCGCCACACGCTGGTGTCCACCAACGAGATGACCGGTCCGGCGATTACTGATCACGCCGCTGAGTTCCCCGAATTGCGCCATCGCCTTAGCGAGCATAATCACCTGCGCCTTGCTAATCCGGCGAGGATTGTAAGGCGCGGATTTGAGATCCCCAACTACACGATGAGATTGCTCATTCATCTTCTGTGTCCCCTCATGAGTCCTTCGCTGATGAAATGCTTTACCAGATTTCCAATAGACGATTTAGACACGCCGAATCTGGCGGCAAGTGCTTGATGCGATTTGAACCCTGAACTCCATAGCGATTTGATCTCCAACACCATATCGTCTGTGATCTTTCGATGCAAACTTTGATGCAAAGATTTCGTTGTAAGTTCCAGGTTTTCAAGACGATTATCCGCTTTGAGGCCATTCTTGTGATGGGGAATTTCGTTCCTAGGATCGTTTGCGCTGAAGTATTTGAGACGCCGACCGATCTTTTCTTCCATCACGAGAATGTGTTCAAGTACGTAGCCGTCTTTTGTCGCTCTTGGATGGCCATGCGCAAGACGATAGATATAGCCATCAGGATGACGCTTTGTCCCGCCGCGCCAATTATGATGGGCAGGGCCACTCCGCATCATCGCTCCGCGTGCGGCCAGTAGCCGGAGAGCCCAGTCTCGAGCACGTCGATCTTGATCGTGGGCTTGCGCTCGTCGAATTCGCCTCCGAAGTTCCAGGGCTGACCGTCCCGGCGTTCGAGGACGACGCACCCCTGCTCTTTGATGACGCGGATGATCTTGGCCGGGATCTCGCGGTACCAAACGAGGCCATCCATCTTCCCGGGGTACTCGCCCCCGAAGTCCTGGATTTTATTCATGAACCCGATGGCGCGGATCATCGCCGCTCGGGCATCCCGCCAGAAGAACTCGTAGACCTGCTCGCCGTTCAGGAACAGGCGACAGCGGCCGCCCTTTCGGACCTCGTCGCCGCTGAGCTCGCTCTGCTTTAAGTAGTCGGTCTCCTCGATGACTACGGCCCAGGCATGGCCGTGCCCGTCGTAGTCCACGGCGTCGTCACCGCGCGCGCCGTTGTCGTACATCCAGTGGTTGCGGTCCCGATAGTCGGTGACCTCCTCGGGGTACATCGAGCGGTGGGCGTAGACTCGGCTGTCGATCTTGACCTCGAACTCGCCGCCGCGTTCGGGGAAGCGCGCGGGCTCCACCTCCGGCAACGCCCCCGCCTTGGGTTCCGCGCCCGGCGCGGCTCCGATCTCTACCTCGTTGTCCATGGTCGTCTCCTCGCTCATCGTCTCCTCCGGCATGCGCGTACGTTCGGGCGCACGATCAGTACCTGGTGCGGACCCAGCTTCTTCACCAGCCAGAGCAGGCGCTTGAACGGCGGGCGCGGTCCCTCCAGGGCCAGGAACTTGCCTGCGATCTCGTGCTCGATAACCATCGCCGGCTCGGCGAATACGCCCGGCCCGTACAGGCGCAGGCGCGGCTCCGCGATCCTGGGCTTGCTCCAGCGGTGGATCACTCTGGGAGGCTCCAATCGGACGATGATTCCCTTTCCCATTCCGGGATCTCGATCTCGATGGCGATGCACCAGCCGAGTGCCCACAGAATGGCCCCAGAGCGGCTGACGTGCAGTCCCAGGCCAAGAGCCTGCCGGTGGTTGACCTGTACGTTCGTAACCCAGGCGCGGACGTGACGGTCCCCGCCTGGCACTCGCAGACGCCAGACGAGCATCCGGCTCATGCACCGGCCGCCTTCCCAGGTGGGTTCTGCCCGGCCTTTGGCTCGGTCTTGAACTGGATGTCGATCCGGCGCGCGGGCTCGAACTCAGCGTGCGTCAACTCGCGCAGGAGGTCCCGCGCGCTCCAGGCCGGGAAGGCTACGGCGCCGGCCGCGCGCATCTTGTCCAGGAACTCCTCCTGCTCCGGGCGGACGGTCCCACCCCCGGCCTTGACCTCGCACCAGAGGGGGCGCCCCCGGGCTTCGAGTTCGACCACGCGGCGAGCGAGCGCGATCAGCGCCCAGGCCGGCCAGCCCTGGGCACCGGCCGCGGGCCCCGGTGGGGAGCCCTCGGGCTGGGAGCGCGCCACCAGCTTGGCCGCCAGGGCCAGTGCCTGCTCCTCGGTGTCCACGGCGGGGAGGACGCGCCCTGGCAGGGTGCCGATCAGATCGGGGACTCCGCGCTCTGACATGGGACCACCAAAATGCTTGAAATGCGGTACGCGCATCGTCCTCAGCAGGCCGCGAATCTGGTGCGTGATCGCCGTCTCTGGGTTCTCGCGCTTGCCACCCTTGCCGAAGCGCCCGCCGACGCCGAACCATCCGCCGACGCTCATGCGCGGGACCTCCGCGAGCGCTCTGCCGCACGGTCTCGATTTTCCTGCCAAGAGGTTTTTACCAGCATGGCCGCGTGGGGCTCGCGCAGGACGTCGTTGCTCGCCAGCCAGGCCTGCTGTAGCTGGTCGAGGACCTCGCCCTTGCGCGTGTACCCCCCGGTGTCGAGGTCGACCACGCTCGTCAGGTAGGCGAGGTCGCGCGCCCGCAGATTGGCCACCACGTTGACCCGGATGTCGGGCTCCGGCTCGGGCTGGCACCGGGGCCTGCGCTTGGCCTCCAGGAGGCGGGGTCCGTTCATGCGCCCTTGCCCGCCCGCTCGTGAGCCGCGTCGCCTATGCCCGGACCCCGGAGTTCGCGCTCCAGGTCCTCGCGCAGGACCATCTTCCCGGTCTTTGGGTGGTGCACGCGCTTACTCCGACGTCGACGCCCGTAGGTCACGCCGCCGGCCCCATCCTGGGGGCTCGCCAGCGCGCCCGCCTGACCGCCCAAGGACCGGAGATCGATGAGCACCTGGCCGAAGATGCGCGCGATCCGGATGTCCACAATCTCGTCGATCACCGCCCTAATGTTCTCCTGTGCGTCCATCCACCCCTCCTCCACCTGACCGTCCAGCAGTATCAGCGCCGCCAGGCGGTCGAACTGTCTTAGCTCGGGGAACGCGTTGCCCACGGCGTCGAGCGTCCACCGCAGGTACTGGCCGCTCATTCGCAGGCGCCCATCGGGAGTAAGCCTCCCGGCGTGGCCCCACTCGCGTTCGCGCTCCACCTCCCAGCGAGTGGCCTCGCGGACTGCGCTCTCGCTCACTCTCGAGATCGCGCTCTTGTCCGCGCCGCACTCCCGCTCCGCCCGAGAGGCCTCGAATCGCAGGGCATTCCCCCCGCTCGTGCCCTCGCCCTTGAACTGGCGGCCGCGGCGCCGGAGATTCCGGCGATGTCTGCTCATCCTCTCGCTCGTCCCGCGTTGTGCCCGCTCCACGAGCAGGCAATGGTAGTCCACGAGTCCGGTGAGCGCACGCTCCGCGATCGTGGTCTCGATATGTCCGTGTGGTCGCGGGCTCACGCACGCGCTCCACCGCCGGCTGAAAATGCGGGGCCGGGCCGCCCTGGCTTGGACGTTTCGGCACGTTGATCACTCGCGCCTCCCCGGCGGATGCCATCCGACCGCACCCGGCCCCTTCTCTCGTTCGTGAATCGTCGCCGGTCGCCCGCCCACCGCTCCGGCGCTGTCGACGCCTGGTACTCGGGTGAGTGCCCGCACTCCGGCGCGCTCTCGGCTCTGTTCGAGGCTTTCACCAGGTTCGTGCATCCCGCGTCGACACCCCATTCCACTCGCGTCCTCTCGCTTTGTTGTTGGCCCTAACCGGGCCTTGGCGTGCGCGAATACCGTGCGCCGACTACCGCGCCTCGAGCAGGGAGAGCACCGCGCTCGGCGACTCGAGCGCCAGCGCGTCCAGCGTCTTGGCGACGACTTCCTTCACCTGCCCGATGGACAGGGACTTCTTGCCCCCCTCGGCGAGGGTGATCGCCTTGGCGAGCGAGTTCAGGTTGATCTTCTTGGCCATGGTGCGTGTCTCCGTGCGTCGTACCCGTCTGTCGGCGCGGCCGCCATGCGGCCCGTCCGCCCTCCGTCCCCGCGTCTAGGACCGCTTGTGCTTCATCGTCTCCTTCGATTCGAGCCAGAAGTGGTGGGCGTCGCCGTACGAGTCGCGCACCTTCACGAACTCTAGGCCCTGCTGTTTCATAAGCGAGCGCAGGCGCTCGCTCGCCTTCTCGATCTTCTCCTTCACGCGCTCCTGCGCCAACGTCGCCTCCACGATCTCGAGCGCGATCTCCTGCTCGAGCGTGAGCGCCACATCCGTCCCCGGCAGACCCGGCTGTCCTGGCACGATCCGGTCCCCGTTCTGGTACCTGGGCGCGTTGTCCGCCGCGGTCCTGCCCGCGCGCTCCGTCTCGATCACGCCCCCGTCTCTCTACGTGCTCATGCTCTCCTCCCGGGATCCCCGGCGCTTCCGCCCGGGGGCTGTCCCGCCAAAGTCTTGAACCCGCCGCCCCTCGGGCCGGACGCCTCGGCGGCCTTACGCGCGTGGTCAGGGCAGAACTTCGAGCCCGAGGCGCAGTGCTTGGTGCACACCTCGTCGGAGGAGTTCCAGTCGCAGAATCGTTCGTAGGCTGGATTCCTGCGCTGGCCATTGGTGGACGCGGCCGCCGGCGGCGGGTCGCTCTCCCATCGGCGTTTGTTGAGCCACGTCGCTGGATGGGGGATGAATTCCCCGCCGTCCTTGACCCATTGGTCGCTGGCCTTATAGCGCTCGAGAACGTCCATGATTTTGGTCTCGATTCCAGCTTCGTGCCCAATCTTAGCCCAGGCTCGGACTGCGTCTTGTTTGTCGATCTTTCGCGGATAGGCATCCCAGAATACCTCAAAGCCTTGAGGCAATGGCTTCTGAACAGATACCTTGACCTTATCCTTACCCGTATCCGTATCCGTACCCATAGCCCCTTGGGAGGGGCTCAGTAGCCCCTGCCGAGGCCCTATTTTTATCCCGTGCTGGCCCAGCATGCGGAGCACGCCCCGGTGCATGTTGTTGTTCGGGACGAGGTCTCCGTATTGGAAATCCACGAACGGCTCTATCCACCAGCGCTTTCCAGATTCCAAGACCTTGATCTGCTTTTCGAACAGACGGAGTGCCTCCGTCTCATTGATGTGCTCGCCGCAGATGAACTCCGCCAACTCGAAGTCAACGTACCAGACGCCGGCGGCGTCGCATTTGTCGCAGAGATATTCCCAGAAAATCTTATACGCGGTGGGAAGTTTCCGGAACCACGGGCGGTTCCATTTCTCGGTGTCGGTGAAGCGCTTAGCCACGATGAAACTCCTTGGCTATTACGGCTACGACTTTCCCTTCCGAAAGATAAGGCCCGTCCCCTTGCGTTGTCAGTGGCGGGTCAACCGGAGGAGAGCCGGGAGAACCAGGAGCACGGACGGGACGTTCGGGGACGGACCGGATCGGTGTGACACCCGCATTATTCATACCGCATTCTCCTTAACTCCTGGCTCTCCACCATGAATTTAATCACGATGATCTAATTTTGTCAACTCGTCGTCGGTACGGATCAGTATGACGCTTTGAGATATTGCGAGATCCCAGTCGAGCGCGCCACGTCCGCGAGAGTCCGCGCGTCCGCGACAGCGCGCTGAACATCGGGTCCGACCTCGACATCGAAAAGGCCGAGAGAGCCCTTGACATTAAACGGCCGTATTTGCACCACCGACGATATGGTCCACGCGAAGCGTCCTGGCTCGTTGGGGCACAGGGCCAGCGGCTCATCCTCATCGCGCATGGGCCTGCAGTCGGATACGAATGCGACAGCGACTGCGAAGCCCATGGGATAAAGCGCGTCCTTCGCGCGCGGATGAAGGTTCACTCCCATGTGGTCGGGGGGCACCGAGTTGTCCCAGGACTTGCTCGCGCAGATCAGGAGCGGACCGCGGTGACGCGTCGACCACATGCGGGTCTCGATCGTTTTTATTCCGAGGGCAAGCCAGGTAGCCCACGGTTGTTTCATCGACAGGGCCCTGACCTTGATGATGGAGTTCTCGCCGGTCATCTGGCCGCCCGCGTGTACGCCTCGATGCCGATTGCGGAGCGGACGCGCTGGCGCTCATCGCGCATATCCCGAACGCGAATCGAGAGAACTAGCGTCGCAACGGCAAGCGATCCGACTAGCATACCGACTACCATGACTACCGTGCTAGCGCGCTCGCAATCAGGGCACGGACTCACGGCTCGATCGCGCAATCCCAGGGCCATCATCTGCCGCTCCCAAGCCTCATCCACCTCGTGCATAGACTCTACCCCCATTCAAGTGTGATCGCCGTCGTGCCATCAGCCGTCGGTTTTTGAGCGGGCTTGCCGGCGGGGTCCAATTCGTTGACGCGCATGAGGATGTCATTGGCGGCGCCGCGGATGGCGCGCAGGTCGCTCTTGGTGAGGCCGCCGTCTTTCTGGCGCTCGAGCCAGCGCTGGAGGTCGTGGCGCCATCCCGAACGCGAGATCGGGAGCCCAGTGGACTCCCGGAGTTCGGCCAAGATGTCGCGCTCGATGTGCCGGTTCTCGCGTCTGCGGCGGAGAATGTCCTCGATCTTCCGCATGCGCTCCTTCATCGTCGAATTCGCGCGCAGGTTATGTCGGTGCTTGCGCGCGCGCTCGGCCGTGAGTTCGCGCGCCAGCCGGGTCGCGCGCTCGTGCTCCGACATCAGGAGCGCGAGCACCTCGTCATAGGAGGGCTCCACGGACCTGATCTCGGGCGGGCGCCGGACTTTCCAGCCGGTCTTGCCCCTGGTGATCCACCCGCAGGAACGCGGCACCTCGTTCTCGTCATTGACGACTCCAGAGGCCGGGGTCGCGAAGTACAGACGGGTCGAACGCTTTAGGTAGTCCTGCCACTTCCCGGACCTGATGTCGGACAGGAAGTCAGGGCGCGACACCTTGACTTCATAAATTTGAACATCCACGCGCGTGTAGCTCTTTCTGATCTTCAGGACATCGGGAATGGGGCTCCTGGCCGTCCAGGATGGTCCGTATTTGACCTCCGAGGTGATGAACCCGTCGGAGATGAGCCAGGTCGCGAGATCGCGCACGAGCAGGTTGTGATTCCAGGTCGCACCGAGGGCCACGGGCATGCCCGGTCCTGCGGGGATGATCAGGTCATTGCCGTCGCGGGGACAGCGCGCGCGCTCGATGGCGCCAGCGGCGGGGACGACGGGCTTGCCGCAGGCGACGCAGTAGCCAACGCCAGGGCCGTCGCCGGACCTCCTCGGCACCTCCGGCTGTTGGTTCTCGCTCATAGACTCGTTCCACCGCCAGTGCGCCCGACCTCGCGGCCCCAATCTTCCTCAGTAGCATCCTCTGTCTGCCAGGAATGACTGCGCCAACGACCGGTGCCAGGAGCATGGCCCTCGATCGCGTCGTGGCACGGACGGCAGGCGTAGACGAGGTTCTTGGACTCGTTGGACCCACCGCGCGCTCGGCTCTTGCGGTGATGGAAGTCGAAGTCGGGCCCTGCGCGTAGGCAGGTCGACCCGTATTGGACTTCGCATCGATCGCCGGCGCGGAGGCGCACCTCCTTTTTGACGCTTTGGGGAATTGGGCGTCCTCTGATCACCGCACCCCCCTGTTCCACGCGAGCGCGGCCTCGGTCTGGGTCGGCTTAATCGGCCCAGAAAATGTGCAGAAATCACAAAAGACGAACCACCCGTTCGGACATATCGCCAATCTGACCTCGTGCATCTCTTGGCACGGCTTGAGCTTCGGCGGGTTCTTCGTCATGGCTTTGCCTCCATCGGCAAGACTCCGGCGCACCGCAGGACCCCTCGCGCCCGCTCGAACGCGCCGGGCTCGTTCCACGCCCGGCAGAGGCCGCTCGGGTGCGGCAGGACGACGAGCGTGTGCCGCTTGTCCGAGTCGGGCCAGGCCCTCTGGCCCCAGGTGAACGGCGCTTAGGGAATGCCGAACGCGCCGGAGACCTTCGAGCCGAGCAGGACGACGCAATCCCACACGCCGCGCTCGGCCAGGATCTCCTGCGCCCGCGCCCTGGCCACCGGTGCGGACCACCGCTCGGGGCACAGGTTTGTGCGGTCGAAGGCGTCCAAGTAGGACTGCCTCGACGGCATCGCCATTATGAGCCTGGCCAGCCGGTAGCCCGCGCTCCGCTCCGGGTGCGGGAACAGGGCGTAGCGCGGGTCCGCGCCGTAGGGGTTAGCTTCACCAACGAGCAGGGGCTTCACCGCTCCTCCTTCCGGCGCTGGCGCTTGTCGCGGATGAATACGATGCAAAGGCAATCGGCTTTCACTTTGCGGCCGCGCCATCGGCAACTCATTTCTCCGTTCCAATGCTGACTCTTGGGGTGCCCGCAGTCGCACTTCGGTCCTTGTTTGCCTTTCACGGCTTCCCCTCCCCCAGCACCTTCCGGGCGAGCGGGGAGGCAAGGAGCGTGGTCACCTTGTAGCCAAGATCATCGTACTTCATGTTGTTCATGGCGGGTTCACCGCGGATGGCTTCGCACATTTCGGACATCGCTCGCACGAACGGCGCGACCTGGCGCTCGACCTCGGAGGCGAGCCATACGCATGCGTCAGGAGAGAGGGCTTTGATGACAT
>Ga0247727_10001792_pt1 | contig 50048 bp, 47 predicted proteins | sample WisWelCaveWW1625_FD_202498 | JGI IMG/M metagenome (GOLD analysis project Ga0247727, IMG submission 202498) | Biofilm microbial communities from Wishing Well Cave, Virginia, United States - WW16-25 | ecosystem: Environmental > Aquatic > Deep subsurface > Groundwater > Cave microbial mat | place...
ATGCTAATCTCAAATCGCATGCCCGGCCCTTTTCTGAGTCTCGACAACCAGAAAATACCAGGCTTCGCCTTGAAACGCCGGGCATGCAGCCGCGACAAATGGAATCTTCCCCGGACAGCCCTGCCCGAGAGGGGGGAGAGGGCACGGTGAGGGGGCGGCGCGATTGTTTGCGATGGAGCCCGCCGCGTCGCGCCATGCCAATCGCAGACAGCGGCGCCCCTCCTCACCCTGCCCTCTCCCTCCAAACGGAGGGAGTTTTGCGAAATCCAACACCCATCCCCGGAGCGATGCGAAGCATCGAGTCCGGGGCCTATAAACACGGACGCCCAGCAAGAAAAGCGCTGTTGCACGGGCGTGAATACTTGCCGATTTTTGGCGTTTATGGGTCCCGGACTTGGCGCTACGCGCCAATCCGGGAATGGGTGGGCGTATCGCAACACTCCCAACGGAGGGAGAGGGTGGCGCTGGCGTCAGCTCTCGGCGAACTCATTTAATGTCTGCTCTGGAGGCGCCCCCTACGCTAAACCCGCCCCACGCGCTTGATTTCCCATTCCAGCTGCACGCCATTTTTCGCCAGCACGGCGGCGCGGATGTCTTCGCCGAGGCCTTCGATGTCGGCGGCTTTGGCCTCGCCGGTATTGATGAGAAAGTTTGCGTGTTTGTCGCTGACAGCCGCGCCGCCGCGTTTGCGCCCGCGCAGGCCGGCTTCATCGACCAGCATCCAGGCCGAGAGTTTATCACCTGAAGGCAGCGTCGGGTTCTTGAACGTGGAGCCGCCGGTTTTTTCGCGGATCGGTTGGCTGCCTTCGCGCTTGGCGCTGATTTGCGCCATGCGTTTTTCAATTGCATCGGGCGCATCGGGGCGGCCTTGAAACGTGGCGTCGAGGAAAATCAAATCCGGCGGCAAGTCATTATTGCGGTAACTGAAGCCAAACTCGGAGGCGGGGATGCTCACGGCCTCGCCCGAGCGCGACATCAGAGTCGCTTCCACCAGCACATCTCGGGTTTCGCGCCCATAGCAGCCGGCATTCATGGTCAGCGCCCCGCCGATGGTGCCGGGCACGCCGACATAAAACTCAAGCCCGGCTATGCCCGCCTTGGCCGCGGCTTTCGCCAGCATCGAATCGAGCGCGCCCGCGCCTGCCTTGATGCGCGCGCCTTCCAGCGGCTCGATTTGTCCGAACGCGCGCCCGGCCAGCCGGATCACCAAACCTTCGATGCCGCCGTCGCGGACAATGACATTAGAGCCCACGCCCAGCACACTGACCGGGATTTCAGGGCCGAGCTGAGCCAGGAATTGCGCCAAATCGTCGGCGTCGGCCGGCAGAAACAGCGCATCGGCCGGACCCCCAACGCGAAACCAAGTGAAAGGCGCAAGGCGTTCGCCGCGCAGAATCTGCCCGCGCGCGGGGGGAAGGACGAGTTCACTCATTGTTGATGGGCTATGTCACGCTTTTGAGCCCGGTCAAAGCATCCCGGGCTCGCAAGCGCCAAAGCAGAGGCCCATAATGCGCCCAGTTAGGAAAGCTCCCATGCTCCGCATCCCCATCCTCGCCGCCGCGTTGGCGCTCTCGGCCTGCGCCACCCCTGAAGGCGCTGCCGATCAAACCGCGGCCGCGCCAGAAGGCCGCGATTGCTTCAATAGCGGTTCGGTCAATGGCTATTCCTATGTCGATGAACGCCATGTCTCGGTGTCGGTGGGGGCAAACCGCAAATATACGCTGACCACCATGTTCAACGCCCGCGATCTCGACTGGACCCATGTCATCGCCATCCGTTCGACCAGCGACTGGATCTGCACCGGCAATGGATTGGGCGTCGAGGTTATCGGCGGCGAACATCCGCGGCGCACGTATCCGATCACCGCCATCGACCGCGCGCCCGACGAGGCGCCGGCGGTGGAAGGCAGTTAAAAGCCGATTGATTAGCTTGCCGATTGACCCAGCGCCCGACTCACGGCGCTTGCGTCCCATGCCTGACACCCAGTCCCGAGGCCCAAAGCCGCTTCGCGCCGCTATCGTCTACGATTTCGACGGCACCCTTGCGCGCGGCAATCTGCAGGAGCGCAGCTTCATCCCTGAAATCGCCGGCATGAGCCATGCCGATTTCTGGCATGAGGTAAAGCGGCTCGCGCGCGCCGAGGATGCCGATGAAATTCTGGTCTACATGCATTTGATGCTGGACCGCGCCCGCGCCGCCGGCCGGCCGGTCACCCGCGGCCAATTGCGCGCGCACGGGCGCCAGCCGGATTTTTTCGACGGGCTCGATCATTGGTTCGACCGCATGGACGCCTTCGCCGACGATCTGGGGCTGGCGCTCGATCATTATGTGATTTCATCGGGCATCTACGAGATGATCGAAGGTTGCGCGTTGTTCGGGCGCTTCCGCCAAGTGTTCGCCTCGCGCTTTCTTTACGATGCTAACGGCGAAGCCAAATGGCCGGGCGTGTCGATCAATTACACCACCAAGACGCAATTTCTGTTTCGCATCAACAAGGGCATCGAAAGCGTCTGGGATACCGAGGCGATCAATCGCTGGATGGGAGGCCAAGCGCGCCCGCTGCCGTTCGAGCGCATGATCTTCGTCGGCGACGGCGATACCGACATCCCATCGATGAAAATGGTCACCAGCCAAGGCGGCTGCGCAATCGCGGTGCTCGACCCCTACCAATGGACCGAACCGCGTAGCGTCGGCAAGATTCATAAATTGATCGCCGAGGACCGCGTCAATTACGTGGCCCCGGCCGATTATCTCCCCGGCAGCCAGCTCGACGTGATTGTCAAAGGCGCGCTTGGGCGGATGGCGCTGCGAGCCGGGCTAAAGGTGACAAACTAGCGCGCGCACAACTCAGACGAGGTCGCGCCATGCTCTATGCGCGCCGATCGTGGTCGCCGCGAAAACTCCGCGCGCCACTGCGCGAGCGAGGCAATCGGCGGCCAGCGCGCCAAAGCGCGCGACATAGAGCGCGCGCGGTTCTGGTGTTGGCTTTTCGGCGGTAGCGAGTGCGAACACCACATCGCCGTCAAACGGCGCAAACACTGGCCGGATCGCGCGCGCGAGCCCGGCGCTGGCCATTTGCGCGACACGCTTGGCTTCGCTTGGGGTCAAGTCCGCATCGATCGCGACCACGGCGATGGTTGTGTTGGCGCGCGGCGCCGGATTGAACTTGGCGCCGCCCCAATCTTCCAAATCGAAGCGCCCCGCATCAGGCGTTACGCCGCCGAATTCGTTATCGATCTCGAACGCATGCGCCCAAAACGCGCGCGAATTCGGCATTGTCGCCGAGCCCCAGCAATTCACGCACGCCAGCGCCGCGATCACAAACCCATCGGCGCTGACAATGCTGGCGCTGCCTTGTCCGCCTTTGAGCGTGCCTGCACTTGCGCCCAAGCCAGCGCCGAAATTTCCGAACGCCACATCGCGCCCGCGCGCTTTGTACGCGGCGCGCCCGAGCGCCGCATAAGGGGGCGTTTCGCCCCAGGTTTTGTCGCCGCCATTGGCGAGGTCATAAAGGATCGCCGCGGGCACAACTGGCGAGCGCGGCACGCCAGGCATGTCCAGCAACGCAAAGCCTCTGTTTTCCGCGCCCATCGCCGCCGCGACGCCGTCAGCGGAAGCGAGCCCATAGACCGAGCCGCCCGCCAGCACGATTGCGTCTACTGCATCGACAAGATTTTCCGGCGACAGCGCATCGGTTTCGCGCGTGCCCGGCCCGCCGCCGCGCACATCGACACCGCACACGGCGCGCTGATCGGGCACGATCACGGTCACCCCGGTCAATGCTGCATCATCCTCGGCGCAGCCTATGGACAAACCGCGCACATCACTCAAAGAATTGCTCGGGCCGGGACGCGCCATGGCGAGTCTTTCACGTTTACAACCTCGCCCTCGTAGGAAGCGTTCTCATGTTTGACAAGCGAAGAAGCCTCACGGACTTGGTCGGGTTTCACCCATCCCCGGAGCGCCGCGAAGTGGCGAGTCCGGGGCCCATCAACACAAACGTCCGTGGTTATGGGCCCCGGACTGCGCGTACCTCGCATCCGGGGATGGGTGCGTATACGTTGGTCGCATTTGGCATTGTCGCCCTAGCACTGGCGGCGTGCACAACCATTTCAGCGCCGGCGCCAGCACCGCCCGCGCGCGGCGAAGCCATGGTCGCGGCGGCCAATCCCCATGCCGTGGCAGCAGCGCTTGAGATATTGCGCGAAGGCGGCTCGGCGGTGGACGCGGCCATCGCGGCGGAAGTGGTGCTGGGACTAGTGGAGCCGCAATCCTCCGGCATAGGCGGGGGCGGCTTTCTCATGTTCTATAATGGCGAGAGCGAGGAAATCACCGGCTATGACGGGCGTGAACGCGCCCCGGCTGCCGCCAGCCCGACAATGTTTCTCGCCGCCGCCGGGCGGCCCATGAATTTCCTCGACGCGCAAGCCAGCGGCCGCTCGATCGGCGTTCCGGGGCTGATCGCCATGTTCAAGCTCGCCCACGACGAGCACGGCCGCTTGCCCTGGGCGCGTTTGTTCCAACCGGCGATTGCGCTGGCGGAGAACGGTTTCGCCATTAGCCCGCGGCTTGCGGCGATGATCGCGGGGGGCGGCGGCGATCAAGGACGCCTGCGCGGCGATTTCGCGGCCCGCGCTTATTTCTTCGATCGCAACGGCGCGCCCTGGCCGGCCGGGCATGTGCTGCGCAATTTAGAATACGCAGCGACCTTGCGCGCAATCGCTGCGCATGGCCCAGCCGCGCTGACGCAAGGCCCGATCGCCGATGCAATAATAGCCGCCGCACAGCGCGGCCCGCGCGCGGGAACGCTAACCCTGCAGGATTTGCAATCCTACCAACCGCGCCGGCTTGCGCCAGTTTGCGGCGCTTACCGGGTTTACCGGGTCTGTTCGATGGCGCCGCCAAGTTCGGCCAATGCCGTGATCGCCACGCTTGGCCTCTACGAGCGCGCGCGCCCCGATCCGGTGGGTGTGGGCAATGCCGACGATTGGGCCGCTTTCCTGTGGGCCAGCCGCCTCGCCTATGCCGACCGCGACCATTACATGGCCGATGACGAATTTGTCCCGGCGCCCACGCGCGAATTGATCGCGCCCGCTTATCTCGATGAACGCGCGCGGCTCATCGACCTTGCGCATGCGCCCGCGCGCGTCGATCCCGGCGCGCCGGCGGGCCAGGATTTGCTCAACCGCTGGGGCCGCGATAGCGGCGACGATGCCGGCACCACGCACCTGTCCGTGGTCGATTCCTGGGGCAATGCGGCAGCGCTCACCGCCACGGTCGAGAGCTTGTTCGGCGCCCAACGCATGACAAGCGGTTTCCTGCTCAACAATGAGCTCACCGACTTTTCTTTCTTTCCAACACTCAACGGCCGGCCCATCGCCAACGCCATCGAGCCGGGCAAGCGGCCGCGTTCATCCATGTCGCCGACCATCGTCACCGACAGCGACGGCGAACTTGTTCTGGTGATCGGCTCGCCCGGCGGCTCGGCCATTATCTCCTACGTCGCGCGCGCTGCCATCGCCATTCTGGATTGGAATATGCCGGTGCAGGAAGCGCTGGGCGTCGGCCACATCACCGCGCGCTTCGACACCGCGCGCGGAGAAATTACGCGGCTGCCCGCCGGGATCGGCGCGGCGCTGGCTGAGCGTGGCTGGCGCATCAGCGATGTGCGCGGCGAAGGCAGCGGCCTGCACGCGATCCGGGTGACGCCCGCGGGCCTCGAAGGCGGCGCCGATCCCAGGCGCGAAGGCGCCGTGGGGCGGCTGGCGGCGGCGGGTCCTTGAGAGCCCGGCCCGGTACATCGCCACCAATTCCAACCCTTGGCAAACGTCAGCGCCAACAGGGATTTTTCGCCAGTGACGGTCAGTGGCGATTCATGCGGCAACCGCCCGCGCACTTTTTGAAACGATGAGCGAGACCATGGCGGCTGCCACGAGAACGGCCAACAACGCCACCACGACGACCGCGCCGGTCGGCAGGTCGAACACGGACGAGGCGACGAGGCCGAGGGCGTAGCCGGCAAACCCGACGAAATAGCCCACAACGAGCCGCAGGGGCTCCGCAAAGCGCCTCGCTGCAAGCGCCGGAATGATCAGGCTTGCGAACACGAGATAGATGCCGACAAGCTGGACCGATTGTGTCACCACGAGCGCGAACAGCACATAAAAGCCTACCTGTCCCATGCGCGCGCGAAAGCCAAACCAGGCCGCGAGCGCCACCGCATAGAGCAGCGCCACCGGGATGAGCGAAGCCGGCGACACCCAAAGGATCTGCCCGACCAGCAAGTCCTTCAGATGCTCGCCGCCGCGGGGATTGTTGGCGAGCAGCAAGAGCTCCACGCAGGCGGCGACGACGAACAGCACGCCGATCAAAGCTTCCTGCACTTCGGGCCAAATCTTTTCGGTCCAGGTCAACAACAAAGCACCCAACAAGGCCGCGCTTACGGCCGCCACCTGCACGCTCCAGCCCTGCGCCTCGAAGCCGAAACTGCTGGCCGCGGTCACGCCAAGCCCGGCGACTTGCGCGATCGCGAGATCGATGAAGACGATGCCGCGATTGAGCACTTGTTGGCCGAGCGGCACATGCGTGGCGAGCACCAGCAGACCAGCGAGTAAAGCTGGAAACAGAATCCCCAGTTCAAGATTGTTCATCGTCATTGGCCGAGCCCCGCGAGCAGACGCGTGATGGTGTCGTCGTAGAGGCTGAACAAGTCCATTGCTCCCGGCGTGCCGCCAATCGTGAACGGCAGCAGCACGGCAGGAATATTTGCTCGCTGCGCGATGAATTCCGAAGGCCGGCTGTCCTCATACGCAGCGCGGATCACGAAGCGCGCGGGCGTGGTCCGCAACGTTTGCATCACTTGCGCTAGATAGCCGCTCGACGGCGGCACGCCGACCTGCGGCTCCAGCGGGATGACCTGCACAAGTCCGAGCCAGTTCTCAAGATAGGGCCAGGACCGATGCTGCACCGCGATTCGCACGCCCCGCAGCGGCGCCGCCCGGCGCGTCCAGTTCACCAAAGCGAGGTTCCAGCGGCGTTCGAAATCGGCTTGCCGCGAGGTGTAGGTTTGCGCGTTGGCGGGGTCGATCTGGGCAAACCTCGCCGCCATCGCCCGTGAGATCGGAATCATGTTTCTGGGATCGGCCTGGACGTGTGGGTTGCCGATGGCGTGAATGTCGCCCTGCGCGCGGTCGACGCTGGCGGGCCGTTCGAGCAAGCGCACGGCGCTTGTTGCGTCGAATGCGCCCGGCCGCCCAGCCTGAAGGCGCGCGTTGCCCGATTGCTGCACAATCAGATTGATCCAGGCGACTTCCAGTTCCGCGCCGGTGCACACCCTGATGTCAGCGCTACGTGCGCGCGCAATCAAGCTAGGGCGGGCTTGCACAAGGTGAGGGTCTTGCCCCCCGGTAGTGGCGGTATAGACCGAGACATGGTCGCCGCCGATTTCCGTGGCGAGCGCGGCCCATTCCGGCTCGCACGCGAATACGTTGAGTGCGTGCGCGGGGTTGGCCAGGGCGCCTGCGAACAGCGCGGCGCAGCAGATGATGAACTTGTTCATAATCGTTCCTCAGTAACGGTGGGCGCCATGCACGCCGTAGATCACGGTGTATTGCAGGGTCAGGATATCGTTGGGGTCGAAGCCGGATTCGTCGCGCGAGAACTGCAGGCGCAGGCGCGAGAACTCGCTTGGATCGACCTCAAGCAACGCTGTCGCGGTGAACGGGTCGATTCCGAGATCGTTGAGCGCGGTCCCAGCCAGCGGCGCGCCCGGATCGTCGCTGCCGAGCGCGGCGTAGCGCAGGCCAACCCGCCAGCGTGGCATCCATTGGTAGACCCCCTGCGCGTACCAGCCGAAGCGGTCCTGATCGACAGGAATGCCGTTGAAAGTCCCGTCCTCATTGCCGAAGAACACTTCGCCGGCGGCGGTAAAGTTGCGGTTCAGCCGGTTGCCGTTGGGCGCCCATTTGTACGTGAGGCTGCCGATCAGGAGTTCTGTGTCGCCGCTGAACAAATCGCCGTCGCTGTCGCGGTCAAGCGCGCGGGTGTGGAGATACGAAACTGACGCCAGATAGGAATTGCTGACATCGATGTCGCCGCCGGTGCGCACGAACGCCGAGTACGCGCCGACGCCGTCGTTCTGGGCGCCCGCGGCAGGATAGGATTCGCCGCGAAACGCCTCCGCTCCGAACAGCAGGTAGAAATCAATCGGCGCCAACCATACTAGCTGCACGCCATCGTCGCCCAATTGCGATCCCAAGAACGCCCGATACGGCAGCGCGGCGTCTGAGAAGGCCCAATTGTGCGCGTGCGTTTCGTTGGAATAGCCGATGCCGGAGAAGAACCGTCCCGCCGTGAAGGTGAGGTTCGCCGGCAGGTTGGTGCTCTGGATGTAGGCTTCCTCGATCCCGATCTCGCCGGAATTGCCCAGCGCGGCCACCATGAAGCCGTAGAAGTAAGGATCGATGTTGGCCGAAAGGGAGATTTCGGATTCCCCAAGCGATAGGCCGAGCGGCGGGTTTTCGATTTCGCCGCCCGACGCAATGCCGGCGATCCGCTCCGCGCCGGTTTCCTCGCTCGCGGCAGTGACAAAGCCGTTGAGAACCACGGAAATCCCAGGGTTGAAGAGGTTGGCGGATTGAACCGGACTGGCCGAAGACGCGGGGGTCGTGGCTTCAGAGAGAACTGGCGCCGATGGATCGCCTTCGACCACATCGATCTGTGATGCGCGCTCCGCAGCTTGGCGTGCGGCCGCGGCGTCGGCTTCGGCCTGCGCGAGGCGTGCTTCGAGGTCGCTCACGCGGGCCTCATAGTCTTGGCGCAGCGTTTCCATGTCACGGCGAAGCGCGGCGATGTCATCGGCGCCTTGCGCATGCGCCGGCGTTGATAAGAGCGCAGCTGCCGCAAAGGCGCTCGCCGCATAAGTGGAAAAATGCACGATGTCCTCCAGTTCAAACGAGAGAGAATTGGCGCAAAGCCGCAAGCGGCGGCTGACGCAATTCAGACGCGAAGCAACGCCATGCGGCGTCGCGGAGCGCCTTGTTATTGATCAGAGCTGAAGGGGAGGAGCGCGGCTTTGCCAGTTGTGCGAGCGAGGCGAGCGTGCCGCGAAATTGCTGCCGAACGCGGCGTTGGCCAAGACATGGCGCTCGACGAAGCCGAGCGGCGGCGCGGAAGACAAGATTGCGGCGCCGGCGAGCGCGGTCTGGCAAAGGTAGCAATTTTGCTGGCTGCCATGCCTGGCGGGCGCGGGATCGGAGCCCTGATCCGCGCGCGCGCGGGGCTGCTCATGTCCGTCATCGGAATAGGCGATCTGAATGTTTGGCGAGAGGGGCGTGGCCCAAGGATGGACGTGGGTCTGTACAACAAAGCACTGGATGGCGATCGCCAGCACGCCGAGGAGCGTGAGCCAACGGTTGCGACCCAGTGTGTTGGAAGGGGAACCCACCTTATCCCTCAAGACCACCCGAAATGGAGGCGCATTCGGCCTCGGCGCCTTTTATGACCCTTGTCCGAGGTGTTGCAAAGCGCCAACATGCCATGGCACGGTGAGCGCTCACTTTTGTCGTTCGCCGCCTACGCCGCCGGCAAGATAATCTGAAATGTCGTCCCTTCCGCGCCGGTGCGCATCAGCGCCAGTTCCCCGCCCATGGCGCGGGTGAGTTCGCGGGCGATGGCCAAGCCAAGCCCGGCCCCGCCAGCTTCGGGCGCCGCCGAGACGAACGGTTCGAACAGGCGCGCGCGTAGGTTCTCGGGCACGCCGGGGCCGTGGTCGATAATCTCGATCTGGCAGCGGCCTTCATCGCGGCCGGCGCGGATCCACAAGCTTTTGTCCTTGCGCGCGTGATCTTGCATGGCCCGCGCGGAATTGCGGATCAGATTGACCAGAACACGGTGCAAATGCTCGCTGTCGCCGATGCAGGAAAGGCCGGCCTCGATGTCGTGGCGATAATCGATGGCGCCAAAACCGATCAAGGCGTCGGCGGCGGCTTCTTCCACCGCTTCGGCGACATTGAGCTTTTGCAATTCGGGCGGGGCTTCATCGACGCGGCCGTATTTGAGCGTCGAGGCGGCGAGCCCGGCGGCGCGGGCGATAGTGCGCTCGAGCCGGGGCGCTAATTGCCGCACGGCGGGATCGTCAGATTGGGTCAAACGGTCGGCCACCAATTGCGCCGTAGACAGCATGTTGCGCAGATCGTGGCCGATGCGCGCCACCGCCGCCCCGAGCGCGGCAAGCCGTTCGTTTTGCCTGAGCGCGTTGCGCACTTGTTCGGCCATGTCGGCGGCGGCGCGTTGAGCGCGGCCGATTTCGTCGCCGCGTGTGCTGCGCGGGAAAGCGATCGACACATCCTCCGGCTTGTCGCGAAAGCGCTCGATAGCGCGCGTCAGTTCGAGCATCGGCTGCACGAACGCGGCGGTCAGGGCCGCATACATGAGCGCGCCGGCCGCCATCAAAATCAGCATCGACACCCGTGCGAAACGGCCCGCGAACGCGCCTACCGCGCGCTTGAGCGGCGCTTCGCTCAACATGATTTCGATGAATTCGCCGCTTTCAAAGCGCGGCCGCGCCAGCACAAGCAGCACCCGCCCTGGCGGCGCCAGCAGAGTTTCCAGCGCCCAATTGAAGCGCCGCAAGCCGCTGGAGCGCCGATAATCGTAGGTGACCAAATGCTCGGCCGTCGGCGCATTAGGGTCCTCCAGCAGCAACACCCGCTCGCCTGCGCGCTGCAGGGCAGCCCGCTGCACGCCAGCATTGCTCAACAACTCGTATTCGAGCGATTGCGCCATATCCTGGTCGGGCGAAGCTTCCAGCGCCAGCGCGGCCACTTGCGCCAAATTCATCCGTTCGCGCAGCCAGTTTTCGTGGAAACCAGCCAGCGCCGGGGCGAACACGAACACCTCCCCTGCCAGCACCGCCAATACCGTCAACGCCAACAGCCGGCCGGCCAGGCTGTTGGCGAAGGCCGAAACCCGCGCCAATGGGACGGCCTTGGGCTGTGGATCAAAGGGCGAAGTCATGGAATTTCACACCTAGCAGATTTTCAAACCGAAGCAGGCGCGGGACGTGGCCCGCGACGGCGGGCTCGGCTCGCGACGGAGTCTGGCCGCGGGCCGCCTCACCGCTGGCGGGCCGGGCGGAGAGTTCGGAGGTTTATGTGGTGGCGCTGGGGTTTCGGGGCGTTGCGCCGGCTGCGCCGACCTGACAAAAGTGACGCTGCACCAAGGAGAAGCCAGTGGCGCGTGACGTTTGCGTAATCGTCGTTCATGGCATCAACACCGACAAGCCTGGCTTTTCCGAGCGCTACCAGAAGAAGGTGCTCAAGGCTTTGCCTAAGCCGCTGCGTCAGAACGTGACTTTTAGCGAAGTTTGCTGGGCAGAACATCTGCGCGAGCGCCAGACCCGTTATTTGAATAAGGCTGAACAACAGGGGCTGAAGAAATCAAAATGGCGCAAGCTTGCGGTGCAAGCGCTTGGGGATGCGGCGGCCTATCAAAAGATCAGTTGGGTGAAGAATTCATCCTATTATAGAGTCCAGCGCTGCATCATCGATAAACTTCGCGAACTCGAGACCATGGGAAATTCACGCCCAGTCATCTTCGTCGGACACTCGTTCGGCTGCCACATCATCTCGACGTTCGCTTGGGATGTTCACACCATCAAATCCATGACCCAGGCGGAGATCGACAAAGAGCCGGACGAGGAATGGCGCCAGGTGGCGAACGACATCCGCAATGGGTCGTCGATGGTGCGGCTCGATACCTTCGCCGGCTTTATCACACTCGGCAACAACATGCCGCTGTTCACTTTCGCCTATGGCCCAGAGCGTGTGTTTCCGATCACGCGCCCCCGACGGGCGGGTATACCGCCGGCATTCCCGGGCCCGCTATTGCCTCCGGCGCTATTGAAGCAAGCGCGCTGGGTCAATGTGTTTAGCCCCAACGATCTGCTGGGCTATCCGCTTGAGAGCCTCAACGACGCTTACAAGAACGATCCGCGGATTAAGGACATCCCCCACCACGTCGAGCCGTGGTACTGGCCGAGCCCATGGGACGCGCACGTGAAATATTGGACCAGCCGGCGGGTGGTCCGGGAATCGCGGAACCTGATCCGCGAGGTGATCGAGGCGGCGTGACAGCGCCTTGACGCTCGCGGACCTCTGGGTTAAGCCCCGCGCCTTGTTTTGAGCATCGAGGCGCGCCCGTGAGCACTAAGCGGACCTTTCAGCCAAGCCGGCTCGTGCGCGCACGCCGCCACGGTTTCCGCGCCCGCATGGCCACCAAGGGCGGCCAGAAAGTGCTTTCGCGCCGCAGAGCCAAGGGCCGCAAGCGGCTTTCGGCCTGAGCCTCGCGCCGGCCCGCCGGCACATGACCAAAATCATCCTTCAACGCCTGACCAAACGCCCCCAATTCCTATTCGTTCAGGGCGGAGCGCGGGCGGGAAGGCCGAGCTTGGTGGTCGAGGCGCGCCGGCGGGCGGAATCCGGCCCGGTGGGGCTGGGTTTCACCGCCAGCAAGAAAGTCGGCGGGGCGGTCCAGCGCAATCGGGCCAAGCGGCGCATGCGCGAGGCGGCCCGGCGGCTTTTACCGGAACTGGGGATGGCCGGGGTGGATTATGTCTTGGTGGCCCGTCCGCAAACCGCGCGAGCGCCATGGCCCGCTTTGCTTGACGATCTCGGAAACGCGCTGATAAGGCTCCGCGCCGATCTCGACAAACCCGGCCACAAGCGCCGGTCCCGCGCGCGGGCGAACAAATCCACCGAAAGCGAATAGATCCAGATGCAAAACCCCGGCGGCCCGGCCCCTGGCGAGACCCGCAACGTCTTGATCGCCATCGCGCTTTCAGCCGCGATCCTGTTCGGCTTCGAATTCTTCTACAACGCCCCCCAGCGCGAGGCGGCGCAACAACGCGCCCAGACCGAACAACAGACCCAAGCCCCCCAAGCGCCAGAAGCAAGCGCGCCGCAATCGACAATTCCAGTCTTACGCGAAGCGGCGCTCGCGGCTTCCGCGGACCAACGCGTGGCCATCGACACGCCCGCGCTGGACGGTTCAATTTCGCTGCTGGGCGCACGCATCGACGATCTGAATTTGCGCGGCTACAATCGCAGCATCGATCCCGAGAGCGGCGAAGTCACGCTGCTCTCGCCAATCGCCGCGCAATTCGGCCACGATGCGTTCTTTGGCTGGGAAGTGCGCACTGGATCGGACACGGCCACGCTCGCGGATGCCTCGACGGCGTGGTCGGCGGCGAACGGCGGGGTTTTGACGCCGGCCAAGCCGGTCATATTGAGGCTCTCGGCCGGGCCCAACCTCAATATCGAACGCACGATCACCATCGATGACAATTACATGTTCACCATCACCGACGTGGTGCGCAATGACAGCAATTCGGCGCTCTCCATTCGCCCGTTCGGCGTCGTGCGTCAGAACGGCATGCCCCAGGATTACAGATTCAACGGCATCGTGCATCAAGGCCTGATCGGGGCCTTTGGCCCCAAGAACAGCTTGCACCAGGTCAATTTCGGCGCCGCCGAGAAGCATGCGCGCGAACGCCTAAACGGCCGGGTCGGGGAGAGCGAAAGGATCGAGGAAGAACAAGGCCAAGGCGGCTGGCTCGGCATCACCGACCATTATTGGCTCACCGCCATCGTCCCCAGTCAGGACGAACAGGTATCGACCTATTTCGACAGCCGCCCGGAAAACAACAGCACCGGCTTTCGCGCCGCCTATCGCGGCCAATGGCGCGAAGCGCCCGCCGGCGGCTCGATCACCTACACACAGCGCCTGTTCGCCGGCGCTAAGCGCGTCGCGCTTCTGCAGCAATATCAGAGCGACCTGGTCATTCCCCGCTTCGACAACGCGGTGGATTGGGGCAATTTCTGGTTTTTGACCCGGCCGTTCTTCTTGTGGCTGCTGCACCCGCTGGCGAATTTATTCGCCGCTTGGGGCGTCAGTTTCAATTTCGGCCTAGCGATCTTTTTTTCGACCATTGTCATCAAGGTCTTGTTGTTTCCGCTGGTCTACCAATCGTTCAAGGCGATGGCGAAGATGCGCACTTTGCAGCCGAAGATGAAGGAATTGCAGGAACGCTACGCCGCCGACAAACAGCGCCAACAGCAAGAACTGCTGCGGCTCTACCAGACCGAGAAGATCAATCCGGTTTCGGGCTGCGTGCCGATTCTGTTGCAGATTCCGGTATTCTACGCGCTTTACAAAACCCTGACCGTGACCATCGAAATGCGCCACGCCCCTTTCATCGGCTGGATCAACGATCTCTCCGCGCCCGATCCAACTTCGATCTTCAATCTGTTCGGATTGCTGCCAGCGATCGGCTTTGATTTTCACACCATCCCGCTCATTGGCCTGATCCCGCACCTTGGCGTTTGGCCAATTCTCTACGGGGTTTCGATGTGGGCGCTGCAGGCGCTTTCACCGCCGCCGACCGATCCGGTGCAAGCGCAAGTGTTCCGCTTTCTGCCGATTCTGTTCACCTTCATGTTCGCCAGCTTCGCCGCCGGCATGGTGGTATATTGGACCTGGTCGAACTCACTCTCCATGCTGCAGCAATACGTGATCATGCGCCGGCAAGGGGTGGAGACCCAGTTCGATAAGTTTCTGGCCAAGCGATTTGCACGCAAGCCCGCGGCGGCGGAATAATATTGGCAGTCGGCAGTCGGCAGTCGGCAGTTGGAGGGAGGCTCTCATGGATGAGAGAGCGATCCAGTCCTACCGCGACCTGCGTGTCTGGCGCGAGGCTATGACGCTCGCGGAATTGTGTTACGTGTATACCCGCGCCTTTCCGCGAGAGGAGATGTTCGGGTTGACGGCGCAAATTAGGCGCGCTGGACGTCTGTCCCCGCGATTATCGCTGAGGGCTATGGGCGCGAGAACACCGGCTCGTACACTCAATTTTTGCGTATTGCACAAGGCTCATGCAAGGAGGTCGAAACTCACGCCCTCCTGTCGCAGCGGGTTATCGACCGCGCGGGCGACGCCAATGCGTTGCTGCTGCAGTGCGACGTGGTGGGCAAGATGCTGCATGGATTAATCCGCTCCTTGCAGGGGAAAAACACGTGAACGATTCTGCCAAACCGCCTCCGCTTGCCGATTGCCGATTGCCGGCTGCCGATTTTATCGAAGCCGGGCGCCTCTTGTTTGCCGGGCCGATCGCGTTTGAGCGCGGGGTTCCGGCGATGCAGCATTTGCCCGAGGCGGATGTTCCTGAAGTTGCGTTCGCGGGACGCTCCAATGTCGGTAAATCGAGCCTGGTCAACGCGCTTTGCAACCGCAAAGCCTTGGCGCGGGCCTCCACTGAACCCGGGCGCACGCGCGAATTGAATTTTTTCCGCATGGGTGACCGTCTGCGCTTGGTCGATATGCCTGGCTATGGTTACGCCAAAGCCGGCAAGGCCGACATCGATCGCTGGAACGAACTGACGCGCGATTATTTGCGCGGCCGGCCAACACTGAAGCGCATCATATTGCTGATCGATGCGCGCCATGGCTTGAAACCCCATGACAACACTGTCATGGACGCGCTCGATATTTCAGCTGTGAGTTATCAATTGGTGCTGACCAAGGCCGACAAGGTCAAACCCACTGAAATCGAAACCATGGCCGAGCAAACCAGCGCCGCCATCGTCAAACGCCCGGCCGCGCATCCCAAGATCATCGCAACTTCGGCGCAAACCGGCCAAGGCATCGAGCTGTTGCGGGCTGAGATCGCGGCCTTGGCGGCGCCGGCGGAACCGCCTAAGCAGCGCCCGTGACCAAACTGCCACCAAAGCAGCGCCTCGCGGCGCTCGAAAACGGCCTGACCAAGGCCAAGACGCTGGCCGAGGCGCTGCCGTTTATCCAGATCTACGACCGCGAGATTGTGGTGGTGAAATATGGCGGCCATGCCATGGGCGATGACGAAACCGCCGGCAAATTCGCCGCCGACATTGTGCTGTTGAAGCTGGTGGGCATGCATCCGGTCGTGGTTCACGGCGGAGGGCCGCAAATCAGCCGTATGTTGGAGCGGGCGGGGGTCAAATCTCAATTCGTGGACGGTCTGCGGGTGACTGATTTCGACACCATGGAAGTGGCGGAAATGGTGCTCTCGGGCAGCGTCAACAAAGAACTTGCCCACCAGATCACCTTTGCTGGGCGTGAGGCCGATGTGCGAGGGGTTGGGCTTTCGGGCAAGGACGCGCGTTTGATCACGGTGGAGAAGGCCGTGCGCACGCGCAAGGATCCAGACTCGATGATCGAACAAGCAGTCGATCTCGGCTTCGTCGGCGAGCCTGCGCACGTCGATCCGACCTTGATCCAGGCGCTGATCAACGCGCCCGAGGATTACATCCCGGTGATCGCCCCGATTGGCGTGGCCGCCGATGGCAAGACCTACAACATCAACGCCGACGCCGCCGCCGGCGCGATTGCAAAAGCGCTGTCGGCCAAACGATTCCTGTTGCTGTCCGACGTGCCGGGCGTGCTCGATTCCAGGAATGAACTGATCCAGGAAATGTCGGTCGCCGACGCGCGCGCGGCGATCGCCTCGGGGATGGCGACCGGCGGCATGATTCCGAAACTTGAAACTTGCATCGCGGCGCTGGACAATGGCGTCGAAGCCGCCGTTATTCTCGACGGGCGTACGCCCCACGTTTTGCTGATGGAATTGTTCACCGAACATGGCGCTGGCACGCTTATTCACTGATGCTCTGCGCGCATACAGAAGCGTCGTGCTCCCCCGCAAGGGGGAGCTGTCACGCGGCAGCGTGACTGAGGGGGTAGAGCCAATGCTTGCAAGACCTGCGCTTCCCCCTCCGTCACGCGCTTTGCGCGCGCCACCTCCCCCTAATCGGGGGAGGACAATTTTTTTATCGCTCGTCGCCACAATTCTCGTATTGGCGCTTGCTGTCTTCGGACCAAACAGCGCTGGCGCGCAGCAACAACCTCGCACGGCCAATGGCTGGCAAATCTGCAACGAAACCAGTTTCGTGCTCGACGCCGCCACCGGCCGCCCCGACGGTGGCGCCATCGTCGTGCAAGGCTGGACCCGACTCAGGCCAGGGGAATGCCGGCTGACAGTCAGCGCGCCCCTGGCCAGAGGCACGCACTATCTTTACGCGCGCACCTCCTCGGCCCATCGCGGCGGCCGCCGGCAATGGGGCGGCGATGCACGCTTGTGCGTCGATCCGACGGATTCGTTCACCATTGAAAACCCACCGCAATGCGCGGCGATGAGTTTGGAAGAACGCCGCTTTCGCCGCGTTCAGATTAATAAGCGCGACACTTGGCGCACCTCGTTCGCCGAAGCCCAGCCGTTTACGTTGGCGCGGGCGCGCCAAGCCGGTCTGCAGCGTCTGCTCGACGATGCCGGCTATGACATCCGCGAAGGCCGCCGCGGCGCCGATCCGCGCCGCGTCGCCCAAGCCATCGCGCAGTTTCGCGCTTCCGCGCGGCTCGCGCCCAATGCCGGCGAAGATCAATTGATCGACGCGCTGGAAACCGCCGCGCGCCGCCGCTCGGTTCAGGTTGGGCTCACCTTGTGCAACCGCACCCGCGGGCGGGTCTGGACCGCGGTGGCGCGCCGGCGCGGCGAAGGCTGGGAGAGCCGCGGCTGGTGGGCGCTGAACGCCGGGGGCTGCGTGCGCACCATCGATGAAGTGCTGATCCAGGACGTGTATTTCGTGCATGCGAGCCTCGAAAGCGACGAAGGTCCGCGCTTCCTGGCCGCCGGCGGCGAGCCATTCTGCACCAGCCCGGCGCGCTTTGCCCTGCTCGGCCGTGACCGCTGCGAAAACCGCTATTACGCCACCGCCTTGTTCACCCCCATCGGCGCGCGCGACCGCGACGGCCTGGTGGTCGATTTCGAGGAGCGCGATTTCCTCGAACCCGGCGTGGCGCCGCGGGTCTTGCAAGCGACCGCGCAAGGCGAGCCGGACATCGTCCCAGCGCGCGAAAGCGCCCGGCGCGCGCCGGCGCCGCAAAGCGCGCCCACCCAGGACCGTCCAAACCCACGATGAGACGCAGCGCTCTCGACAGCCGCGACTGGGTGTTCGATCTCGACAATACCCTCTACTCGGCGCCGGCGCTCTACGATTGCATCGGCAAACGCATGATCGCTTACATCGCGAGCGCGCTCGGCGTCGAGCCGGACCAAGCGTTGCAATTGCGCGAGCGCTATTTTCACCTTTATGGCGCAACTATCGCCGGCTTGATCCGTCACCATGCAATCGACGCCCACGACTTTCTTGCGCATGTGCATGATGTCGATTGCTCGGTTCTGGCGCCGGATCCCGAACTCGGCGCGCTGATCGCCGCGCTGCCGGGGCGCAAGATCATTTTCACCAATGGCGGCGGCGGCCATGGCCAGCGTGTGCTGGAGCGATTGGGGTTCGCGGCGGCGTTCGAGGTGGTGTTTGACATCGAGGCGGCGGGCCTGGCCGGCAAACCGCAACCCGAATCCTACCGGCGCCTGATCGCCGCGCACCGGATCGATCCAGCGCGCGCAATGCTGATCGAAGACGCACCGCGCAATCTGGCCCCGGCGCACGAACTCGGGTTCGCGACCGCGCTGGTCGGCGCGGCGGCGCTGCAGCCGCGGCCGGCTTACGTGCATCATTGGGCGATGGATGTGAAAATGTTGCTGTGGGATTGGTTAGCAGGGTGAAACCCACTATCCCCGCAATTGCCGGTTCGGTGGGCGCAGTTGCGTTGTCGCGTTAGGCCACGTAAGTGCGTGCCATGACTGACCTCGCCGCCCGAATCGAAGCCGCCTGGGCGCGGCGCGGGAGTTTGTCGCCGCGGAGCAATGGGGCTGATGTCGAGGCAATCGAAGCGGCGCTCGATTTGCTGGATTCCGGCCAAGCCCGGGTAGCCAGCCGCGGCGACGACGGGCGCTGGATTACCCAGCAATGGCTGAAGCAGGCGGTGCTGCTCTCCTTCCGCATCAGCGCCAACCAGCTGATCGACGGCGCTGCTGGGGGCGCTTCGTGGTGGGATAAAATCCCCTCCAAATTCGCCGGCTGGAGCGAAAACGATTTCGCGACGGCCGGCTTTCGCGCCGTGCCGGGCGCGATCGTGCGGCACGGCGCTCATATCGGCAAGAACGTCGTGCTGATGCCCTCGTTCGTGAACATCGGCGCGTTTGTCGATGAAGGAAGTATGATCGACACTTGGTGTACAATCGGCTCGTGCGCGCAGATCGGCAAGAACGTGCACATCTCCGGCGGCGTTGGCATTGGCGGCGTGCTCGAGCCCTTGCAAGCGGGCCCCACCATTATCGAGGACGATTGCTTTATCGGCGCGCGCTCGGAGGTGGCCGAGGGCGTGATCGTGCGCCAAGGCGCGGTGCTGGCGATGGGCACATTCCTTTCGCAATCGACCAAGATCGTCGATCGCGAAACCGGCGCGATCACACGCGGCGAAGTGCCGGCTTATGCGGTGATCGTGCCCGGCGCGCTGCCCGACCCGAACGGCGGGCCGAGCCTCGCGTGCGCGGTGATCGTCAAGCGCGTCGATGCGCGGACGCGCGCGAAGACCGGAATCAATGAATTGCTCAGGGAGTGATGGCGCAGGTCACCTCTCTCCTTTGGGCGAGAGGTCGCCCCGGATTTGTCCGGGGCGGATGAGGGGAGGAAACGCTAGGCTTGCGTTGTTTGCCGCCCCCCCTCATCCGGCGCTTCGCGCCACCTTCTCCTCCCGCACGGGGAAGAAGGGACACTCTATTCCAAATCGAGTCTCGATGGCCTATGTCGTGATTTCCATGGGGCGGCGCGGAGTTTCGTTCTTACTCACATGAGCGCCGATCCCCTCCCCCTCGCGCAAGCGCTGATGCGCTGCCCCTCCATTACGCCGAACGAAGCGGGCGCCCTGGATGTGGCCGAAGCGGCGCTGGCGGGGCTTGGATTTAAGGTAAAGCGCGCCAAGTTTGGGATCGTCGATAATCTCTATGCGCGTTTCGGCGAGGCGCGGCCGAATTTTTGCTTTGCGGGACATGTCGATGTGGTGCCGCCGGGGCAAGGCTGGTCGAGCGACCCGTTCGCGGCAGAGATCCGCGATGGGATCTTGTACGGGCGCGGCGCGGCCGACATGAAGACCGCGATCGCGGCGATGATCGCGGGATGCGAAAATTATTTACGCGGTGATAAACTCAAAGGCTCGATCTCGTTCCTGCTCACTTGCGACGAAGAAGGCCCGGCGACCGATGGCAGCAAGGCGATGCTGGCGGCGCTGGCGGGGCAGGGCGAGATTCTCGACCATTGCCTGGTCGGCGAACCCACCAGCGAAGCGCGCGTCGGCGATGTGATCAAGAACGGCCGCCGCGGCAGCCTCAATGTCGTCATCGACATGGAGGGCAAGCAGGGCCATGTCGCCTACCCCGCGCGCGCGGTAAACCCGGTGACGCCGTTGCTGGAAACGCTGAGCGCGCTGAAAGCGCGGCGTTTGGATGAGGGCGCGCCGGGCTTCGATGCCTCGAACCTCGAAGTCACCAGCATCGATGTCGGCAATTCGGCCCACAATGTCATTCCCGCCCGCGCCGGCGCGAAACTCAACATCCGCTTCAACACGCACCACAGCGGCGAGGGTTTGTTCGCATGGGTGCGGGAAACCGCCGAGCGCGCCGCCGAGCGTGCGGGCGCTTCATGCGAACTGCGCATCGCCTCGCAGAGCGTGGCGTTCTACACCGCGCCTGGGCCGTTCACCGATTTGATCGCCGCCGCCGTGCGCGAAAGCTTTGGGGCCGCGCCCGCGCTCGCCACCACCGGAGGCACCTCGGACGCGCGCTTCATCAAGGATTATTGCCCGGTCGCCGAACTCGGCCTGTGCAATTTCAGCGCCCACATGGTGGATGAACATTGCGCGGTGGAAGACGTGCGAAAGCTGGCGCATTGCTATGAAGCGGTGCTGGTGAAGTATTTTGGGGCGTGATTACAAATCACGCGAACACTTCGAACAGCCCCGCGGCCCCCATGCCGCCGCCGACGCACATGGTCACCATTGCGAACTTGGCCTTGCGCCGGCGCCCTTCCATCAGCGCGTGGCCGACCAGACGCGCGCCGGTCATCCCGAACGGGTGCCCGATCGCGATCGAGCCGCCATTGACGTTGTATTTCTCCGGATCGATGCCGAGTTTGTCGCGTGAGTAGAGGCACTGGCTGGCGAAGGCTTCGTTCAATTCCCAAAGATCGATGTCGGCGACCTTGAGGCCTTGGCGCTCCAGCAAGCGCGGCACGGCGAATACAGGGCCGATGCCCATTTCATCGGGATTGCAGCCGGCGACCGCGAAACCCTTGAACAAGCCCAGCGGCGCGAGGCCCCGCCGCTCGGCTTCTTTTTCGTCCATCAGCACCAACGCGGCCGCGCCATCGGACAATTGGCTGGCATTGCCGGCGGTGACGAAATTTCCGGGACCGCGCACCGGTTCGAGCTTGGCCAAGCCTTCCAGCGTGGTGTCGGGTCGGTTGCAATCGTCACGGTCGACCAAGGCGTCGACGATGCTTTCGGCTTTGGTTTCCTTGTCGATCCTCTTCATCTTGGTTTTCATCGCGACGATTTCGTCGTTGAGCACGCCCGACGCTTGCGCCGCGGCGATGCGCTGTTGCGAGCGCAACGAATATTCGTCTTGGTAATCGCGCGCGATAGTGTAGCGCTTGGCGACGATATCGGCGGTCTCGATCATCGACATCCACAGATCCGGCCGGATTTGCATCAATCTCTCTTCGGTGAAGCGATGGCGATTCATATGGCCGCCCATCTGCACCAGCGAAATCGATTCGACGCCCCCCCCGATTGCGGCGTTGGCGCCCTCGTGCATGATGTAGTGCGAGGCTTGCGCGATCGCCTGCAGACCGGAAGAGCAGAAGCGGTTGACCGTGGTTCCAGCGGTGGTCACCGGCAGGCCGGCCCAAATCGCGGCTTGGCGAGCGACGTTGTGACCGGTGGCGCCCTCGGGTCCGCCACAACCCAACACCACGTCCTCGATCTCGTCTGGCTCGAGCTTCGCGCGCGCCACCGCATGCTGGATGCAATGGCCGGCCATCGCCGCCCCGTGGGTGTCGTTGAAACCGCCGCGGCCGGATTTGGAAAGACCGGTGCGGGCATAGGAGACGATAACGGCGCGGCGCATGGGGCGTTCTCCTTGATGTCGCGCCGCACAATAATCGGCTCGGCGCAGGCGCGAAAGCCCTACCCCACGTCAGCCAACTCGCGAGTGCAAACTGTTTATGGTGCGCCGGGCCCGCCGTGGGGGTTGATGCCGGTGAATTCGGACAAGCTTGCGCCCGATGCCGCCGCCGGCGCGCCGCCGCCTTGGGTGAAAATGCCGCGTCCGCGATCCTGGATCCATTTGGCGATGTCTTCCGACATCACGCCCGCGACAATGCCCACCAAAGACACCGTGAACGGATTGAGCGTCGAGGAAGTGGTCGCTTGCTGCACCGAGGAGGCAATCGAGAAGCCCGCGATCGCCGCGTTCGCCAGCACGTAGAAAGCTAGCGCCGCGCACATGCCGAAAATCAGCCGCACCACGATTTCGGCCATGGTCACCGGCTGGGGGCGATTGAGGTAGGCGGGAAACAGATAAAGCAGCGAGCCCAGCGCACCCATCAACAACACCAGACCGGTTGACAGCAACGCCGGATGGCCTTGGGCGAGAAACGCGCTGATGCCAAGCGGGCTTAGATTTTTCAACGCATAAGCTTCACCGCGTACGCGCGCATAATACTCGTAATCGGGCACCACGCTTTGTTGCAGGGCGAAGACACGGCGGTTCGATTCGGCCACCTGCCCGCCGACCAGACGCTGGCGCGCAACCAATTCCGCACGCTCGCCGCTGCGGTCGTCGAGCTCTCCCTCTTGGCTGGCCAATTGCCGCACTTGCGTGCGTAGCGCGGCGACTGCTTGTTGATCTGCCGGCGCCAAACCGGAGCGGCCCACGAGTGTGTTGATCCGTTGTGACAGCCCTTGTGCGCTCATGTCGGCGGCGGCGCTCTCGGCGGTCTGCACGCCAGCGCGCGTTTCGACGCCGGCGATGGCGCCGACCATGGCGGCGCGCGCTTCGTTGGCCGCCGCTTCCGCGCTCTGCACGCCATTGTCGAGATTGGCGATCTGTTGGTCGATCTCCAGCAGCTCGCCGCGCGGCCCCGCGGATTCGGTTTCAATCTGCCTGACTTGCTGGTCGGCCTGCTCCAATTGCGCGAACGAGATCAGCCCGTTGGTCGATGGCGAAACCTGCGCCACGCCGAATTGGAAATCGCGCGAACTGAACACCAGCGCGCTCATGGCAAGCACGGCGACCATCGCCAAAGCCAGCACCAAGCCCACCGCGAATTTGTAAAAGGTCATGGCCGACCACCCCTCTGGTTTGTCCCAATGCGCCGCACCCGCCAGCGCGCACCGCCTATCTAGCGCGGAATTCGATCATGTTGAAATGGTCGCGCTTATCCTTCTCCCTCTAAGGGAGAAGGATAATTTCACCACGCTTTCCGTTACGTAAATTATAACTGATAAATATTTGGTGATGTCTTCAATTATATCTTGTCAACATCCCTGCGCCGGGGCAGACTCCGCGTCGCGCTCCTCCCCATTAGCGTGACCAACAGGAGAATTTAATGACCGCAGTAAAATCGATCCTCTTCGCCGCGCTCGCCAGCGTCGCCTTTGCAGGCCCCGCTTTCGCCCGCGACCCGGTTTTCACCGTAAAGCTCGAGGCCCCGCTCGCCGAACAGACCCGCGTTATCGCGCAAAACGCGATCTGGACCTGTGAAGGCGACACTTGCCTGGCGCGTCCGAACCATGCCTCCAATGTGCGCTCGTGCCGTCAGTTCGTGCGCGAGGCCGGCGCCCGCGTCAGCGCTTACGGTCCCGAAGGCGACCAATTGACGGCAGATGAAATCGCCCGCTGCAACGGCGACGCCGGCGCCAGCCAACAAGCCCGCAACTAAGCACCTCGGTCCGAACCCATCCCCGGCACTCCGCGCAAGCGGCGGCGCCGGGGATGGGCGGATTTCGTACACACGGGCGCCACGCGACCTGAAGGCCGATATCGGCGCCATGCCGACCCGCCGGGATGAGCCTGCCCACCTCACGCTCATCGCCGCTTGCAGTCATTGCTTGCAGTGCAGCAGCGCTTGGTCGTGAAGCAAGTGCTTGCGCACCTTGCCGGATGCGGTGCGAGGAAACTCAGCGACCAATACAAACGCTCTTGGAACCTTGTAGGCGGCGAGGTTAGCACGACAATGGCGTTCAAGCTCGGATAGCTCGGGCGCCGGCGTTTCGGGTCGAACCAACACGAAGGCGTGGCCGACTTCGCCCCATTGAGCGTCGGGGACTCCGATGATTGCGGCCTCCAGCACGCCGGGATGGCGGGCGAGCACGTTTTCGACCTCTGCCGGGTACACATTCTCGCCGCCCGAGATGTACATCTCTTTGATCCGTCCCACGACCTGATAGCGGCCCTCGCTGTCGCAGCGGGCGAGATCGCCGCTTCTAAGCCAGCCATCGGCGGTAAACGCATTTGCGGTTTCTTCCGGCTTGTTCCAATAGCCGGGCGTGAGACCGGGCCCACGCATCCAGATCTCGCCGGTCTCGCCCGCGCCAACTTCGCGGCCTTGCAGATCGACGATGCGCGCTTCCAGCAGCATTTGCGGCTTGCCCACCGAACCGATGTGCGCAAGCGCATCTTCGGGCGCGGCGATAAACGCGGTGGGCCCGGTTTCGGTCATGCCGTAGCCGTTGCATACGGCCGCGCCCTTGGCGGCGAAACGCTCGACCAGCACATCCGGCAAAGGCGCCCCCCCGCAGCCCCAGGCGCGCACGCGCGAGAGGTCGGTTTCCTCAAAGCGTGGATGCAGCGCGAGTTGCTGATACACAGCGGGCACCGCGAAGAAGGCATCCAGCCGCGCCGCGATTTCCAAGGTGCGCCCAGCATCGAAATTCGGCAGCACCGTCACGGTTCCGCCAGCGATCAGCACCGGCATGGTCAGCAACTGAATCCCCGCCGTGTGGAACAGCGGCAGGAAATTGAGCGTGCGGTCGCCCGCGCGGAGGCCGAATGCTTGGGTCGCGTGGAACGCGTTCACCGCCGCCATTTGGTAGGTCTGGATCACGGCCTTCGGTTGGCCGGTCGTACCGGACGTGTACAGCAGCGTCCAAATCGCCTCGCCCGACCAACGCGCATCAGTTTGGGCGGGTGATGCCGCGTCCAGCCGCGCTTGGTAATCGACGTCCAACGCAAGTGTCCGCAAACCTGGATGTTTCAGAGCGCCCGCGATTTCCGTGTCTTCCGCGCCGAAAACCAACACGCGCGGCGTGCAATCGTCCAGCAATGGCGCGAGTTCCGCCGCCGGCGCGCGCCAGTTGAGCGGCACAAGGATGGCGCCGAGCTTGGCGCAGGCGAATATCGCTTCGAAGAATTCAATGCGGTTGCGACAGAGAATAGCGACGCGGTCCCTCCGTGTGACGCCGAGCAAAGCAAACACGCCGGCGCAGCGCGCGCTGCGATCCTCAAGCTCGGCGTAAGTGACCCGGCGTCCGCTCAGCCCGTCCTCGAACGCGGTGCGATGCGGGGTCAACCCAGCCCGCTTGGCGGTGATGTCGATGAGGCCGAAACCCATGGCTTCCTCCCCACATGCGCGCCTCCATGTCTTAAGACGCGTCACCATTCTTGGCCCGCGGCGCGAGCCCGTTGATCATCAGATCCGCCGCCGCTTCGGAGATGGCGGCGAGGTCGGCATCGTCCTGCCAAATCCCGTAGCGCAATCCCAGAAAAGTCGAAGCGCCCATCAGCGCCCACACCCGCGCTTCGGCGTCGCCCTTGCTGATCTCGCCGCGCGCGGTCGCTTGCGTCAATTGCTGGCGATAGGCTTCCGAGAACACGTGGTAATACTCCCGATAGGCTTCCGGCGCGACGAATTGCGCCTCCATGACGATGCGGTAGAGCGATTTGTGCGTGCGCACGAATTCCAAATAAGCGCGAATGCCGAGGCGCTCGGCTTCGATGCGGTTGGGGGCGTCCTTCACGCTTTCGCTTAAGGCATGGCGGGTGCGTGCGCCCATGTCGGCGACCAGCGCCCGGAACACTTCTTCCTTGCTCTTGAAGTAGACGTAGAAGGTGCCAAGGCCGACCCCGGCGCGCTGGGTGATGTGGCTGATGGCGGCGTCGTGAAAGCCGCGTGCGCCAAATTCCTCGCCCGCCGCGTCCAGCAGCTTGCGCAGCGTCCGCCGGCCTCGCTCGGTTTTGGGACCGGTCGACTGGTTCGGACCTGCCTCCGCCATACTTGAATGTTGACTCATGTTTCAAGTATCCGCTAAAGTGCCTTGTAAGACAAGGACAAGTCGGACCGAGAAACGGTCCGAATGGGGGAAATCCGGTTATGCCGGCGTGCGTTTTGCCAGATGGGGCCTCTATGGCCTACGCCGACGAAGGCGCGGGCGCACCCATTTTACTGGTGCATGGCTGGGCCGCGCATCGCGATTTCTTCCGGGACTTGCGCCAACGGCTGGCGCGGTCGCACCGCGTGCTCACGCCCACTTTGCGCGGCCATCCAGGCGTCGGCCAAGGCAGCGCGCCGCTGACCATCGAGACGCTGGCGGAGGACATCGTTCATTTCGCAGACCGGCTGGATCTCCGGGGCGTTGCGGCGCTCGGCTGGTCGATGGGAGCGATGGCGCTGTGGGCCGCCGCGCCGAGGCTGGGCGCGCGGCTTGAGCGGCTCATCGTCGAAGACATGTCGCCGCGGCTCGTGAACGATACAGATTGGCGCTGCGGCCTCGCCGGCGGCTATGGCGCGAGCGACGTCGCTGTCACCATGAATGAAATCAAGGCTGACTGGCCCGCCTACGTGTCACGATTTGCCCCGCGCATGTTCGCCGCCGGCGTGCGCGCGGAGCGGCCGGAGCTTGTCGACTGGGCGGCGGCGGAAATGTCGAAGGCGAGTTCAGCATCGATGGCGTCCTTGTGGGCCTCGATGGCGGCGCAGGATTTTCGCGACGCGCTCACGCGCATCGCTCAGCCAATGCTGGTGATCCACGGCGCCGAGAGCCAAATTTATCCCGACGGCGCGACCAGATTCGTCGCCAATGCCGCCCCCAACGCAGAGCACGTCGTCATATCCGGCGCCGGCCACGTGCCACATCTGGAAGCGCCGGAGGCATTTTTTCACCATGTCGAGGATTTCGTCCGCACCACGCGGCGGCCCGAATTAAAGAGCGGAGGAGCAATATCATGAAGCGGTTTGGCGATCCGGCGCGGTTAGCGCTGTTACTGGCGAGTGTTTGCGCGGCGCCGTTTGCGCTTTGTGCGCCGGCGATGGCGCAAGAGGCGGCGGACGATGAAATCATCGTCACCGCGCGGCGCACGGAGGAACGTCTGCAAGATGTTCCCGCTTCTGTCTCGGCGTTCTCCGAAGAGCGCATGGCTCAATTGGGCGCGACCGATTCCACCGGCCTGCAAGGGGCGGTGCCGAACCTCAACATCGTGCAAGGCCGTGGTTCTTCCAACGCCACCAACATTTACATTCGCGGCGTCGGTCAGCCCGACGCGCTGCAGACCTTCGACCCTGCGGTCGGCTTTTATGTCGATGACGTTTATTATTCCCGTATCCGCGGCACCCAGCTCGAATTGTTCGACATCGAGCGCGTCGAAGTTCTGCGCGGCCCGCAAGGCACGCTCTATGGCCGGAACACGATTGGCGGTGCTTTCAAAGTCATCACCCGCCGGCCAGGCCAGGACCCGCATGGCCTGTTCCAGGTGACGGTCGGCGATTATGGCCTCTTGGAAGGCCGCGTCGCCGGCTCCGGTCCGCTCTCGGACACGCTCGCGGGCGGCATCGCGCTGTTCGGCGCGTCGCGCGACGGTTACGTGACCAACCCTGTCACCGGCGAGGACTATAATGACCGCAATGTCGGCGGCGGCCGCGTGCAATTGGCTTGGGATCCGACGAACAATTTCAGCGTCGATTTCGCCGGCGATTTCGCCGAAGAGAACAACGCCCTCGTGCTGGGCCAGCCGGTCAACACGCTGACCACTCTGTTCGGCGTGCCGATCCTGGTGCTGCCGGCAATTGTCCCGGAATTCAAGTTCACCGCCACGCCCACGCCGGGCCTGCCAAACTCAACCGCGATGACGCATTCAGGTTGGTCCGCCAACGCCACCTGGGAAGTCAGCGACGCGTTTTCGCTCCGCTCGATCACCGCGCATCGCAATCTCGACAACACCGACTATGTCGATATCGACGCTACGATCCGCGAGACCGGCGATGTGCTTGTCGATGTTGAACAACAGCAATTCAGCCAAGAGCTGCAAGCCATCTATGAAGCTGACCGTCTGACCTTCGTCGGCGGCCTTTATTATCTGAACGAAGATATTGAGTCACATCAGGAAGCCTTCGCGGATGACCTCTTGACCGGGCCGGGGGGCTTTACATTCCGGCGCACCGTCGATGACGCGCTGGAAACGACCAGCTGGGCGGGATACGCAAACGTAAATTTCGCCTTGACCGATCGGCTCAATGTCGCCGCGGGCGTGCGCTACACCGAGGAGGAGAAGGACTATGCGCGATCGACTTCGACCTTCTCGTCCTTCCCCGGCTTCACGCTCAACCCGGCGTTCGCTTTCGCGATCAACAATATCTGGACCGACACTTCTCCCATGGCCTCAGTCGATTTCCGGGCCACGGAGAACATTCTCTTTTATGCCCGGGCCGCGCGCGGCTATAAGTCCGGCGGCTTCAATGGCCGCGCCAACAATCCCGGCGAACAGGCGCCCTATGAGCCCGAGACGCTGGATTCCTATGAACTAGGGATCAAGTCCGATTGGCTAGATAACCGCCTGCTCGCCAATTTCACGGTCTTCAGCAATGATTACACGGATTTCCAAGCGCGCGTGTCGGGCCTGACCATCGATCCTGGCACCGGTTTGCCGAGCCCGGAACTGACGGTGCTCAATGCCGGTTCGCTGGACATACGCGGCGCTGAACTGGAACTGCTGTTTAGCCCCATCGATGCGCTGCGGCTTGATGCGCAGGTCGGCTATCTGGACGCATCGTATGGCGAGTTCGCGGATGTTCGCTTCGCCGCCTTTGGCGGCAGCCGCGCATTCCAAGAGCCGGCGTTCTCACCGGAATGGACCTCTCGTGTCGGCGGCGCCTATGAATTTGATCTGGGCGAGGCCGGCTCGCTTACGCTCAATGCCTCCGCGCGCTACCGCTCGCGCATGGCGCTGGCCGTGGACAACACCTTTACCAATTCAAGCGTCCAGATCGCGGGCATGTTCCAGGACGCCTATTGGCTCTATGACGCCAACCTCACTTGGCAAGCAAACGACATCGTCAGCATCGCGCTGCAGGGCCGCAATTTGAGCGATGAAGTATATAGAACCGACGCTCAGGAATTCTCCTCGGTCGGCGCCATCCGGACCGTCTATTATGGCGCGCCGCAGACGGCGAGTGTCGTGTTCACGGCGCGTTACTAGGAACTCCCCCTAGGCGGCGGCGCGCAATCCTATGATGCGCGCCACCGTCGATTTTTCACTGCCCATGACCGAAGCCGCCTCCGCCCAAGCCGCGCAACCGGTAAGCACTCACCGCTATTTGGCGCTGGGCCTGCTGTTCCTGGTCTATGCCTTCAACTTCATCGACCGCCAGATTCTCGGCATTCTGGTTCCGGCGATCAAAGCCGACCTCAATTTCACCGACACCGAACTCGGCTGGCTGGGCGGACCGGCGTTTGCGATCTTTTACACTGCGCTCGGGGTTCCCATTGCTTGGCTCGCCGATCGTTCGAGCCGCACTTGGATCATGACTATCGCACTGGTGGCTTGGAGCGGCTTTACCGCAGCGTGCGGGTGCGTCGCTAATTTTACGCAATTGTTCCTCGCCCGGCTTGGCGTCGGCGTCGGCGAAGCAGGCGGCGTCGCGCCGGCCTATTCCCTGATCTCCGACTATTTCCCGCCAAATAAACGCGCCCGCGCGCTGGCGGTGTTTTCGTTTGGCATTCCGATCGGCAGCGCTGCGGGCATCCTGATCGGCGGACTGATCGCTAGCCGGCTCGATTGGCGCATTGCCTTTATTGTGGTGGGGCTCGCCGGCATCGCGCTCGCGCCATTCTTTCGCTTACTCGTGCGCGAACCAACCCGTGGACGCTATGATTTCGCGCCCATGACGGCAAGCAAGGCGTCAATGCTTGACGTGGCGCGAGTGCTCGCAGCAAAGCCCAGCTATTGGCTGCTCTCGTTTGGCGCCGCTTCCTCCTCGATCATGGGCTACGGGCTTTTCTTCTGGATGCCGAGTTTCCTGATCCGGTCGTTTGATTTTGGCCTGGAACAGGTCTCCTTCTTCTACGGCTCGCTCCTGTTGTTCGGGGGCGTCGCGGGGGTATGGCTCGGCGGCGCACTCGCCGATACGATGGGCAAGACCAAGCGTTCGCGCTACGCGCTGATCCCTGCCGCGGCCTTCGTGCTAACACTGCCTTGTTACGTGCTGGGGATGTTGTCATCCTCGCCTGTGTTGGCGTTCCTGCTGTTCCTGCCGCCGACAGCGCTGGGGCTCATGTGGCTTGGCCCGGTCATCACCGCCATGCAGCATCTCGCGCCCGCACACATGCGCACCACGGCCTCGGCGTTGTTCTTGTTCATCAACAATCTGATCGGGCTCGGCCTCGGAAGTTTGCTGATCGGCGCCGTGTCCGACGCGCTCGCCGCGCAATTCGGCGAGCAATCGCTGCGCTATTCGATCCTGGCGGGAACCGGATTCTATGTCGTCGCCGCGCTGCTGATGCTGGCTGCGTCGCGCACGCTGGCGCGCGACTGGACCGATTAGGCCAACACTCAGCGCGCCATGAATTCCTCCACCTCCGCTTGGAAGCGCGCTGGCTGGTCAATCATGATGTAATGATTGGACTCTTGAATCTTCTTGAGGCGCACATTTGGCAGATCGGCGAAAGCGGCCAAATAAAAGCCATCCATCTGCTCGGCGCTGATGGGCAAGTTCGGCGGATAGACATAGAGCACCGTCGTCGGCGCATTGATGCGCGCCAGTTCGGGGCGCAGATCGGTCACGATCAATTCGTGGAACGCATTGGCGACCACATGCGGATCGCTCTCGCGCGCGTGCCTGAGCAGCATCAGGCGTGCGGCGTCAGAGCGCGTCATGCTTGAGATTCTTTGTTCGGTCATCGGCGAAATCTGCCCGGGCTGAACGCCGTACATCGTGGCGCGCATTTGGTCCGCCGTTGGGCGGATGCTTTCGGGGGCGGTCCCTGGCGGGCCAAACATCGCGCCCAGGAATGGCAGCATGTCCACCACCATGAGCCGCGAGAGCGCGTTCGGATGGCGCGCCGCCAGCATCATGCCAATCGTGCCGCCCATCGAATGACCGATGATTGCCGAGCGATCCAGCCGCGCCTCCCCAATGTAGCGCGCGATCTCCTCGGCCACCGGCGCGGCGACCTGCCCCTCGGCATTGCCGCCGGCGGGGAAGCCGGCAAAGCCATTTACCTGCACGAGATGGAAGCGATAACGCCCTTCGAGCGCGGCGACCGCATCGTTCCAAACATCGCGATGCGATGTCATGCCAGGAATAAGGATCACATCAGGGCCCGCGCCGCGCGTGACGACGCTGATGCGCGCGGAGGTGAAAGCGCTCTGCGCCGCCAGAATTGGCCCCTCGCTCACCGCATTATTGGCGCCGCACCCCATTAAGAGCAGCGCTCCTAGCGACAATCCGCCAATGACAAGTCCACGCCGATCCATTCTCTCCTCCATGCCCCGCCGTACCGCCGAACCGACTGCAAATCGAGGCGCACCGCAAACCAATATAAGTAGCCCATGTGGGCTCTCGGGGCGAGATTTTTTTCGGTGTGCTTCGCGATCCCTTCGTGTCAAAGATGCGCAATGCTGCTCAGCGGACAAGCAAACCGAGCGGCCGAGCCACGCCTGAAAAGCAGACGCGACGCTGCCGTTGCCCGAGATCGCCCTTCCCCGAAACGGACACACACGAAGAGCGGCCGCATGCCGGAGGATTAGCCTGCGCTTAGGAAACAGCCCTAGCCTCCTTGAATGCCTTTAGCGCGTGCTCAAGTTCGTCCCGCGTGTGCGCTGCTGACATCTGTGTCCGGATTCGCGCCTTGCCCTTCGGCACCACCGGATATGAGAACGCGATCACATAAACTCCGCGCTCAAGTAAGGCCTGCGCCAGCGCCGCCGCCGATTTCGCGTCATACAGCATCACTGGCATGATCGGGTGCTCGCCCGGGAGCAGGTCAAAACCCGCAGCCGTGAGCCCATCGCGGAAAAACTGCATGTTATCGCGAAGCCGCGCGCGCGCGTCATCACCGCGCGCCGCAAGCTCCACAGCCTTCATTGCGCCGGAAACAATCATCGGCGGCAACGTGTTGGAGAACAGATATGGACGCGAACGCTGGCGCAACAATTCGACGATCTCTTTCTTGCCGCCGGTGAAGCCGCCGCTGGCGCCGCCCAGCGCTTTGCCAAGCGTGCTGGTGAGCACGTCGATGCGGCCGATGCAGTTACGATCCTCTGCGGCGCCGCGCCCGCCAGCGCCGACGATCCCAGTCGCATGGCTGTCATCCACATGCACCAGCGCGTTGTAACGGTCAGCCAGATCGCAAATTTTATCGAGCTGCGCGATGACACCGTCCATGGAGAAGACGCCATCCGTAGAGATGAGCTTGAAGCGCGCGCCAGCGGCATCCGCTGTCTTCAGCTGCGCTTCGAGATCGGACATATCGTTATTCTTGTACCGATAGCGTTGCGCCTTGCAGAGCCGGATCCCGTCGATGATTGAGGCGTGGTTGAGTTCATCGGAAATGACCGCATCCTCGGCGCCGAGCAGCGTTTCGAATAATCCGCCATTGGCATCGAAGCACGACGGATAAAGGATCGTATCCTCGAGCTGCAGCCACGTAGACAGCTGCGCTTCCAACTGCTTGTGGATCGACTGCGTGCCGCAGATGAAGCGCACCGAGGCCATCCCGTAGCCCCAGCGGTCGAGCCCCTCGTGCGCAGCGGCGCGGACTCGTGGGTCTTGCGCGAGACCGAGATAATTGTTTGCGCAGAGATTGATCAGCGGTCCGCCGTTCGCGACTGCGACCTCGGCGCCTTGCGGCGTTCCAATGACGCGTTCCTCTTTGTAGAAACCCGCTGCGCGAATGGCTTTGATCTCGCGGTCGAGATGCTCTTGGAACGCGCCGTACATGTATGACCTCGTTTGCTTGAGCACGGTTACTCCCAGCGCAGTACGACTTTTCCGGATTTGCCTTCAAGCATTGTCTCAAAGCCGTATTCAAATTCCTCAACGGGAAGCCGATGGGTGATGATTGGCAACAGGTTGAGCCCGGACTGAATCAACGCGGTCATCTTGTACCATGTCTCGAAGATCTCGCGTCCGTAGATGCCCTTGATCGTGAGCATGTTGAATACAACCTTGTTCCAGTCGATGAAGACTTCGCCAGCGGGAATACCGAGCATCGAAATCTTGGCGCCGTGGGACATGTTGTCGATCATGTCGGAAAAGGCGCTTGGCGCGCCGGACACTTCCAGGCCGACGTCGAAGCCTTCGGTCATTCCGAGCTCCTTTTGAACGTCGCCGAGCGTTTCCTTCGACACGTTCACCGTTCGCGTCGCGCCGAGCTTCTCAGCCAGCGCCAGGCGATAATCGTTCACGTCCGTGATGACCACGTGACGCGCCCCGACGTGGCGCGCGATCCCCGCCGCCATCGCGCCGATCGGCCCCGCGCCCGTGATCAATACGTCTTCGCCTATCATGTCCCATTGCAGTGCGGTGTGGGTGGCGTTGCCGAATGGATCGAAGATCGCGGCGATATCAAGATCGATGCCGTCGGCGTGGCGCCAAACGTTGGCGTTCGGGAGCACGATGTATTCGGCGAAAGCGCCCGGACGGTTGACGCCAACGCCGCTGGTGTGCGGGCAGAGATGCCGCCGCCCAGCCATGCAATTTCGGCAACGGCCGCAAACAACGTGCCCCTCGCCGGACACGATCATGCCTGGCTTGTAGTCGTTCACATTGGCGCCGACCTCGACGATCTCGCCCACGAACTCGTGTCCGACCACCATCGGCACTGGGATCGTCTTTTGCGCCCAATCGTCCCATTTGTAGATGTGAATATCGGTGCCGCAGATCGCCGTTCGCTTGACGCGAATTTTGACGTCATTCGGCCCCGCCTCAGGTTCCCGCACATCCTCAAGCCAAAGACCGCGGGCGGCCTTTCGTTTCACCAGCGCCTTCAAGAAACCTCCTCGGCGCGGCTTCGCGCCCACAAGCTCGTGTCATTTGCGTCTAATATTGCGTATAAAGGCCATCGACAAGTCACAAGCCGGAACCGACCAGAGTATCGCCATGCCTCGCCTTTGAGTTCACGATCCTCACCGCTGCCCGAAGAGGCGAGACGCTCGGCGCGCGCTGGCGCGAGATCGACCTGAACGCCGCGATCTGGACCGTTCCTGCTGAGCGGATGAAAGCTGGCCGCCCCCACCGTGTACCGCTCTCCTCCCAAGCTATTGCGGTTCTCCGCAGACTTGATCGCGGTAGTCCAGACGACCTTGTCTTTCCGGGGCGTGGCCAAAACAAACCGCTGTCGAGCATGGTGTTCCTAATGACCCTGCGCCGCATGGGGCGATCAGACCTCACCGCGCACGGATTTCGCTCGTCGTTCCGGGATTGGGTTGCGGAATGCACCGACTACCCGAACGAAGTGGCGGAAGCGGCCTTGGCCCATGTCGTTGGCGACCGAACCGAGGCCGCCTATCGGCGCGGCGACCTGTTTGAAAAGAGACGAAGGCTGATGCAGGACTGGGCGGACTACGCCATTGGCGGGACGGTCGCCGCAATTAGGCGGCAAGCGTAGATGCCGACGAAGATCGAGCCTAAGATAGCGGACCTCAGGGAATACGAAGCGGCGCGGAGTCGCCTGAAGCAGTGCTTTGAAGATCACGGCGCCACACCTGACGGCGCTTCGGCGAAAAACAGAAAAACCGGGATGGCGACGGCGCCAAGCATCATTTGGTGGTACCCGGCGTTGGCTAAAGTCTCGATGCGGTTGGGCGACCAAGCGGCCGTGCGGAGCCGCTCTTTGAGCTCTTGGGCCCACGTCCCTCAAACCGCGCCTCCCGCCAGATGACCTGTTGAGGGAGATATGCTCAGCGCCATTCGCGCTCGTGCGTTCATGACAATAATACCTCCATTTGTCATCTGACAAGCGCCTAGCATGATGCGCCGACCATCATTATTGATGCCGGAGCACGAGGCGCCTGCCCCCGGGAGCGACACTTGAAACCAAACACCGCAGGCTACGCGCGAGACGCCCAGAGGGCGAGATGATGACGAGCCCCCAATTGCGAGCTGCGCGCGCACTTGCCGGCATCGACCAGCGCGCCCTCGCCGACCGGGCCGGGCTTTCGGCGCCGACGATCCAGCGCATGGACTCGAGCGACGGTGTCGTGCGCGGCAATGTCGACTCGCTGATGAAACTGGTCGCGACGCTTGAGAAGTCGGGAGTCGAACTCATCAATGAGGGCGCGGCGAGCGCCCCCGGCGGCGCCGGCGTTCGCCTGAAGCCAAGCCGCCCTCCCGCGAAAGCGCGGCGCAAATGACCTTACCCAAAGTCACAGACCTCACCGCATGGACGATGACGCCTCAGCTGTTGCTCTCGTGCGTTGTTGTTTTGCTTGGCTTTGCCTTGCTCGGCGCCGCCATTGGCCGCCGACGCTCCGCCTCGCCGCTTGTGTATTCCGGCTGCGCGCTGGTTTCAGCGTTGCTATTGGCCAATGCGCTCGGCGCATTGCTGCTTGCGGCGCCGCCGCGAACCGCTTGGTTGGCGATGGGCCTGCCGTGGATCGGCGCGCATTTTCGGCTTGACGGGCTGTCGGCTGTCTTCCTTGTGATCATCAATCTCGGCGCCCTGGCGGCGAGCCTCTACGCCATCGGCTGTGGCCGGCATGAAACCGCGCCGCATCGGGTGCTGCCGTTTTTTCCGGCGTTCCTGGCGGGCATGAATCTGGTGGTGCTGGCCGATGACGCGTTCACGTTCCTGGTGTCGTGGGAATTCATGTCCCTCGTGTCGTGGGCGTTGGTGCTCACCCATCATCGCGAGCGCGAGAACACGCGAGCGGGTTACGTTTACATTCTCATGGCGAGCTTCGGCACGCTTGCCCTGTTGCTCGGGTTTGGTCTGCTGGCTGGGCCGGACGGCGGCTACGCTTTCGCCTCAATGCGAGAACACCCGCCGACGCCGATGATCGCCTCAGCCGCTTTGGCGCTCGTACTGATGGGGGCTGGCTCCAAGGCGGGTCTGGCGCCGCTGCATGTCTGGCTGCCGCTCGCCCACCCCGCCGCACCCAGCCACGTTTCCGCGCTCATGAGCGGCGTGATGACCAAGGTTGCGGTCTACGTGTTTATTCGCTTTGCCTTCGATCTGCTAGGGCCGCCGCAATGGTGGTGGGGCGGCATCGTCCTCTTCGTCGGGGGCGTCACGTCGATTCTCGGCGTGCTCTTTGCTCTGATGCAGCACGACCTGAAGCGGCTGCTCGCCTATCACACCGTTGAGAATATCGGCATCATCTATATCGGCCTTGGGCTTGCGCTTGCATTCCAGGCGAACGGCATGGGCTTGGCGGCAGCGCTGGCGCTTACCGCCGCGCTCTTTCACGTGCTCAACCACTCGCTGTTCAAGACCCTGCTGTTTTTCGGCGCGGGCGCCGTGCTGACCGCAACCGGCGAGCGCGACATGGAGCATCTGGGCGGGCTCATCCACCGCATGCCGTGGACGGCCGGCTTGTTCTTGACCGGCGCCGCTGCAATTAGCGCGCTGCCGCCTTTGAATGGGTTCGCGTCGGAATGGTTGACTTTGCAAGCCGTTCTCCTGAGCCCTGAACTTCCCCAGTGGGCCCTGAAGCTGCTCATCCCCGCCGTCGGCGGCCTGCTCGCCCTGTCGGCGGCGCTGGCAGCCGCCTGCTTCGTCAAGGCCTTCGGCGTCACCTTTCTCGGCCGGCCGCGCAGTCCCGCGGCCGCCAACGCGCACGAGGTAGAGTTGTGGTCTCTCACGTCCATGGGCGCGCTAGCGTTGCTCTGTTTCGCCTTTGGCGTTTTGCCGGGCGCCGCGATCGACGCCATTGGACCTGTCGTCGAGAGCGCTGTCGGCGCGCGCATGCCTGCTCAATTGGCGATCCCATGGCTGTCGATCGTGCCGGTCGCCGAGAGCCGGTCTTCTTACAACGGCCTCTTGGTATTTGGCTTCATCATCACCTCGACGCTGCTGGTCGTGCTCGCCATTCACCGCTTCGCATCCCATCGTCTGCGGCGCGTCCCTGCATGGGATTGCGGATTTCCTGACCCCAGTCCCGCCACGCAATACACCGCGGAGAGCTTTGCGCAGCCGCTTCGGCGCGTCTTCGGCACGCGGCTCATGCAGGCGCGGGAAGCCGTTCATATGCCTTCCCCCGGCGACCAGAGTCCGGCGCGTTTGACCGTAGACCTCCGCGATTTGGTTTGGGATGGCCTGTATGCGCCCATTTCCGGCGCGGTCGGCTATGCCGCTGATCGCCTCAATCGCCTGCAATTCCTGACCGTTCGTCGCTACCTCGGGCTCGTGTTCTTCGCGCTCGTTTCGCTCCTCTTGGTGCTTGCGATATGGGGATAATCACCGCGCTCACGACCCAATTCGCCCAAATGCTCTTGGTGCTGTTGCTTGCGCCTTTGTTCACGGGACTTGTGCGCAAACTCAAAGCTCGACTCTTGCGCCGGCAGGGCCCGCCTCTCATTCAACCGTACCGAGATCTGGCGCGACTTCTGCAAAAGGAGGTGGCGCTGGCCGAGAACGCATCATGGCTGTTTCGCGCGAGCCCCTATCTCATCTTCTCGGCGACCTGGGTCGCCGCCTCGCTAGTGCCGACTTTCGCCACCGGCCTGATGTTCTCTTGGTCGGCCGATCTCATCGCCATCATCGCGCTCCTCGGCAGCGCGCGCTTTTTTCTTGCGCTGGCGGGGATGGATGTTGGGACGAGCTTTGGCGGCATCGGGTCGAGCCGCGAAAGCATGATCGCCTCACTCGCGGAACCCGCGATGATCATGATCGTCTTTACGCTCGCGCTCGTGGCGGGATCCACGCAGCTCTCAACCATGGCGGATATCATGCGCGCCCCGGAATTGGGACTGCGCGTTTCGCTGGGTCTTGCCCTGGTGGCGCTCATCCTCGTCGCCCTTGCCGAGAACGCCCGCATTCCCGTGGACAATCCCGCGACGCACCTTGAGCTTACGATGGTTCATGAAGCCATGGTGCTCGAATATTCCGGCCGGCATCTAGCTTTGATCGAATTCGCGTCCTCGTTAAAATTGCTGCTTTATGTGTCCTTGATCGCCTGCGTGTTTGTGCCTTGGGGATTGGCGCCAGCCGGCGCGGAACCAGCGGAATATTGGCGCGGGGCTGGTCTTTACGCGGGCAAGCTTGTTATCGCCGGCGTCGCGCTGGCATTGTTTGAATCCTCGATCGCCAAGATGCGAGTATTTCGCCTCGCCGATTTTCTTGGCGCGGCGCTGATGCTCGGCCTCTTGGGCACACTTCTGCTTTTTGTCGCCAGGAGCCTTTAGCATGTCTGGACTCATCTTCGATGTCGCGCACTTGCTCGCCGGCGGCCTCGTGCTGGTGAGCTTCATGATGATCTACGAAGATCGGCTCTACGGCTTGCTTAACGTTTTTGCCTTGCATGCTGTGGTGCTGTCGGCCTCGGTCGCCTGGCAGGCCTACACCCAAGGCGCGCCGCACCTCTACATCACCGCGGCGATCGCCTTGCTGTTCAAGGCGATGATCATTCCGTATGCCCTCCACCGCATGATCGTGCGGCTCGGCGTTCACCGCGAAGTTGAAGTGACGGTGGGGATCGCGCCGACCATGCTCGCCGGGATCGCGCTGGTGGCGCTGTCCATGGTGGTCATGCTGCAAATGACGCCCAACGTGGATCGGCTCGCGCGCGAGGATTTGGCGTTTGCCTTGGCGGTCGTGTTGCTCGGCCTATTGATGATGGTCACACGCCGCAACGCGGTCAGTCTTGTGGTCGGCTTCATGTCGCTCGAAAACGGACTCATTCTGGCTGCGACCGGCGCGAAGGGCATGCCTCTCGTGGTCGAAATCAGCGTCGCGTTTTCGGTTCTCATCGCCTTCATCGTGATCGGCATCTTCCTCTTCCGCATAAGAGAGCGGTTTGACACGGTTGACGTGCATGCGCTCGATAGTTTCCGCGGGGAAAGAAATTGAATCCCCTCGCGCTCGATGGCGTCACGCTCGTCCTGCTGATCCCGGCGGGCGCCGCTTTGTTGCTGGCTATCCTGCCGGGTTATCGACTCTCGGCCTTCCTCAACGTGTTGGCGTGTCTCGCGACTTTTGTCGCGGCCCTCTCTTTCTTTGTGCGCAAGCCAGAGCCCAGCGACTATTTTCTCATCGACGACCTCAATATAGTCTTCATCGTGCTCAACACGTTTGTCGGCTTCACCACGAGCATTTTCAGCGCGTCCTACATTGGCCATGAGATCGAGACGGGACGCTTGACGCGCGCGCAGCTGCGCTTCTACCACGCCATGTACCAGATCATGATGTTCGGCATGAATCTGGCGCTCATCTCCAACAATATCGGCTTGATGTGGGTCGCGGTCGAATTGGCCACGCTGACCACCGTCATGATGGTCGGTATTTACGGCACTCACGAAGCAATCGAAGCCGCTTGGAAATATTTCATCCTGGGCAGCGTCGGCATTGCGCTCGCGCTGTTCGGCACGATCCTCGTCTATATGGCGGCCCAGCCCGTTGTTGGTGAAGGTTTGCAAGGGATGGTTTGGACCGTGCTGATCGAGCGCGTAGCGGAGTTTGATCCGGCGCTTCTCAACGTCGCCTTCGTGTTTCTCTTGCTGGGATACGGCACCAAGGTGGGGCTTGCGCCTATGCATGGCTGGCTGCCCGATGCGCACGCGGAAGGGCCGACGCCGATCTCGGCGGTGCTGTCGGGCTTGCTCTTGAACGTCGCGCTGTTCGCGGTGCTGCGGTTCAAAATGCTGCTCGCGGCCAATCCGGCGGCGATTGCTCCAGGTCCATTGCTGGCGTTGCTCGGGCTGGTTTCGCTGATCTTCGCCGCTTTCATGCTTTACCGCCGGCGCGACATCAAACGCTTGTTCGCCTATTCCTCGATCGAGCACATGGGCATCATCACCTTCGCTTTCGGCATGGGTGGGGCGCTGGCGAATTTCGCCGGACTGCTGCATATGACCATGCACAGTTTGACCAAGTCCGGCATTTTTTTCGCCGTCGGCCACATCGCCCAGGTCAAGAGCACCCAAAAAATCGCCGATATTCGCGGCCTCACTGAAACCCACCCGATGCTTGGCTGGGGATTGGTATTTGGCGTTGCAGCGATCGCAGGCGCCCCGCCATTCGGCATTTTCATGAGCGAGTTTCTCGTTGTGACCTCCACATTCGCCCGAGCGCCTTTGCTCGCCGGCCTGTTTATTTTTGGATTGCTCGTTGCATTTGGCGCGCTATTGTTGCGGCTGCACGAGATTGCATTCGGCGAGCCGGTCGGAAGCAGAGCACCCGCCAAGGCGTCGTATCTGCCGATGTTCGCGCATTTAGCCTTGGTGCTGTGCGCAGGCCTTTATCTGCCGCCGGCCCTGGTCGCCTGGTTCCAGGCCGTGGCGCGATTGTTGGGTTAGGGCGAGATGAGCAAGCTCTCCGACATAATGGCGAACAAAATCGCGCAACACAGGCCGTGGCCGCGCAGGTTGGTCACGCAAGAGCAGTGGCGTGAGGCGCTGCGCAACCTTGGCGATGGCCGCTGGAGCTTGCTCGGCCTATGGGGCGAAGCGCGCGCAATTCACATGGCGGTGCTTGATGCTTCGGACGCGGCCATCGGCGTGCTCAGTCTGGATTGTCCGGATGGGACATTTCCCTCGGTCGCCAATGCGCATGCGCCGGCGATCCGGTTGGAGCGCGCGGCGTGCGATCTGTTCGGCCTTCGGCCAATTGACGCGCCCGACCCGCGCCCCTGGCTCGACCATGGACGTTGGGGTCTTCGTCATCCGCTGGGTCAGTGTGAAACATCCGCGCAACAAGAATCCTATACATTCCTCGAGGCCGAGGGCCCTGGCCTGCACCAAATCCCTGTCGGTCCCGTGCACGCCGGCATTATCGAGCCGGGGCATTTCCGGTTCCATGCCAGCGGCGAAACAGTGGTGCGTTTGGAAACGCGGCTTGGCTATGCGCACAAGGGCGTGGAGCGTCTCATGCAGGGCGCTGAGCTTTCCAACGCCGCCAAGCTCGCGGGCCGTGTTTCCGGTGACAGCACGGTGGCGTACCAGCTCGCCTTCGCGCGCGCGGCCGAGGCCGCGCTCGACATCGAGGCGCCGGCGCGCGCGCAATGGCTGCGCGCTTTGATGGCCGAACTGGAACGGCTGGCCAATCATTTTGGCGACATCGGCGCGATCTGCAACGACGCATCGTTCACCATCATGCACGCCCATTGCGGGGTGTTGCGCGAACGCGTGCTGAGAGCTTCGGCTTCATGCTTCGGCCACCGTATGATGCGCGATTGCATCATTCCGGGCGGGGTCGCGGCCGATCTTGACGCCGACGGCACGCGTGCGATTCGCGCCTTGGTCAAATATGTCCGCCGACGCTTTCCCGCCCTTGTCGAGCTTTATGACGACGCCAACAGCTTGCAGGACCGCACAGTCGGAACCGGCGTGCTCAAGCCGGAACTGGCGCGGCAATACGCGGCGGGTGGTTACGTTGGCCGTGCTTCGGAACGCAGCTTCGATGCGCGCCGCAGCGTCGGTTACCCGCCCTACAACGAACTCAAATTCGACATTCCGATGCTCACCGCCGGCGATGTCGATGCACGGGTATGGATTCGCATTCGCGAGGTGGAGGCCAGTTTGAGCCTGGTCGAGCAAATTCTGGACCGCTTGCCCTCCGGTGCAATCAACATCGATGCGCCCGCCCGCGCCGGCGAGGGCATGGCGCTGGTCGAGGGCTTTCGCGGCGATGTGTTGGTCTGGCTGCGCATCGACGAAGCTGCGCGTATCGCGCGTTGTCACCTGCGCGATCCGTCCTGGTTTCAATGGCCGCTGTTGGAAGCGGCGATCGAGGGCAACATCGTCGCCGACTTCCCGCTCTGTAATAAATCCTTCAATTGTTCCTATTCCGGGCACGATCTTTGAGGTCCGCCACTCATGTTGAAATATCTTGTGCAAGGCCTGTTGCCGCCGCTGACGGAACGAAAGCCGCGTCTGGACGATCCGGAGCTGCGGGAGGCGGCCAAGCAGCTCAATGCCGCCGCGCGCCGCCAACTGGGCCGCTCGCTTTCCATTCGCGCTGTCGATGCCGGTTCGTGCAATGGTTGCGAGTTGGAAATGCATGCGCTGGGCAACGCCATCTACGATCTCGAGCGCTTCGGCCTGCGTTTCGTCGCCTCGCCGCGTCATGCCGATGTGCTGATGGTAACCGGGCCGGTGACCCGCAACATGCAAGAGGCGCTGCTGCGCACGCACAACGCCACGCCCGACCCCAAATGGGTGGTCGCGGTAGGCGATTGCGCCATCGATGGCGGCATGTTCGCGGGCTCGTATGCGATTGCCGGCGGCGTCAGCGAGATCGTCCCCGTCGATCTGCGCATTCGCGGCTGCCCGCCAACGCCGACCGCCTTGCTGCAAGGCCTGCTGACGCTGCTGACGCCTCAGCGCAACCAAGCGCGCCAATAGCTGGCCGCCGCCAAGCTAGGCCACCTCGCTCACGCAAGGCGCCCGCCGCTCACAGGCGGTCGCCTTCGGACTCCTCGAAAAGAACTCCGCAAAAGAACTGGGCGCCGCATGGCCAGATGGCTAGGGTAGCGGCCTCGGCTCGAACTTGGGAGACGCCCATGCTGATCGGATCGGAAATTGTGCACGGTGCGGGAGCGGCGGAGGCTCTCATCAATCCCAGGACCGGCGAGCGGTTCGCCGAGATGCCCGCCGCCACGCCCGATCAGGTTTCCAGCGCGATCGCCGCGGCGCGCGCGGCCTTTCCAGCCTGGTCGCGCACCACCCCAGGCGAGCGCAGCTTGCTGCTGCTGCGCCTAGCCGACGCCATCGAGACCGCCGCGCCCGAACTGGCCAGCTTGGAAGCGCGCAATTGCGGCAAGCCGCGCCACCTGGTGTTGCGCGATGAAATTCCAGCCGCTGTCGATTGCTTCCGTTTCTTCGCCGGCGCTGCGCGTTGCCTGAGCGGGCCGATTGCGGGGGAATATATTGCCGGCCACACCTCGATGATCCGCCGCGATCCCGTGGGCGTGGTCGCATCGATCGCGCCTTGGAATTATCCGCTGATGATGGCGGCCTGGAAGCTCGCCCCGGCGCTGGCGGGGGGCAACACATTGGTGCTCAAGCCGTCCGAGCAGACCCCGCTCTCGACTTTGCAATTGTCGGAAATCATTGCCGGGATTTTCCCTCCAGGGGTGGTCAACGTTGTGCTTGGCCAGGGCCAGAGCGTTGGCCAACAGATGATCGACGATCCGCGCATCGACATGATTTCGCTCACCGGCGATATCGCCACCGGGCAGAAGGTGCTGAACGCCGCGTCGCACGCGATTAAACGCACGCACCTTGAATTGGGCGGCAAAGCGCCGGTCATAGTACTCGACGACGCCGATATCGACAGCGTCGTGGAAGGTCTGCGCACGTTCGGCTATTACAACGCCGGCCAGGATTGTACCGCGGCTTGCCGAGTTTACGCAGCGGCGCCTGTTTATGATCGCCTCGTCGCCGCCTTGGCCAGCGCCGCCGCCAGCATTGTGTACGGCCGCGACAGCGACGAGGAGAACGAAATCGGCCCGCTCATTTCGGCCCGTCAGCATGCGCGCGTCGCCGGGTTCGTCGATCGCGCCGCAAGTCTTGGCCACACCGAAATCGTCACCGGCGGAAAAGCCGGCGCGCGCGGCTATTATTTCCAACCGACAGTGATCGCCAACACGTTGCATAGCGACGAAATCGTTCAGCGTGAAGTGTTCGGCCCCGTCATCTCGGTCACCCGCTTTAGCGATGACCAACAAGCGCTCAATTGGGCCAACGCTTCCGATTACGGACTTGCGTCCTCGCTGTGGTCGCGCGATCTCGCCAAGGCGATGAACCTCGCTTCGCAGCTGCGCTATGGCTGCACCTGGGTGAATTGCCATTTCACGCTGGTCAACGAGATGCCGCACGGGGGTTTGCGTAAATCCGGTTACGGCAAGGATTTGAGCCTCCATGCGCTGGAGGACTTCACCGTGCCGCGGCACGTGATGGTGAGGATGGCGTGAACCAGCTGTTGCGCCAGCGCCCCGCTTCGCCGGCGCCGTCGGCTGACGCGGCCGCGCCGATTGTGCGCCTGATTGAGGTAACGAAAAAATACGGCGATCAAGCCGCCGTTGACAATGTCAGTCTGGAAGTTCGCCGCGGCGAATTTTTCACCCTGCTTGGCCCATCCGGATCCGGCAAAACCACCACCTTGCGCTTGATCTCCGGCTTCGAACGCCTCGACAGCGGCCGCATAGAAATTGACGGCCTGGATGTCGCGCAAACGCCGCCGTTCATGCGCGATGTCAACACCGTATTCCAGGACTACGCCCTGTTTCCGCACCTCAGCGTGATCGAGAACGTCGCCTACGGGCCGCTGATGCACAATGCGCCGCTGGCCGAGGCGCTGGCCCGCGCTGGGCAGGCTTTGGAGATGGTGCGGTTGTCGATGGCGGCGGATCGTCTTCCTGGACAATTGTCCGGCGGACAGCGTCAGCGCGTGGCGATGGCCCGCGCGGTGGTCAATCGGCCGAAGGTGTTGCTGCTGGACGAGCCCTTAGGCGCGCTGGATCTGAAACTTCGCCATGAAATGCAATTCGAGCTGCAATGCATTCAACGTGAAATCGGCATCACCTTCATTTATGTGACCCACGACCAGGAAGAAGCGCTGACCATGAGCGGGCGCATCGCGGTGTTTCACCAAGGCGCTATCCGCCAAGTGGGCGCGCCGCGCGATTTGTATGAGCGCCCGGCGGATGGTTTTGTCGCTGGCTTTGTCGGGGTTTCGAACATCCTCGCGCGCGAAGGGCGGAAGTTCATGTTGCGGCCGGAAAAGATCGAGCTGCACAGCGCCGAACCCGCCGCGCATGGCGCCCACGAATCCGGGATTGTCCGCGAGCGGCACTATCTCGGCATGACCACGCGCTATCTCATCTCGCTGGACCGCGGCGAAACGCTGACGGTCGCCGCCTTCAATGGCCGCAATTCCATTGGCCCCCAGCCCGAGCGCGGCGAGCGGGTGTGGGCCGCCTGGAATCCTGACGACGCTGTGGAAATCACCGAGGCATAAAGGAGTGGGTGTCATGCAAATAGAACAAACATTGCGATCGGGTCGAAAGTGGACGTTGCTGATTGCGGCGGCGGCGCTGGCAATTGGCTTGTCCGCTTGCGGGCAGAACGCGGCGAGACAAGGTGGGCAGATGATCACCGAACTCGGCGAAAACGAAGGCGCGCTCAATCTGGTTGCCTGGGAAGGCTACGCCGAAGATCAATGGGTGGGTCCGTTTGAGGAACAAACCGGCTGCACCGTCAATCGTAAATACGCCGGCTCTTCCGATGAAATGGTCGCCTTGATGCGTCAGGGCGGGCAATACGATCTGGTCTCAGCCTCCGGCGACGCCAGCCTGCGCCTTATTCGCGGCGGCAGCGTGCAGGCGGTGAACACCGAGCTCATTCCCGATTACCAGCACTTTATCGCCGAGCTGCAATCGCCGGGTCACAACACCATTGACGGGGTCCATTACGGCGTTTCCTACATGTGGGGGCCGAATGTGTTGTTGTGGGACACGCGTGCGGTGCGCCCGGCGCCGACAAGCTGGGCGGCGATCTATGACGAGCGCTATCGCGGCCGCATCACGGTTCCGGACAATCCAATCCAAATCGCCGACGCCGCGCTTTATCTTTCCCGCGCCCAACCCGCGCTCGGCATAACCGACCCGTACGAATTGACTCAGCCGCAGATGGATGGGGTGGTCGCGCTGCTGCGGCAACAGCGTCCCTTGATCAAACGTTATTGGGCGCTGGCGTCGGACGAAATATCGCTGTTCTCCAGCCGCGATGTCGTCATCGGCGCAGCTTGGCCATACCAGGCCAACACACTGCGCGACGCCGGCGTTCCGGTTGCGAGCGCCATTCCGAGCGAGGGCGCGACTGGCTGGGCGGATTCATGGATGCTCGCGGCTGATTCCGCCCACCCCAATTGCGCTTATCGTTGGATGGCTTGGGTCAGCACGCCCGCTGTGCAAGCCCAGCAGGCTCTGTTCTTCGGCGCGACGCCGGTGAACCGCAACGCCTGCGCAATCATGGACAGCACGACGGCGGGATCGTGCGCGCAATATCATGCCGATGCGCCATCGAGTTATTTCTCCCAGATTCACTTCTGGAAAACCCCCGAAGCGACGTGCTCGGACGGTAGCCAGAATTGTCTCGACTACGCTGCGTGGCAGCAGGCTTGGCAAAGCATAAAGCAATAATACGAGCGATCGAAAGTGTGGATTCAACACCCATCCCCGGGACGCCGCGACAGCGGTGGGCCAAAGGTGCGCAACACCGGGGCCCATCTCCACAGCAATCTGTATTTATGGGCCCCGGACTTCGCGTGCCGCGAATCCGGGGATGGGTGGGCCCGTGTCTGGCGTGATTTTCGCGGGACAACGCGGCCATGACGAGCGCTGCCGCGCCGCTGGCGTCGGGCGTCCTGAGGAACGTTTCGGCGTTCTTCTGGCGCCGGCCGGCGGCGCTGGGCTGGGTCATGGCCGCGCCTCCGGTGCTGTGGCTGGGCATTTTCTATCTTGGCGCGCTGGCGGCGCTGTTTGTCTCCGCGTTCTGGCAAGTGGATTCCTTGACCGGCGCCATCCGTCACGAATGGACGCTTGCCAATTTCCAGCAATTGGCCGACAACCCGGTCTATCGGAAAATCGCGCTGCGCACGATCGCCATGGCCCTCGTGGTCACATTGACCGACGTTATTTTGGCGTTGCCGCTGGCGTATTTCATGGTGCGATTGGCGGGACGGCGATGGCGTGCGATTTTGTTCATGCTGGTGCTGGTTCCGCTTTGGTCGAGCCTGCTCGCACGGGTCTATGCGTGGCGCTTGATCCTGGCGCACGACGGCGTCGCCAATTGGGCGATCGGCCTGCTTGGATTTCCGCCCGGTGCGATCGGATATTCCTATTGGGCGCTGTGGATCGTGTTCTCGTATTTGTGGCTGCCGTTCGTCATTCTGCCGACGGCGGCGGCGCTGGAGCGGGTGTCGCCCAGCCTGCTCGAGGCTTCCGCCGATCTTGGCGGCAATGATTGGCGCACATTCCTGCGCGTGACCTTGCCGCTCGCCGCGCCGGGCCTGATCGCCGGCTCGATTTCTAGTTTTTCGTTGACGCTGGGAGATTTCGTCACGCCGATGTTGGTGGGAGGGGCGGGCTCGGATTTCATCGGCAATGTCGTCTACAATTCAGTCGGGGTCGCCAACAATACGCCGTTCGCGGCGGCCTTCGCCACCGTGCCCTTGCTGGTCACAGCGCTTTACCTTTTCGCCGCGCGCCGCCTCAGCCGCGCCGAGGCAGGCTGATCATGGCCTCGCCGCAACGCATCGCACTCACGATCGCGGCGATGGCGGTGCTCGCCTTCCTGCTGGCGCCGGTATGCATCATTATTCTCTACGCCTTCTCCGACAGCAATGTGCAGATGTGGCCGATCGCGAAATTCAGTCTGCGCGCCTTCATCGATGCCTGGAACAACCGCGAAATTCGCCGTGCCTTTCTGCTGTCGGTGGAAGTAGCGGCGTTAGCCACGGCCATCGCCACCCCGATTGGGCTGTTGTTGGCGTTCGTGCTGCACCGCTTCAAATTTCCTGGCCACTCGGCGCTCGCGTTCCTGGCGGTCTTGCCCATCGCGCTGCCGGGAATCATCACCGGCATTGCGCTCAATTCCTATTTCGGTTTCAGCGGCGCGCGCCTGTCGTTCGCCACCATCGTGATCGCACACGCGACCTTCTGCATCGTCATCGTCTACAACAACGTGCTGGCGCGCTTGCAGCGTCTGCCGCGCACGCTGACCGAGGCGTCGATGGACCTCGGCGCCGACGGCTTCGCCACGTTCCGACGGGTGACCTTGCCGATGATCGCGTCGGCCATGGGCGCGGGCGCTTTGCTCGCCTTCGCGCTGTCCTTCGACGAAGTGATCGTGACCACGTTCACCGCCGGCGTGCAGACCACGCTGCCGCTCTGGATCTTGGGCGCCATCCGACTGGGACAGCAGCTCAATCAAGTCAATGTGGTGGTGTTGGTGGTAATCGTGACCACCGCCATTCCCGTGCTTTGGTCACAAAAACTCATGGGCGAGGCCGGACGGCTGCATAAATAGCTGGCCCCGTTTCACGGCGTTGTTGCGTCAGGCACGCCTCGCGACAGGCCATTTTGGGCCACTCCCGCCCGGATTGCCTCAATGTTACGACCGGCTCACTCGATCCAGACCAGCCATTGGCCGCGCTGTTGGGCCGCGCCGGGTCGGCGCGCCGATGCGGACGATCTTGTGAAGAGGCAGCGCAGGAAATTTGTCGCCGAGATATTCCGCGACTTCTGCATCGGAAATGTCGCGCCCATTGATGCGCGACACCGCCGCGAGGTCGGGCACGGTCTCGAGGTCCCACACCACGACGTAGGGACCACCGCTTGCTGGGTCCGTTTGGGCCGTCATGCGCGGACACTCCCTTCCCGACTCTAGCGCCAAAGACAAGGTGTTCGGGGGGCGCGATCAACCAATCAAGCGACCGGGCACGCCGCATCAGCAAGTGGGTAGGTTAAGGGGGTAGAGATCAACGCGCCCGCATGCGCAGCAAATTTCCGCAAATAAATCCGCACATCGCCTAACAGGCTTGGTGCGCTCGAGAGGACTCGAACCTCCACGATGTTACTCGCTGCCACCTCAAGGCAGTGCGTCTACCAATTCCGCCACGAGCGCGTGCGGGCGCCCACCTAACAGACCCGCCGCAAGCGAACAAGGCCCGCCCCGGGCGCCGGTCTAAGTCACCGCATTGAATTCATGGACATCGGCGGGTTTGGTGACAGTGATGCAGAGGCGGTCGCCCTGGATGGTGATCTCACCGCGTGCGATCGGGTGGCCGGCGGCCAAGATCCAGAGCTGGTCGGTTTCCTTGGTGTCGAGCGAAATGACCGCGCCCCGGCCCACTTTGAGCAAATTCTGCATCGGAATCAGGCAGCGCCCAAGCACTACCGCCAGCTCGATTTCGACATTGTGGACCTGAGTTTTGCTCGGCACCGGCGCGCCCCATATGATTCTGCGCTAGTGAAACCGGAAAGGGTTGCGTCCGCGTGAACGAAATGAAGCCAATCGGCTGGGCTGTCACTCCCGGCCTTACCGGCTACCAAGCCGCATCGGTCGCCATGGAGGCGCGCGCGGCGGCGATTGCGGCTGGCAGTGCCGGCGAACTCGTTTGGCTTCTGGAACATCCCTCGCTCTACACCGCGGGCGTGAGCGCCAAGCCGGGTGACTTAATCACCCAGGGCCGTTTTCCGGTGTTCCGGAGTGGGCGCGGCGGGCAATTCACCTATCACGGGCCGGGCCAGCGGGTGGGGTACGTCATGCTCGACCTGCGCCGCCGGGGCCGCGACGTATCCCGGTTCGTGGCCGATCTGGAGCGCTGGCTCATCGCCGCGCTGGCGTGCTTCAATGTGACTGGCTTTGCGCGCTCGGGACGCATCGGCGTCTGGGTCGAGCGGGGCGCGGGGCGCGAGGACAAGATCGCCGCCATTGGCGTGCGCTTGCGCAAATGGGTGAGCTTCCACGGCATTGCCTTCAACGTGGCGCCCAACCTCGAACACTTCTCCAGCATCGTTCCATGCGGCATCTCCGAGCCGCAATTTGGCGTGACCAGCCTGGCCGATTTGGGCCTGCCGGTAACGATGGCGGACGTGGACGCGGCGTTGCGCGCCGCGTTCGAGG